>Ga0115546_1000017_pt1 | contig 155447 bp, 133 predicted proteins | sample COGITO_mtgs_1004_FD_87186 | JGI IMG/M metagenome (GOLD analysis project Ga0115546, IMG submission 87186) | Pelagic marine microbial communities from North Sea - COGITO_mtgs_100413 | ecosystem: Environmental > Aquatic > Marine > Epipelagic | place: Germany:Helgoland, sampling site Kabeltonne...
AGTAGACGATGGCGGTGCGATTCTGGTTTTGACGGCCTGTAGCCATCTCTTTTGCTCTCTGTGAGGGATACTTAAGTGTAGAGCAATTGCTGGGCGCTAGGCACTAATTTTAGATCTACGTGCAACATCCTTCTCAGCAGACTCATCGCCTCTCCTTGCTCTGGCGTAATGACTAGCGGTTCTTCTACCCGCAGCACCGGACTCCACAGCACCGTTTCGGCATAGCGCAGCGAGTGCAGTAGATGAATTGTCTGCCGAATCGCACTGGGCGAGCCGAGCAATATATACTTCACCCGCTCACCGGGCACCGTTTTATCTGAGTTGGGGGAAATCGGCAGTGGATAGGTCAAGTTCAGCGTTAGCGCTTTGGTCAGATCTCCAGTCAGATCTCTGGGCGCTACTTTCGGATCGCTGCTTTTGGTTGGCGGCTGAGCGGTCGTAAACATCGTCGTTTTCATGGTTTTTCCTTTGAGTCATGAGTAGAAAAACCAAGAAAAACTTAGCCCCCCTAACTTGCCAAAAGTCAGGGGGGCTGTGATCATGACCACAACCTCTCTCACTGGCGCGTACAGTGTTAGGGGCGAGCTATCGGTGTTGGCTGCCACCAATGCCGATAGCGACTAAATTTTTCAAGGCGTTCGGGCTGTTGGTCGCGAGTAGCTTTAGCAACAGCCATAGAAATTACCCTATCAGTATGCTTTTGAAAGCGTCAACTAATTAATGCGCGATCGCACAGCATAAACAGAGAAAAACGTGACCAAGAACCATGAGCCAATTCGAACTGTTTGACTCTGTAAAACTAAAAGAATCCATTCCGCTAGAAGAAGGTGGCACTGCTCCAGAAGGCTGTGTTGGTTCAATCGTCGAAGTATTTAATAATGGCGAAGCCTACATGGTGGAGCTATTTGGCGGATGGGTGACCGATACCGAAGACGGCGACTTCGTTGCCAGCACTGGTGAAGCCGCCGGTTCATTTATGGAAACCATCGGTGTCGAAACCGTCTCGCCTCAGCAAATTAGGCTGGTGACGCCTGCCAGAGAAGCCGTTGGCGTACGCGCTCAGCTCTTGGCCTTGGTAGATGAGCTGCCTGAAGCTACCCTCGAAGAAGTCAGAAACTTTGCTGAATTTCTAAAACAAAAGCGAACTGAAGTAAAAGCATCTTGAATCAAAAGTAGATAGCCTGACCTCCTAACTGACGTTACGTTACTGAGCGCGTCTTGGGCTTGTGGCGTGCCGCAGGAAGTTTTGCATTTCTTTGGCATATGGATGTAGAGGAATGATGATTAATAGCCTCTTTAGATCATCAATCACATCGTGGATAGTGTTAAGCGGAGCGCCGCTTTCTATTGCTTCTTTGTAATAGAGCTTAGCCTGTTCGGGTTTCCTCGCCATTAAGTAATAGAGCCCCAAGTTGAAAGTGTTTCTGTACTGCTGGGGATCTTTCTCGTAGTCCTTTTTTGCCAATCGAATCGCTTGAGTGAGGTCGGATTTCGCATCCTCGACTTTTCCTAAGCGAAGATAGGCTAAAGCTCGACAGCAATAGCTAGAACTGTGCTCTTCCACGAGGATTGCGGCTGTCAAATCATTTAGTCCTTTCTCGTACTGTTTTGATAGTAAATAGATCAGACCGCGCATAGAAAGCGCTGACACATTATTAGAGTTTAGTTCAATAGCACGAGAATAGTCGGCTATAGCTTCTTCGTATCTTGCTAACCTCTCGTAGATGTCACCTCGGTGTGCGATCGCCCACTTGTGTTCAGGGTCAAGTTCGATGGCGCGGTCGAAGTCAATGAGCGCTTCTTCGTATCGCTTCATCAATCGGTAGATTTCGCCTCGGTGTGCGATCGCCTGCTTGTATTCAGAGTCAAGTTCGATGGCGCGGTTGAAGTCAATGATCGCTTCTTCGTATCGCTCCATCAATTGGTAGGTCATGCCTCGGCTTGCGATCGCCAACTTGTACGCAGAGTTAAGCTCAATAGCGCGGTTAAAGTCATTTAGTGCTTCTTCGTAGCGCTCCATCAATCGATAAGTTTCGCCTCGGTTTGCAATCATCCAATCAGATTCAGAGCCAAGTTCGATAGCGCGGTCAAAGTCAGTAAGTGCTTCTTCATATCGTTCTATCGATCGATAGGTTATACCTCGATTTGCGATCGTCCACTTGTCTTTAAGGTTGAATTTGATAACGCAGTCGAAGTCAGTAAGTGCTTCTTCATATCGTTCCATCGATCGATAGGTTATGCCTCGATTTGCGATCGCCCACTTATACTCAGGGTCAAGTTCGATAACGCAGTCGAAGTCAGTAAGTGCTTCTTCGTAGCAATTCATCAATCGATAAGTTATGCCTCGATCTGCGATCGCCCATTTATATTCAGAGTCAAGTTCGATAGCACGATTGAAGTCCCCCAAGGCAGATTCGTAGGCAGAGTCCAGTCTATGTGCTTCACCCCGCCGAGCTAAAACGATAGAGCGTTCACTTGATCCTAATTTTTCAGTATCCAGAAGCCAACTAAATGCGGTAATTGTCTGAGTATATTGCTTGTCATCGTAAGCCTTAAGCCCATCGAATAGCCTCTTTCCCAATACCTTGACATTGATGTTCTCTGCGTCTGATCCAGCTCTTCTAATCACAGCGGCCCATTGCTGAGCGAACTTGCGTTTCTGCTCAAGCGCCTGCACAAACTGGCTTAACGCAATCGGCAATTCCTTCTGTGGACAGCCACACAGTCGATGATAGAGCTGGTTTAGAACATAGTGCTGCCAGTCGCTATCTTTGTGTTTCGCAGCATCGTCTAGATTCAATTGCTGGCATCTCTCGCCGTAATAGTCAGCCAGTCGCAGATGTCTCTGAGCCCATTCCTCTAAGGAAGATTTTCGCTGATATCGCAGCATTTGCGGCCTTACCACGTCATGATATGTCCAGCCATCACTACGCTCTTGCACAAACGGCATTGCCTTAAGCCAGTCAAACAACACCTCGCTGTTCTCCTCACCTACCAACAAAGCAACCACATCTTTATTCAAGCTTTGCGGTAGCGCCGCTTCTAGCGCCAAAGCCCGCTTTACCGGATCATTCACTCACTTTAAAAAACGCTCTACTGCCGTACCACTCGCCTCAGCCAAATCAGCCGGATTGTTAGACGCACTTTCCGCCAAAATTGCTAACATCAGCGGCAGTCGCTCCGACAGATCTAAAATTTTCTCTATCACCTCAGCATTCGTGATGCCTTTGCGCTGCAAGAAATGAGTTGCTTCTTCCGTTGTAAACGGCTCTACGCCTAAAGGCACCGGATCATATCCAGACCAGCGGTTAGGATTCAACTTTTCTCTGCCTGCGATCGCCCAGATACAGTTAATCGGCAATGCGCCATACCGGTTCTCTGCAACGTCCAAGAGCCACTGCTCCAATACTTCATCCGTTCGCTCATAGGTGTCAAACAACAACACAACCTGACAGTCAAAAATTTCTCCTAAGTCCGCTAAAAACAAAGGCGTCAACACTGTGATTGGTTCATTCACTAGCTGAACTTCATCCTTGTTTTTAAGCTTGCGCGTCACATATGACGCCCACTCACCCGCCGAATCGACAACCGCTTTCTCGTCCACAAAATCTATTGCCGCACCTGCCCCCGGCACCTGCCGCCCCAAGCTCAGCCCTACCCTCGCCACTGTCTTACCCATAAAGGCCGAAAATCCTTGCGGTGCCTCTGGATCAGTCTCTAGTTCCTTTCGTTTTTGGCGGTAAACCTTGTACCGCTCATCAAATTTTTCAAAAGGCTTACCTTGTTCCCCTAGCTGTCTGAAAACTCGGCCATTACCTCAGGCACAGAGTCAATCGCCTCATCTGTCAAAGCCACCACTGCCCGGTATCGCTTAGCAATATCTTCAAACCGTTTCAGCAGCGTCGTTTTACCGACGCTACCCTGTCCCCAGACGTTAAAGAGAAACGCTTCTGGATAGATGGTTTCATCCTCAGCTACCAGAAGATGGCTTAAATTGTTTTCAAAGGCTTCTAACTGTTCTATACGCCCTACAAAAGTCGAACGCTGCTGAGAACGAATGATATCTTGGCGGCTGAGTCGCTTCTTTTGAGGCATAATTGCAGGCGGGGCAGTTTTTGGCCGAAACTCTGCCTTATTCTGGCAAATTTTGAGATGTTCGTCGCTACTGCTATCACAGCTTTATACAAGCATCTGGCGCATAGTAGTAGGCCACCTGATACAAAGATGATGAGTTCAGTCTTTTCGATACTTACTGAGCACTTACGCTGTAGAAGTTCATTGCTGTTTTGGTCTCATCCTTTCTCGGAAACTAAGCTCGCAAGATGCGCCCGAACACGTTGCCTGATTTGTTTGCAGCTCTCGGAGGCTTCTGTGGCATTCGATTCACTAGCAGAAAGCCCAGGACAGCGTAGCTCCACTGCGTAAACTGTCAGAGTATCTAACTGAAGTCTCGTCGATTCCCAGCTCGGGTCTATTCCCTGTAGTAGATTCAACAATTGAGTGAGGTCATGCGTTCTTGGGAAAAAGATGTCAGATTCCTGCAAGCAAGCTTTTAACCATTTTTCTACGCACTGCTGGCAGTGGAAACAAACAGCATCGTAATTTTGATTCTCTTGGGCTTGTAGTTCTCTTTGTGCGGTAGCAAAATCGCCTTCAGCTTTGCGAATCCACTCCTGCGTAATTGGCTTCATAAATAACTTTGCCTCTTTCCATTATTTCTTGAATAAAGAAATCGCCCATCTCTAAACGCTTTTTCAGTTGTTGTGGCGTCCGAGCCATAAGATCTAAAGCAAAAGGTGCTCTGATTGCTTGCCGAATTTCAATAGCTTTACTGACTGGCGATTTCTCAAATGGCAAAACGACGAGTAGATCTACATCCGAATCTTCGTTCGGATCTCCATACGCATATGAGCCAAATAAAATTATTTTGTCCGGCTGGAATTTTTCTGCTACTTCCTGACCAAAGGTTTTAATCGTTTCAGTGCTAATTGCCATACTTTTTGAAGCTTAGATATCCACCAGCGTGTTGTCTACTACCTTTTATGTGATGTTGCAAAGCTTGATTATGAGTGCTTATTAGTTAGGAGAGGAATATTAGAGTATTCGATTTCGTCGTCGTTTATAGCCTCCAGCATGGCCTAATTGGTTCTTGAGGTATTTTACAAATCTTGTTTCTCATCCGTTCTGTCTATTGGTGCGTATCCAAAAACGGTTCAGAGGAAACTAGATATTACTTCCCTCTGAACCTGATGACCTTATTGCCTTAGAACAAGTCTTTGTCAGTCACTGCGCCTTTGCTGCTTGAAGATACTAACTTGGCATATTTCGCCAATACACCACGCTTGTAGCGGGGCTTTGGTGGGCTCCACTGCGTTTTGCGCTGCGATAGCTCATCGTCAGAGACATTAACCTGTAGCAACAGCTTATTGGCATCAATCGTGATGGTGTCGCCTTCTTTGACAAGGCCAATGGTGCCACCAACAGCCGCTTCTGGGGCAACATGGCCAACGACCATGCCGTAGGTGCCACCAGAAAATCTGCCGTCAGTGATTAGGCCGACCGAGTCACCGAGTCCTGCGCCAATGATGGCAGAGGTTGGTGCGAGCATTTCACGCATTCCTGGGCCACCTCTTGGTCCCTCGTAGCGGACGACAATCACGTCGCCTGCTTTGATTTTGCCTGCCAAAATCGCGTCTAGGCAATCTTCTTCGGACTCAAAGACGCGGGCAGGGCCGGTGATGCTGCGGTTTTTGATGCCGGTGAGTTTGGAGACTGCGCCTTCGGGGGCGAGGTTGCCTTTGAGGATGCCGAGGTGCCCCTGAGGATACATGGGCTGGTTGAAGGGGCGGATGACGTCTTGGTTGGCATCCGGCTGATCGGGAATGTCTGCGAGAGTTTCGGCGATGGTTTGGCCGCTGATGGTGAGGGCGTCACCGTGAAGAAGTCCTTCGTTGAGCAGCATTTTCATCACCTGGGGAATGCCGCCTGCTTTGTGCAGATCGGTGGCGACGTAGCGGCCTGAAGGCTTGAGATCGCAGAAGACGGGGACTTTGTTACGGATGGCTTCAAAGTCATCAATGGAGAGATCGACGCCGATGGTGTGCGCGATCGCAAGTAAATGCAGCACCGAATTGGTCGAACCGCCTACCGCCATAATCACCGCGATCGCATTTTCAAACGCCTTGCGCGTCAAAATATCTTTGGGCAAAATCTGCTTACGAATCGCTTCTACCAGCGCAAACGCAGACTTCTCGGTGCTGGTCGCCTTTTCCTCATCTTCAGCCGCCATGGTCGAAGACCCCGGCAGGCTTAGCCCCATCGCTTCAATCGCAGAAGACATTGTGTTGGCGGTAAACATGCCGCCGCAAGAACCCGCCCCCGGACAGGAGTGACGTTCTACCGCGTCGAGTCTTTCTTTGCTAATTTTTCCAGCGCTGTACTGACCGACGGCTTCAAAGGCGCTGACTACCGTGAGATCTTCGCCATCGAGATGACCGGGTTTGATGGTGCCGCCGTAGACGAAGATGGCGGGGATATTCATGCGGGCGATCGCAATCACCGCGCCCGGCATATTTTTATCGCAGCCGCCAATTGCCAGCACCGCGTCCATACTTTGACCTGTGCAGGCCGTCTCAATCGAGTCCGCAATCACCTCGCGCGAAACCAAAGAATATTTCATCCCTTCGGTTCCCATAGATATGCCGTCACTGATGGTGATGGTGCCAAACATCGCTGGCATTGCGCCTGCTTCTTTTAGGGCGGCTTCACCTCGAATGGCGAGGGTGTTAATGCCCATATTGCAGGGTGTGATTGTGCTGTAGCCATTGGCTAGGCCGACAATGGGCTTTTTAAAGTCGTCATCTTGAAAGCCGACAGCTCTTAGCATCGCTCGGTTAGGAGCCCGCTGTACGCCTTGGGTGACTACCTGACTTTTGCGATTATCTGGCATTCGGTTTTGCGCTCCGGTGGAAGATTGTAGGGTCAATAGTCTCCCATTTTGGCAGAACAATCGACCCTAGCGCGCAAAAGAGATTAAATGAAAGTCAAGTTTTTTGGAAAAGCAGTGCCCGCAGCAGCGCCCGCAGCAGTATCCACAGAGGCCAGCGTCAAAGCTTACCAGCTAGCGATAAAGGGAACCGGCGATCGCAGCACGCTGACAATTTGACTAGCCTGCAAGTGAACGGCAACGGCCATATGCCACTGCTGCCGCTGCGTAATAGCGCCCAGATAGCCCAGTGTTAGCAGCCGGTCGGTGAGCATGGGGGAAGGGGCACTAGAAACCCGCAGCGTAAAGTCTAGCCAGCTTAGAACGCTTTCTGGCAGCGTCTCGACGAGTCGCAAGGGCAGAGTTGAGGTTGAGAGCGACTGTGCGTAGGCTGCGCTCAAAAAGGGTTCGTACTGTTTGGCTTCGGGGGTTTCTTGAGCGACAAAGCTCAGCGAAATGCCCTTAAGCAATTGCCGTAGATTTTCAGTTTCCTCCACCCGCAGCTCGGCCATAAAGGGCAGTTCAGTCAGGGCCGGATTGACGTTGCCCGGATCGCCCGCGCTAAGATGCGTGCCGCCAATAACTGCCAGCAAGTACCTCTGACCAGAGAGCTGAGTAAAGGCCCGAAGCTGCTGATCGAGCGTAGGGGTGACGCTGTCTTGGGTGCCTGTGAGCAGCAGCGTAGGCACTGTGATTTCGGAGAGCCCAGCCTCACCAAAAAGTTGACTGGTCAAGGCGTTCATGGCAATCACCTGCTTGATGCGGCGATCGCTAAGATCAGCTTGTTTTTCCGGCAGATCTACGGCGGCGCACTGTAGCCAGTCGGCAGGCGAGACGCCCAGCGGCTGAATGTTTTGACAAAAGGTTTCGAGCGATCGCAGATCCAATTTCGCGCCCGCCAGGGCCAGCCCGGTATAGCCACCCAAAGAATGGCCAATAATCGTGACCTCTTCGGTATTAAACCGGCCCCCGTAGAGCGAGCTGCCCTCATTAAGCTGAGCTAATCGGTCGAGCACAAAGGTGACATCAAGGGGCCGATCTATAAATTCTGTCGCGGGCAAGATGCGGTTTGGTTCTTCGGCAATCTCTGGATCTACCGGCAAATTAACCAGCGCCTGCAAGTTGCTGCCAGGATGCTCTACAGAGACGACCGTAAACCCGTGCGAGGCCAGATGTTTGGCGATGTAATCTAAAAAATATCGATCGGCACCAAAGCCGTGAGAGAGGACGACTAAAGGCCCGTGAGTCTCGTCACTCCAGTAGATTTCAGCGGGAATCACGCGCTGCCGCGACAGATCTCTAAAGCGGATGGTTCGCTGTGTGAACTCGATATCTCCAGGGGCGGCTGGGTCTAGGTTGGCGGGCAGCGGCGCTAGCGTGTCGGATCGCAGCTCTTGATCTAGCAGGGTGCTCAGCGAACGGCTCTCTAAGTTAGAAAAGTTGAGCTGAGAGACGAGTGCGATCGCCGCGCTAATATCTACTTCCAACGTCTCTTGTGGAATCGCTCTCAAAATACCCAGTACGCTAAGGCCATCAGCCTGCATCGCAGCCAGGCGAATAGCGGCTTGCAGCTGCGGAATCGTCAGGTTAGGCGCAACTCGTGAGAGCGTGCTCAGCAACAGCTCGCCATTAGACGATCGCATAATGTCTTCGATAATGCGATCGCTCATGCGCGGATCGAGCGCAAGCTGCTGCTGCAGCGTCTGTCGCAGCGACGGCGACAAAAAGCTCTCATACAGCCGCAGTCGGGCGGGCACTTCACCGGTTCTCGCAAAAGTCTCTAAGTCTGTTAGCTCAATTGACTGGCGCAGAGGCCCTACTTTGACAATGACGCGTTCGGCAGCGGCGCTAGGCGCAGCAGCTAATGCCAACAGGCCCAGCCCCAGGCACCCTACCTTTACCTTGGTAACTGCTCTTACAAAAGCGTCTGAAAAGGTCTCTGAAAAGGTCATAGATCCAAAAGAGATAGAGAAAGCCAGCGGGAGAAGCATCTATTGCAATGGCGTGGTTACGCCTGCGGAGCATCGCATGTTGTTTAGATTATAGATATCTTAAATACATACAAAAGACTTGATACTAGTATCTTACCCACTGCCTCAGTCTTCTTTTGCCTTGATGCGACCAATTGTATGGGGTGGCATGAGATGCAGCTTAAAATCAAGGCATTATTACTAGGTGGCTCTAAAAGTACTTTTCACTAAACGGCCTTTTACTAAATGGTTTCAATGAATAAACGCTTTAGACAGATGATTTAAAACGATTTTTTGCTTTATTCAGTTCTCCATTGATGATCTCTAGGGATGCACCCATGTCTAAAAATAATAAACATGCAAATAATGAAATGAATAACGACAAAGCAGAGAGTCAGAACATGGATAGCCAAGAGCAGCTAAATCAGTTTTTGTCTCCCCGTCATCGCTATTACGGAGAATTTACGCCCGAAAACTTGGCCTTCAATGCCAACTTGCAGGAGTTTGCTCAGCGAGTGGTGCTCATTTGCAGCTTAGAAACAGGGGGCAAGGTTAGCAGCGCAGAGGCGTACGGTGATATTAAAAAGCTGTGGAAAGAGCTGAAGGCATCTAAAAAAAACCTACTCAAGAAAGAAAAAGAGGAGTAGAGATCGGCTGGCGCAATCAAACCTTTGCAATTAGCCTAGGCACGCTTGATTTGCTAGGCGCGCTTGATTTTCTAGGCACGCTTGACTTGCTAGGCGCGCCTAAAGTACTCGGTCACAATGCTGGCAATCCTTTCTGCGGCGTGACCATCTCCAAAAGGGTTGACGGCTTTTGCCATGCGACTGTAGGCCGACTCATTGGCCAACAGATCGCTTGCACTGCTCACAACCTGCTGAGGGCTAGTGCCTACTAGTTTGGCAGTTCCGGCTGATATTGCTTCAGGCCGTTCAGTGGTTTCTCTGAGGACTAGCACGGGTTTGCCCAGGCCGGGGGCCTCTTCTTGTAAGCCGCCTGAGTCAGTTAGCAATAGGTGCGATCGCTTCATCGCCCCAACGAGCTGAGCGTAGTCTAAAGGCTCTACTAAAAACGTCCGAGGATGGCTATCTAGCACCGCTTTTAGCGGGTTGCGTACGGTTGGATTCCGGTGCAGCGGCAGCAACAAGGCAGTATCGGGAAACCGCTCTAATATTTCTAAAAAGCTCTGGGCAATATCGGCTAGCGGCTCACCCCAGTTCTCACGGCGGTGAACAGTCGATAAAATTACCCGATACTTTTCCCAGTCGAGTCCAGGCACGTCGCACTTTGGCGACTGATCCGCGACTCTTAGCAGCGCGTCAATGACGGTGTTGCCAGTCTGATGAATGCCAGCGACCACGCCAGAGGCTTTGAGATTGCTAACCGAGGTAGCCGTCGGGGCGAAATGCAGCGTCGCGATTTGCGAAACTAGCCTGCGATTGGCTTCTTCTGGAAAAGGGTTGAGAATATTATCGGTGCGTAAGCCCGCTTCGACATGGCCAACCGGAATTTGCTGATAGAAGGCAGCGAGGGCAGCGGCAAACGCGGTGGTGGTGTCGCCCTGCGAGATCACCATGTCTGGCTGGAGGGCAATAAAAAGCTTTTCAAGACCCTGCAAGCTGCGACAGGTGATGTCGCTCAGCGTCTGCTTGGACTGCATAATGTCTAAATTATGGTCGGCTTCTAGCTGAAATAAATCCATCACCTGCGCCACCATTTCTCGGTGCTGACCCGTCAAAATAACTGTGGTTTCAAACTGAGGAAGCTGGCGAAAAGTTTGAATGACCGGGGCTAGCTTAATGGCCTCTGGCCGGGTGCCTAGCGTAATGCAAATGCGGATGGGTGATTTTGTCGGCTCTGCAATGGGGTCTTTAGCAAGAGAAGAAACGGCCATAGCGATAGACTGCGTCTATTAGGTGTTGCGTTATTCTACACGGCCTCATCTATTCAATTTTTACTTAGACGCCTACTTAGACACAGATTTTTCCTTAGACATAGATTTTTCGTTCATATGAAACATGCGATCGCGCTTACCCAGTCCCACTTTCTCTCCCTCGACTTAACCCCTGCCCAAGCCGTCATTGACCCCATTTCGACCGCTCAGCTCAGCGAGGCTCAGCTCACGTTCAGCTTTGACATCGACTTCCCTACAGAAGCCAGCGACCCGCGCGAACTCTCCGAAATTCCTGAGATTCGGCTGTGGTTTATTCGCCTAAATGCGCAATACCCCTGGCTGCCACTCTACCTAGACTGGGAATCAGGCGAACTCAGTCGCTACACGGCCATGCTCGTACCGCATCAGTTCAGCCCAATTGACGGCATTCGCTATAACCCAGAAGCCTTAGAAATTTTTGTGATGGACAAGGTGTTTACGCTCGAAAACTGGCTGCGTCAGCAGAAAATCGATGGCCGCTCCCGGCTGAAGTTTATGACGCAGATGCTGGGCTACGAACTAGACGACGGGCTGTTTGAGCTGCTGACCTAGTCGCTAAAGATCATGACCTAGTCGTTAAGACTAGAGGTGAGATCAGAATTAGAAGTGAGATCAGAATTAGAAGTGAGATCAGACGTAACGAAACCGTTTGTTTGGGCATTCTTTCTCTTGTTTATCCCCTTTTTATCCCCTTAGATACATGCGATCGCCTACAATCTGGGTCGGAAGGATTTGGGTTTCAACGGTTTTAGTAAGGAGTCGTAGGTCAGCATGGCGTTTTTAGGTTCGTTGGTATGGGGGCTGATAGCCATCGGCATAGCTGGCTACTTATTGATTGAGTGGCAGTATCGCCAGCGGCCTGGAAACGACCTAGAGCTTAGTGCAGACGCCTGGAAGTTTGACACCTACGAGCAAGGCCACTACGCACTCTCTTTTGATACGGTCTTTGCCAACCGGACGCGATCGCTAGAAATATTTATTCCTGAAGTCAGCCTCGACTACGAACTGCTCTCTAGCGACAGCCTAGCGGGCATTGAGGTCAAAACCAGCATCACGCCCCAGCACGAAGACTTTCCGGCCCGCGCCGATAACTACTGGTTTGCATACATCGTCAAAGTCGGCAAGGCTACCCGTGCCAAAATCACCGTAGACATCACCGGGCCAGATCTGGGCCGTCTAAAGTCGCTATGGCTAAAGGTTCACTACCTCACCTACGGCCCAGAAGGCCGCATTCCTAAAATCGGCCACCTGATTGTGCCGCTAAAATTCCCCAATCCTGAGAGCGCTACAAACTGGCGCGAAAACAGCGTCGCCCACATTTTGCCAGTACCGACCCATCTGCTCACGAACCTAGACGATACGGTCGAGGTCGTCAAAAAATACGTCGCGCCCTGCGCTCAGCCCGGTGATATTGTCACCATCGGCGAAACGCCTGTGGCCATTATGCAGGGCCGCTTACGTCATCCCACAACCGTTCGCCCAGGCTGGCTAGCAAAGCGCCTGTGCTACTACTTTATGCCAACTTCTAGTCTGGCAACGGCCTGCGGTATGCAAACTCTTATTGACGTATCCGGGGCGTGGCAAGTCGCCTCAGCGTTTGCAATCGGGGCGGTGGCCAAAGTGTTAGGCAGCCCTGGCATGTTTTATCGACTAGCAGGTGAGCAAGCTCGGTTAATTGATGATGTGACCGGAACACTGCCGCCATTCGATCAATTTATTGTGCTAGGACCTAGTCATTCTCAGGAACTAGTCGATCAGATTTATCAAGAAACCGGGCTGCAGGCGGCCATCGTTGACGTGAACGATCTAAAAGCCGTTAAAATATTAGCAATGACTGCTGAAACTAACGAAAATATGTTAGTACAAGCCCTCATCGATAATCCGGCAGGCAACGCTGACGAGCAAACGCCTGTGGTTTTGATTCGCCCTAAGCGCTAGCCTAGGAATCGTTCTATGAACCGTAGCCAGTCGCCCAATACGGATATTTCTATTCGGTCCATTCACCTACGTGATTTGGATAATCTGGAGGTGAATGGCGCGACAGAAATTGCTTCTCACTCTACCGATACGCCAGATCTAGCGGAATACATTCAGCAGATGCGGCGCTGGTATGGCCCAGTGAAGATGCTGACTCTGTTTCCCAATCCTCTGCGACACAAGTTTTCAGCCTTTGTCGCGGAAGCCAGCGGACAGCTGCAAGGAATGATTCAGGTAACGCCGTTCAATAGGACGCTCAGTACCTGGAAGGTAGACCGGATGCTGGTGAATCTAGCTAGAGCGCAGGCGGCTAAGGACCAGGCGGTTAAAGACCAGGCGGCCAAGAAGAAAGCGACCAAAAAGCAGGCGGCCAAAAAGCAGCCAGACAGCAATCAGACAGCAGACAGCCAGGCAGCCGAAAAGCAGGCAGCCGGAAAGCAGGGGGACGACGCCGAGCAGTCGAACTGCGATCGCCAGCTTCATCTAGGCATGGATGTCGGATCTCAGCTATTGCGCCACTGCTTTGAACACATCCGCGAGGCCCAGTATTGGCTTAGCGAAACAGACGTCAACGATCAGTTTGGCCTCGCGCTATATCGCCACAATGGCTTTCAGCCGCTGGCAAAGGCCACCTACTGGTCTATTCAGCCAGAGCAACTTGCCGCGCTCGCTGAAGGTGACCCAGATTTGCCTAACCTGCTGCCGGTGAGCAACGCCGACGCGCAGCTGATCTATCAGCTAGAGACGGTCTCTATTCCGCCGCTGGTGCGTCAGGTACTCGATTATCAGATTCAAGACTTTAAAACAACAATTGTCAGCCAGTTAGGCTCGCGGCTAACGCGCTGGATAAGCCGTGAAGACAGCATTTCGGCCTATGTGTTTGAGCCACAAAGAAAAACCGCGATTGGCTACTTTTCACTAAGGCTGTGCCGGGACGGCAGCGATGCCCATACGGCTAGGCTGACAGTGCATCCGGCCTACACCTGGCTATATCCAGAGCTGATGGCCCAGATGGCAGGCGTCGTTCAAAAATTTCCAGGTCAGCCTTTGCAGATTATGTCTTTGGACTACCAAACAGAGCGAGAAGAGTATCTGCGTCAAATCGGCGCGCTAGAAATAGAGCATACGCTGATGATGTCGCGCTCGGTGTGGCACAAGGTGCGCGAATCTAAAGTTGGGGCGCTAGAAGGGCTAAAAATGCCAGACGTGCTGCCAGGACTGCAGCCAACCGGCGCGCCGATGCCAGGTCGCTTTTCCTGGCGGGGCATGAAGCTAGGGCCTTTGCTAGACAGCTCGTTTTCTGAAGGGCTAGGCTGGGACCGATTTTCTTTAGACAATATGTCTAATTTGGGGTCTAATTCGGTCTCTAATTCCAAATTTAATTCCTCATCAGACAAGCGATCGCCCGATCGCGACCTGGGCGATAGTGACGATATGGCTGCGGATTGAGATGGTTTCTGCGCTGGGCTTAGATTTAGGGGCGAGGCGAATTGGAGTGGCAGGGTGCGATCGCACGGGCCTTATTGCCACAGGACTTACAACTATTCACAAAACCGATTTTGACAGCCTGCTGCGCCCGCTGCGTCAGCTAATTGAAGAGCGAGACGTCGAGATTTTGGTGATCGGACTGCCGTACACTATGGATGGCCAGATTGGTTCCCAGGCAAAAAAGATCCAAAAAATGGCGCACCGGCTTTCGCTGTCGCTATCGCTGCCGGTCGAATTTGTGGACGAGCGATTGACTTCGTTCCAAGCTGAGCAGATGCTGATAGCTGAGCGGCGCTCGCTAGTACGTCATAAAGCGTTAATTGATCGCAAAGCCGCTGCTATTATTTTGCAGCAGTGGCTAGATGATAGACGCGCTAGATGATAGACGCACTGGATAATAAACGCGCCGGATACGCGCTAGACAAAAGCCCCACCATCAGGAGATAGCACCCGTGGAAATCGATCCTAGTTTGATAGACGAGCCCGCCGAATACCCGATCATCACGCTGAAAGACGAAGACGGGCGTCAGCTCGCCTGCTATGTCGAAAAAAGTATTGATGTTGATGGTGCAGAATTTTTGCTGCTGCTGCCCGTTAATCTCCCAATTGAAATTTTTGTGTGGGAAGCAGACGAAGAGGCCGATAGCGATGACGACGAGGCCGCTGAAGTGCTTGTTGATGTTGAAGAAGAAGAGATCGATCAGCTGTTTCCGACTGCGCGGGCAGTGCTAGCCGAGCTAGATTTGCTGCTAGAGCGCTCAGCCCATACGCTAACGGCGGTCGGCGATTTGCCCGAAGGCGACGAAGAAGACTGCTTTTCGCTAGATATCAGCGAAGAAGGCGACGAGCACCCTGTGACCGAAGACTTTCAGATGCTGGCGACCTTTTTCCACGAGGACGCTCAGTACACACTCTGTACGCCTTTGGATCCTTTGCTCTTTTTCGCCATGCGCTCAGCCGACGGCTCGGTAGAATTAGTCGAGCCGGAAGCCTTTCAACAAATGCGATCGCAGCTCGAAGACAAGCTATTCGACGTTTTGGACTAAAGTTGATAAGCGTATCTTTTGTAACCTTGGTCTGTTTCTTTAACTATGCGTGCTTCAAAACGGTTCTTCTACATTGTGCTAATTGCCCTGTGTGCAATGGTCGCTGGCCAAAGCTGGGCTTGGTGGAGCTGGGCTAAGGCTCCTGTGCTAGCTGAAGCTGCCGACGATAGCGATAGCTTTGTGATGGTAGAAATTCCAGAAGGCACCGCCTCGAATCAAATTGGCCAAGACCTAGAGACCAACGGCCTGATTCGCTCTACGACTGCCTGGAAGCTGCTGAGCAAATGGAGATCGCTGCGCGGTGAGGAAGGCAGCTTTCAAGCTGGCAGCTACGCGCTTTCGCCAGGGCAAAGCCTGAGCGATATTGCCGATACCATCTGGGAAGGCGATGTAATTCAAACCAGCTTCACGATTCCAGAGGGCTGGAATCGTGAGCAAATGGCCGAAAGCTTTGATTCAAAAGGGTTCACAAGTGAATCAGAATTTTTAGCGGCGACTGAAAGCATTCCCTACGACCGCTACCCCTGGCTACCAGAAGGAATTCCCCACTTAGAAGGCTTTTTGTATCCAGACACCTACCAAATGGACACGGGCGCGGTTTCGGCAGAAGATTTGGTTGATGTGATGCTGCGTCGCTTTGAAGCCGTTGCCCTGCCAGTTTACGACGGCCAGCCAAGCGATTACAGCCTGCTAGACTGGGTCACCCTCTCTAGCATTGTCGAAAAAGAAGCCGTCGTCCCTGAAGAGCGCGATCAAATTGCCAGCGTCTTTGCTCGCCGCCTAGAAGAAGGCATCACCCTGGGCTCTGACCCTACCGTAGAATATGGCCTTGGCATCGTCCAAACGCCCGAAAACCCGCTCACCTATGCCCAGGTAGAAACGCCTAACCCTTATAATACCTACATCAATGCGGGCCTGACGCCTACGCCAATTGCCAGCCCTGGCATCGCTAGCCTAGAAGCCTCAATTGATCCTGCCCCCACCGAATTTCTTTATTTTGTGGCCCGTTACGATGGCACTCATGTCTTTAGCCGCACCCTCGCTGATCATGAGTCGGCCCAGGCTAGAATTCGCGATCGCATCGACACCCAAAACAACTAGCTTCAGCGCCACTAGCCTCAGCGCCACAGCCTCAGCATCTTATTTCTCCATCCTCTTTATCTCCCATTCCTTTATGAGCTGGGTCAATCTCCTACAGCCCGATCTAATCCTAGAGCAGTCCGTTTTGGGTATTACCCCAGACCTGCTGCAAGCCAAAGGGCTAAAGGGCCTAGTGCTTGATGTCGATGAAACCATTGTGCCGGTTGGCCGCAAGCAGCTAGACCCTGAGGTGCGAGACTGGGTGCGTGATATTCAAAAAGTAGTGCCGCTCTCACTGGTGAGTAACAACATTGGCTACGAGCGTATTCGCCAGATTGCAGCGAGCATGATGCTAGACAACCAGGCGGTGCCATTTATTGCCAGCGCCGGAAAGCCATCCCGTCGTAAGCTACGAGTTGCGGCAACGCAGATGGGACTGCCGTTTGAGCAAATTGCGATGGTAGGCGATCGCCTATTTACAGATGTGGTTGCGGGTAACCGCGTCGGCCTATTTACAATTTTGGTCAAGCCTATACTAGAGCCCAACTCAAAAGATCCTAAAAACCTACTGCGCAGCGCCGAGTTTTGGATTTCGCAACAGCTTGGCGTCACGCTGCGATCGCTCCCATAGTCGCCTTCTGTCTCCACACACGCGAAGAATAATCTGCAAAAACAATCTGCAAAAACAATCTGCAAAAACAAATAAAAGCTTAAGAACAAGGCATATAGCGAAGTTATTAGCCAAAATATTTCCAGGTCAAGCTTACGTTAAAGACCTGCTTTTAATCAGTTCATACAAAGTCATAATACAAAGTCACATTTAATATATGGGGGATGGGTTCATGCTCATCCCCATTTTTTTGCCTGTTTTTAACCCCCCGATATGACTCAGCGTCGCTCACACACCCCACAGCAAACCGTCCCAGCCCCAGCAATTCAAACCAAAACGCTCGTTGTTAAAATTGGCACCTCTAGCCTGACTCGGCCCGACACAGGTCACCTAGCGCTCGCTACGCTGGGCCGATTGGTAGAAACGCTTTGCCAACTACAGCGGCTAGGGCATCAGGTCATTTTGGTCTCTTCGGGCGCGGTGGGCGTTGGCTGTGCTCGGTTAGGAATTACCCAGCGGCCCAAGACAATTGCGCTAAAGCAGGCAGTAGCGGCGGTGGGTCAGGGCCGACTGATGCGAGTATATGATGATTTTTTTAGTGAATTGCAGCAGCCGATTGCCCAGGTGCTGCTGACGCGCAGCGATCTGGCTCAGCGATCGCGCTATGTCAACAGCTATCGCACCTTTCGCCAGCTCATGCAGCTAGGTGTAATTCCTGTCGTCAACGAAAACGACACCGTCGCTACCGACGAACTTAAGTTTGGCGATAACGACACACTCTCGGCCTTAGTCGCGAGCCTAGTGGGGGCCGACTATCTATTTTTGCTAACCGATGTAGACCAGCTCTATTCTGCCGACCCTCGGCAAGATCCAACGGCTCAGCCCATCAGCCGCGTCAGCCATATCGATCAGCTTACAGCCAGCATTGGCGCAGCCGGATCAAGCTGGGGTACAGGCGGCATGTCCACCAAAATAGAAGCCGCTCGAATTGCGACCGCTGCGGGTACGCACACTGTTATTACGCAAGGGCAAACGCCTGAAGATGTGCTCAAAATTTTAAGCGGTGAGGCCATTGGCACCCTATTTGAAGCGCAGTCTACGCGCTCAACGGCTAGAAAGCGGTGGATTGCTGGCAACTTAATTCCTGCTGGACGCCTCTACCTAGACGAAGGAGCAACGGCAGCTATTCAAACAGCGGGAAAATCTTTGCTGCCAGCAGGCATCACTGAAGTAGAAGGAGAATTTAGCGCTCAAGATGCCGTGCTGCTGTGCAATAGCAGAGGAGAAGAAATTGCCAGAGGCTTGGTCAACTACAGTGATGAAGACTTGCGCAAAATTTGTGGCCATCGCTCTGCTGACATTGAGCAGCTGCTAGGTTATGAAGGGGCAGAAACCGTCATTCACCGAGATAACTTAGTACTTAAGTAGACAAGTGCTCAAGTAGGCAGTTGTCTGAAGTAGGCACAAGCTGAAAATGCGCTTGCTAGCATGGCGGCTACTCGGTTAAGCCTGTGCTGGCATTGCTTTCAGGTGAACTCAAACTCTCGCATGCACAGGCCCTTCTAGTTTTTTGCTCTGAGCTTTTGTTCTGAGTTTTTGCCTTGACGAGTTTCACTGTCTTGACGTGCATCGTAAAGCCATGCGTTATTTCATGTTTGACTAACTTCTTATCTTTAAATATTTTTCCTATGGCGATCGCTTCTTCTACGTCTGCTGATTCTGTTTTGGCCGATTCTGCTGCCAACAAGCCCACCGTACTCGTGACCGGGGGGGCTGGCTATATCGGTTCACATGCCGTTTTGGCCTTAGAGACCGCAGGCTATCAGACCGTTATTTTAGACAATTTAGAATACGGACACAAAGAGCTGGCCGAGCAGCACTTAAAGGCAAAGATTATCGTCGGTGATACGACCGATCGGCCTTTGCTAGATGAAATTTTTAGCACTTACAATATCGCGGCAGTAATGCATTTTGCCGCCTATATCGCCGTTGGCGAATCGGTCAGTCACCCGGCCAAGTACTACCGCAACAATGTATACGGCACGCTAAACCTGCTCGAAGCGATGGTTGCTGCCGATGTAAAGCGCCTAGTATTTTCTTCAACCTGCGCTATTTACGGCCCGCCCAAGACAGTCCCGATTCCCGAAGACCATCCGCAAAACCCGATTAGCCCCTACGCAACGAGCAAGCTAATGGTGGAGAAAATACTGCTAGATTTTCAGGCTGCTTATGGATTGCAGTCGGTTTGCTTTCGATATTTCAATGCGGCAGGCGCAGATCCACAAGGTCGACTAGGCGAGGATCACAATCCTGAAACGCACCTAATTCCACTGGTTCTGTTCGCAGCGTTAGGTAAGCGAGCGTCGATTTCTATTTTCGGCAGCGACTACGAAACCCGAGACGGCACCTGCATTCGCGACTACATTCATGTATCTGATTTAGCCGACGCCCATGTGAAGGGGGCCGAGTATTTGCTAGAGGGGGGCGAAACGTCTTTCTTTAACCTGGGCAATGGCAACGGCTATACGGTCAAAGAGGTGATTGAAACAGCCAGGAAGGTGACCGGAAAAGAGATTGTGGCAGTGCCGTGCGATCGCCGCCCCGGAGATCCACCAAGCTTAGTGGGGACTAGCGATCGCGCCAAACAAGTCCTTGGCTGGCAGCCCAAATATCCCGACATCGAAAACATCATCACTCACGCGTGGCAGTGGCACCAAAAACGCCACGGCAGCTAACTTGAAGGTAGCCACCGTGGCGCTTAGTTATAGGCGCTTAGTTATGAGCGAATAGCGCTAGCGGCTTACGACGCGGTGGCAACACCAATCGGGCAAGACACATTAGTACCGCCTAAGCCGCAGTAGCCACCTGGGTTCTTGGCTAGGTACTGCTGATGATAGTCTTCTGCGTAGTAAAACTCAGGAGCAGGCAAAATCTCTGTCGTAATCTCGCCATAGCCAGACTTTTTCAGAGCCTCCTGATACATTTTCTTAGACTGCTTAGCCGCAGCTAGCTGCGCATCAGAATAGGCATAAATGCCCGAGCGATACTGCGTCCCTCTGTCGTTACCCTGCTGCATTCCTTGCGTAGGGTTATGACTCTCCCAGAACAGCTTTAGCAAAGCGTCATAGCTAATCACCTTAGGATCAAAGGCAACCAGCACGACCTCGTTATGGCCAGTCATTCCAGAGCAGACTTCTCGGTAGGTTGGATTTGGCGTGGTGCCAGCAGCATAGCCAACGGCGGTGCTATAGACGCCATCCGCCTGCCAAAACTTGCGCTCGGCCCCCCAAAAGCAGCCTAAGCCAAACATTGCCAGCTCCATCCCTGCGGGAAAAGGCCCTTTAAGCGGGTTACCGTTCACGTAATGCTGCTCTGGGACAGGCATTTCCTTGTCACGACCCGGTAAAGCGTCTTCAGCGCTAGGGATAACGTCTTTTTTTCCAGTTCCAAGTCCAAAAAAGGCCATAAGGCTCCTTGTATATGATGTGCGGGTTGTCTTTATCTTAGCGACTTCCCTTAGCGATCGCAGGAGGCGAAAACCCAACCTCCGTACGCTAAACCTATGCGCCAAACCTATTCATCAAATCTGTGCGCCAACAAGCTATATTCCTAATCGATTAGCCGTTTTTCGATTTCAGCTTTTACAACATCCGCATCGGCTGGCAGCTGAACAGCGGGGTTTGCATACTGACTAGTCACCTCTTCTAGCGTCGATTCGTGATAGCCAACTTTAAAGTCGGTAAATTTCAACCCATGAGCCGTGCTGATTACCACCGTCTTGTCATCCGATTTGATCACGCCTCGCTTAATTAGTTTCTTTAGCACGGCCAGCGCGACACCAGTATGCGGACAGGTAAACATGCCGGTCAAATCAGCATGTGCGGCAGCAGCGGCCAGCTCACTTTCGGTAGCCTGTTCGACAATACCATCCGTTTCCACGATGGCTTTGACAGCTTTTTCATAGCTCACTGGGTTGCCAATCCTGATGGCATTGGCCAGCGTATTTTGCGCAGTTACATTGATTTTTTCCTTAAATCCAGTTTTGAAGGATTCGTAAAAAGGATTGGCTCTGGCCGCTTGCGCTGCAACTAGCCTCGGCATTCGCGTAATTAACCCCAGATCCATCATCAGCTTGAATCCTTTGTAGAGCGCACTGATATTGCCAAGATTGCCTACCGGAATCACAATCCAATCAGGAACGTCCCAGTCAAACTGCCGGATAATTTCGATGCCGACCGTCTTTTGGCCTTCGATGCGCAGACTGTTCATTGAATTGGCAAGATAGATCGAATTGTCTTTCGTCACTTCTTGAACAATTTTCATACAGCCGTCAAAGTCGGTGTCGAGTGCGAGCACATGCGCGCCGTTGGCAACCGGCTGGATCAGTTGCGCGGTGCTGACTTTACCGGCGGGCAAAAAGATAACTGCCGGGATGCCAGCATGAGCGGCATAGGCCGCCAGTGCAGCACTAGTGTCACCAGTACTGGCACAGGCGACGGCTTTGATAGGGCTGCCTGCTTGGGCCATCATTTGTTTGACCACGCTAACTAATACAGTCATGCCAAGATCTTTGAAGCTGCCGGTGTGGCTGTTGCCGCAGAGCTTGACCCACAGGTCAGGAACGCCGAGCTGCTGCCCTAGCCTTTCAGCCCAAAACAAGTTTGTGTTGCCCTCAAAGGTACTAACGATATTTTCATCAGCCAGGGCCGGAATGACCCACTCGCGCATGCCCCACACCCCGCTGCCATAAGGCCAAATCGTGGTGCCAATTCGCGAGTCGAACAGTTGTTTCCACTGGCTAGCGCTGCGTTTTTTGAGCGGTTCAAGCTCATGGTGTACCTCCAGCAGGCTGTTACAGGATGGGCAGCTATAGATCACATCAAAGATGGAGTGCTTGGCTGAGCAGCCAGCGATGCAGCGAAAGTAAACAGTTTGGTTATCGATATCTAATTTGGGCTCAACAGCTGACAACATCAGTAGTTCCTGGTAATAAGCAATAGATTGACAGTATTTTCATAGCGGCCTGAGCGCGCGCGGGGCAAGTGCAATTTTATTCGCGATTGTTGAAAGATTTGTATGATTGGGCCTGTCAGTTCTGAGGATGTAGGAAGATCGAGAGGTGATATTTTCTATTTTCTTACAGCTTCTCCTATGGATCGCTTTAGAGTCGAGGTCATTTCAAAAACACCCAACCCACAGCAGACTATCTATGCGGCAATGCATCAAGATTACGCTGAAGCCTTTGTGTGGGATCAGCGCCATGAATGGCCCTCAGAAGAAAAAGCGGGAGAGCTGATCATTCGCAATTTGCTCAAAGGTGGTCGCGGTCACTTTGGCCCCCTAGAGCATCCGCAGATTGTACTAAACTGCGGGTTTTTCCCTCATTCCACCATGCAGCAAATTCGAACTCATCGCGTTGGCTTGAGCTTCGATGTGCAATGTCTAGCAGGAACGACCGAAGTTACCTTTGTTCATACATCTGGACGACTAAGAAAATACCAGCTTGCTGAACTTTATGACCTTTGGGAAAACGGAGAGAAAGCGGTTCGAGAACGCAGCATAAAAGGTCGCAATGGAGAAGCACCGGGTTCATATCGCCGGGACTGCAAAAAACGCCTAAAAAAAATGAATCTGCGAGTCTTAAATGAAGACACAGGTTTTTTTGAGACGAGCCATTTGAAGTCGGTGATGTGTAGCGGTCGTCAGCCTGTGTACCGCTTGACTTTAGAAAACGGGAAAACCCTCGACTGCACGACTAGGCATCGCCTGCTTACCTCTACAGGATGGCAGAGGATGGGAGACGCTATTGGCCTCGTTGCCGATACTGACTATACTGCGCTGGCGATGTCTCGACATTGTGAAGTGATGTGCAACGGAGTGACTAGACCTGACGTTTTGTATTCTCAGAAGGCGTGGCTATCAGCTCAAGCGCAGCGTGGACTAAACGCTAGTGCGATCGCTCAACTTTGTGAAACCTCCGCTGATGTTATTCGCTACTGGGCGAAGAAATATGCGCTATCGCTATCGCCAGGGCACCATTCAGGTCTAAAGGCAGCTGTTGGCACAGGAATATATAGAGAGAAGAGCTGGTTAACAGAGCAGCTCGATCAAGGGAAGGACGTTGCTCAAATGGCAAAGGCTGCCGGGTGTTCTATCGAAACGATTAAAAAGTGGGTTTATCATCACGGTTTAGCGCTTAACAAGCGATCGCCGGGGACAGAAACACCTTGGAATAAAAACATCAAAGGATACCATTTAGACTTAACGCCGGAGGCCCGTGAGCAGCGTCGGCAAAACGCTGAGAAATACACGCAAAGGGGCCAGAACTCTGTGTTTTGGAAAGGGGGAGTTTCTAGCGATCGCACACTAATCGGCGCTTGGACTCGTCAAAAGGCACCCGTCGTCCACAAAAAATTTGACTACATTTGTCAAAACTGTGGGGAAAGGGGAGGAGAGCTTCATGCTCATCACTTGGTTCCCGTATTTGCAGACCCTAGGCTTGCCTACGACTTCGAGAATTTAGTTTCTATTTGTAAGGAATGTCACACTAAAATTCATAGCCAGAACCTAGAGCTGGCATTTGCAGAAAAATTTCAGCCCGTCACACAGCCTAGACAGTGGAAGGCCAAACCTAAAGCTGCTAGACGCCAGCTAGCGGCTCACGCCGTTAAAGTTACTGGAGTAAAGTTTTTAGGCTTCCAGACAACTTACGATTTAGAAGTTGAGGAACCCTGGCATAATTTCATCGCTAACGGACTGGTTGTGCACAACTCATTCAGGTATACAGGATCGCGAATTATTGATGTGGTTGAGGGTAAAACGGATGTAGAAGACGTGTTTTACTTGCGGCCTGTGGGCGCATATACCGATCGTCAGGGAAAGAAGTATGACTATACCGACGAGCTACGCCAGCAGGATGTTGCCTGGTGCATAGAAGGCTGCAAGCGCTATAAAACGCGAATTGACCAGGGCTTTTCAGAAGAGCATGCTCGAGGACTGATTCCTTTCGATGTGCGCCAGCACTGGGTGCTTTCGGCCAATGCGCGGTCGCTGATGCATTTGCTAGATCTGCGATGGAAGGCCGACGCGCAGCTAGAAGCGCAAAAGCTTTGCGAGGCGATTTGGCCTCAATTTCAAGCCTGGGTGCCAGCGATCGCAGCTTGGTATGAAGACAACCGCCTCAAGAAAGCTCGCCTTTCTCCGTAAAAGGACTTCCGAAAGTCCTTTTTTGAAGCTGTCAACTGATTTGCAGATTTTATGTTTTCAATAAGTGGAACTTATCCTTTCAATTTACTTTTGGGAAAGGAAAGCGCTTGACAACGCTTGAGGGGCAGTCGCTTCATATTTCTAATTAAAACTCCTTTTTGAAAGAAATATGAGCGATCGCATCCTTGTACGTATAGATACGCAATTTGCTCCGTAGCGTCTATTGCCCTACGCGCAAATGTTTCTGTTTGTCTACGTCGGCATTAGCTGACGGATTATTCAAACTTTGTCGAATGTCAAATGAGGATGCAGGATAGGCAAATTTTGCATCTAATTAATTTGATTACGAGCTGTTTTCTAAAGGCCGTGCTACTACTGTAAGAACATGAGTGCTTAACGAAGCATTTATGCCCATGGAACTAAAGGTGGTGAATTTTTGTCTGAAAAGCTACAATCAGCAAGACTCTAGCAAGCATAGTTAGACTTTACTTGATAGGTGGGCAGTCTCTTTTTAGCTCACTTTCTCAGGTAACTTAAGTAGCTCGCCATTCGCGGGTTAACACCAACGAGCGCGCATAGTAGTCCAGTAGCAAAAGGTAGTTCAGTAGCAAAAGTCCAGCAGTAGAAGCTCAGTAGCAAAAAGTCCAGTAGATTTTTTGAAGCGTTTACTTTCCCGTTCTTATACCGAGTCTTGCGATAAATATCGATCGCATACATATTGTTTAGTCGCTTTGGCCCATTGGCCCATCTATCAAAGGGTAGAAAACCTTTTGAAAACTGCCCCCTGCGATTATCTAGACACGACTCATCGGTAAAGGCCCGGAAAAGGCCCGGAGCGCTTTACAGAAATTATAGGAACCACAAGCAAGCGCGATAAAGCAAGCCTTGTGGAAAAAACCTGACCTACGCAATGTACCTGATTAGTTCATCACTCACTTAAGAAGGAGCAAAAGGAACGCGGCATGACCCAATCTATAGATGCAGTTGAGGCTTTAGACCCCAGTGCGAAAGGTGGCGAAACCACTCGCGCTGTAGCCACTATCGACTTGACCGATATGACTAAGACCCCCTCAACCAAAACAGCGAAGAGAGGGACTGCTAAAGCTACTAAAGCTGCCACGGCTAAGGCTACCAAGGATGCTAAAGCTACTAAGGGTGCTACAAAGGGGAAAACGCGTCGTCGCAGTGCAACAACGAAGAAGAAGCACTACACAGAGGATTCTATTCGGCTGTACTTGCAGGAGATCGGTCGCATTCGGTTGCTGCGCGCTGAAGAAGAGATTGAGCTAGCGCGCAAAATCGCCGACTTGCTAGAGCTAGAGCGGATTCGCGATGAAATTGACGATCAGCTAGACGATGAGCCCACTGATACAGATTGGGCCAATGCCGTAGACATGCCGCTGCCTGCTTTCCAGCGACGGCTGCACTTGGGCCGCCGAGCAAAGGACAAGATGGTTCAATCGAACCTACGTCTGGTGGTTTCTATTGCAAAGAAGTACATGAACCGGGGCCTGTCTTTCCAGGACTTGATTCAAGAAGGCAGCTTGGGCCTGATTCGTGCGGCTGAAAAGTTTGATCACGAGAAAGGTTATAAGTTCTCAACTTATGCTACCTGGTGGATTCGTCAGGCAATTACACGGGCGATCGCAGATCAGTCTCGGACTATTCGCCTACCGGTTCACCTGTACGAAACCATCTCTCGGATTAAGAAAACCACCAAGCTACTCTCTCAAGAGCTAGGTCGTAAGCCAACCGAAGAAGAAATTGCGACTCGGATGGAAATGACCATTGAGAAGCTGCGCTTTATTGCGAAGTCTGCTCAGCTGCCGATTTCGCTAGAGACACCCATTGGTAAAGAAGAAGATTCTCGGCTAGGTGATTTTATCGAGTCTGACGGTGAAACACCTGAAGATGAGGTTTCAAAGAGCCTGCTGCGCGAAGATCTTGAAAGTGTGCTGAGTACGCTAAGTCCGCGTGAGCGCGATGTGCTCCGTTTGCGCTATGGCTTGGACGATGGTCGGATGAAGACGCTTGAAGAGATTGGCCAGATTTTCAACGTTACCCGCGAGCGAATTCGTCAGATTGAGGCCAAGGCTTTGCGTAAGCTGCGTCATCCCAATCGCAACAGTGTCTTGAAAGAGTACATTCGCTAGAGAACCAAGGCTTTATCTAAAAGAAAGATAGGGTCGCGGAAGCTGAAACAGCGCTTCCTACATACTTTGATACTTCGAAAAAGGAGGTCCATTTGGGCCTTCTTTTTTTGTGAGAGAACAGCTTTGGAGAACAGCTTTAGAAAACAGCTTAAGTAGCTTGAGCGGCAAGGCGGCTTTGGATGAGGAGAACACAGCCCGAGAGTGGACAAAAATGGTATGAATTGGTACAGTTGTTCTCACTAGTTCGTAGATATTGGCTTTAAAAATACGATGGAACCTTTAACTCAAGCTCAGCAAGAACTGTACGACTGGCTAGTTACCTATATCCGTGAAAATCGCCATTCTCCTTCGATTCGGCAGATGATGCGCGAAATGAAGCTAAAGTCACCTGCGCCGGTTCAAAGCCGCTTAGATCATCTGCGTAAGAAGGGCTATATCGATTGGAATGAAGGACAGGCCCGGACGATTCGGATTTTAAAAGAAGAGCAGGGCGTGCCTATTTTTGGCGCGATCGCAGCAGGTTCTATGGTGGAAGCATTTACCGATGTTGTAGAGCATTTTGATCCGATGTCGATTAGCTTCAAGGGAAGCGACTTTGCCCTTAGAGTCATAGGCGATTCGATGATAGAAGCCTTAATTGACAGTGGCGACATCGTTATTATGCGTAAGGTTCAAGACCCCAAGCGGGTACGCAATGGGACTATTGTGGCCGCTCGGGTCGAATCGAATACGACGCTGAAGTACTACTACTTTAATGAAGGAAAAGTAGTTTTGAAGCCCGCCAATCCCCGGTTTGATCCGATGGAATATCCGGCAGAAGAAGTGAGTATTGATGGCGAACTGGTCGGCGTATGGCGTAGTCGCGGTTTGGGCTAGTCATCTCTATCTCTTTATCGGATTGGGCTAGTTGATGACTCGTTCCAATCTAATAATTTCAATCCAATAAACAGTTACCTTTCAGGGGCAAGCTGCGGTATACACTGATGGGCAAGGTGACTGTTTGTCTTTAAAGGCTCCCACAAATGACAGGTATAGCTGCGACGCAAGATTCTGCTGCCACCCGCTTCAGTCGGCGGTTTTGGCGGATAGTGCTAATCGGCGCTACTGTTTTGCTGCTGGCGGGGGGTGTGGGCTTTAGCTATTTGCGCATTCACAGTCCGCTTGCGCTGCTAGGCGGTAGCGATCGCCCAATTGCGGCAGCGAGCGCGTTTGTACCTGCCGAGTCGCCATTTACCGTTTCTTTGCTGGTTGAGCCTGAGCGTTTAGTGGCGCTCAGCCAAGCAGTTGTTCACCCGAATCAGCGATCGCAAGCCCGCAGCGAGATTGAACAAGTCCAGCAGCATTTGCAACAGATTACCGGGCTCAGCTACGAGCGCGATATTCAGCCGTGGCTAGGCCAAGAAATTACGGTTGCCTGCACCGATATAGACCTAGATCGAAATCCAGAAAACGGTCAGCAGCCAGGATACCTTTCAATTTTTGAGATCGCACCTGGGCGCTATGAGCAGGCACAGTCTTTTTTACAGCTATTTTGGCAGCGGCAGGCGATCGCAGGTAAGCTGCCTACCTATCAGACGATTAGCGGTGTAAAGATACTGGCTAGTCAGGACACTCAGGCGGCTCCGCTGACGGCGGCCAGCGCTTTGGTCGGTCGTCAGTTTGTCATGTTTGCCAACGATGAACGGGTTTTACGCGGCAGTATTCGCGCGGCGCAAACCGCTCAGAATTTAGCGCAAAGCCTAGCCTATCGGCAAAGTGTGACGGCGCTGCCTGACCAAAGAATCGGGCTAATGTATTTAGACGCTCGTTTGTTAAGGGCAACTAGCTCCTCAGCGCCGCTAAGACAGGATACTGCTCAATTTGTGGCGATTAGTTTAGACGCAAAGCGAGACGGTCTGATGGCGATCGCACAGCTACCTACGCCTGAGCCACTATCTAGAGAGCTCAAGACGCAGACTAATCGTCTAGGCTCACAGGTGAAATCGCGATGGGATTCAAAGCTGACGAACTACCTACCAGCAAACAGTGAGCTAGCAGTAGTAGGACAAGATATTAGTGAGCTGGGCGCGGCTTGGGCGATCGCAGGTTTGCCAGATAGTTTGCTGCCCAAGTTTATGCGCTTGCAGCCGTCTTCTGCAGCCTCGTTTGCAAACTCGCTATCTGACCCGCTATATGAAGACTTCAATCAAGGCTATGCGCTATCTCGGGTGAGCTATGGGCCGTCCCCCGACTGGATCTTGGCAGTTCCTAGAGAGGCCGCTCAAGTAGCCGCGCTCGATCAGGCTGCAATGGCGGCTGGCTATAGCGTGGTGCCAGTCACGATGGATACGGAAGGCGAAGCGACTGCCTGGACTCGCTTTACCGCTCAAGGCGGCAAACGGACAGCGGCAACCACAACCAACAGCCCCCGTAGCAATATCCGCAGCGGCCTAGAATCTGAGCTGTTGGGATTGCACTTACAGCAAGGCAATATTGAGATCTTTGCTAGCTCATTGACGGCGATGGACAGCGCGTTGGAAAGCCAGACATCTGATAGCCAGACATCTGATAGTTCCCTATCGGCATCGCCTCAATTTGTGCGGGTCACATCGCCGCTGATGACGGCCCGCAGCGATGCCTATGTGTATCTAAGCTGGCCCAAGATTGCCCCCATAGCAGGTCAACTGTTCCCGATGTTAAATCAGGTTCAAGCGGTTGCCAGCCCGCTGACCAATCATATTGATGCGATCGCAGCTAGCCGTGATGGAAAAACGGTTCGACTCTTCATTCAGCTTGTCGAATAGGGTTTTGAAGGCGATGAAAATCTTTGAGGGCGATGAAAATCATAGACAACTCGACGATTTGGCCTATCGTGCAGGCGATCGCCAAGGGAGCTCAGCCCACCACACAGCAACGGCTACTGCTGCGAAAATGGCTGCTCGAAAGCTCGCGGGCGAGCGTTTGGCAGCTATCGGAGGCCAATGTCGATGCCGTTCTAACCCGCCGTATCCAGCTATTGCAGCGGCTAGGTGCCCACTTAGACAGCCATGAAATAGCATTGCCCGTAGCCGGAAATTGGATAGATTGGATACCCTCTTTGTGGAGGCTGTGGCTGCCTTTGGCCCAGAGTATTGACGCAAAGCAGCGTCAGGGCAACGCGCCGTTCGTGCAGGGCATCTTGGGGGCTCAAGGAACCGGCAAAACCACCTTGACGCGCATTTTGCAGCTCATTTTAGACTGCCTAGGTCAGCGGGCGGTGAGCTTATCGATTGACGATCTGTATCTGACCTATCGTCAGCGCTGCCAGCTTAAGCAGCAAGATCCTCGCTTAGTTTGGCGAGGGCCGCCCGGAACGCATGACGTTGCCTTAGGAGTCAGGACGCTGAGCGCGTTTAAGCGTGACGGATTGGACGGCTCTCTGGCGCTAGAAATTGCCTTGCCGCGCTTTGATAAGTCTCTACAGGGAGGTCAGGGCGATCGCATCTCTCCTACGCTTGCCCAGCAGCCAACCGTTCTGCTGTTTGAAGGCTGGTTTATCGGCGCGCAGCCTCTATCAGATGAGCTATTAGCGCGTGAGGGTTTCGCATTCCCTACGCCGATTTTGACCGCAGAGGACCGGCAGTTCGCCCGAGACTGCAACCGTCGGCTGCGTGCCTATCTGCCGCTTTGGGAACGATTAGATAATTTGATAGTTTTGCAGCCTCAAGACTATCGGTTTTCGCTGCGGTGGCGGCAGCAAGCCGAGCAGAACATGATAAGCAGAGGTAAAGATGGGCTCTCTCCAGACGAAGTCGCCGATTTTGTGGTTTACTTCTGGAAAGCGCTACATCCCAAGCTATTTGTGACACCGCTAACCTTAAGCACATCAACGCCCAACCCAGCGCCCAGTCATAAAGCAAGTTTGGTGGTGAGTCTTGATCGCAATCATAAGATAGCTCGTCTGTATTTACCCTGAAATGGGAACTTTGGGAGAGTATAAGAGGATTAGCTAGGTGAGGATATTGAGGTAAACGATGGTGAGTATGGATACAACACTTCAGGTGATAGCGCCCACTGGCATCCTCGACGGGACAAAGTCTGCCGATATTCGAGAACAGGTAACCAGCGCCCTGGCAAACGGTGCGACCACACTGCTGATGGATCTTAAAGACGTTACCTTTGTCGATAGCTCTGGCCTGGGGACGCTCGTTTCTGTGCTGAAAAAGGTGCGATCGCAAGATTGCGAAATGTATGTTTGCGCGATCAACCCACAAGTGAAGATGCTGTTTGAGCTAACTAGCATGGACCGCGTGTTTGAAATATTTGAAGATAGAGCCGCTTTCGAAGCCTCTCGGTAAGGACTCGCCGACGCTATCAAAAAGATTGCGAATAGTTTTGGCCTCGGTCTATATGCCACACAAAAAGCCCCGAGCAGTACTGCTCGGGGCTTTTTAAGAGTTATTCTTCTACAGATGCCTGTTTTCTAGCTTGCTAGAACGGGATGTCATCAAATTCAGCAGACGACGCTGCCGCAGGGGTTTGAGCAGCGGGTTGCGCCTGTGCTGTCGCAGCGGCTGACGGGGTAGAGTCTGGCGATGCGCCTTGGCCACTGGGGAAACGCCCTGCGGCAATTGGCGTGCCCTCTGCAATGGGCACAGACTGTAGTTCACTAAGCGGGCTGACGCGCTGGACGGTCATCTCAGCGCGCTTTTCTTTAAAGCCTTCAGGGCGCTCTAGGGTATTCATGCCCAGGCGACCTTCTAACAAAACGCGATCGCCAATTTGGTAGCGCTCTTGAATCTCTTGTGCCAAATTGCCCCAGCCCACGACCTTGATCTGGCTGACACTATCGCCTTCCCTAATGCCAGGGAACTTGACGATAAACTCGGCGATTGGCGTTTGATTATCAGCGGTGTAGCGTAGCTGAGGAGCCTGCACAATCTCCGCCATTAAGATGCAGTTATTCATAAAATACTATCCTTGGTTCCCTGCTCTAATTCAATAAAGGTTTGCACCTTTTGCCGATACGCTCGTAGCTGCTTATCTACCCAGTCTCTATCTTCGCTATTGGCAAAAATATGAACCAGCGGCTCTCCGGCGTCCGGTAATATCAATACCCAGTTCTGCTGGCTTGTACCCACTATTTTAACGCCATCTATTAGCTCTAGGCTATCGGCTGGATGAGTTTCTACAAGATAGCGCATGAGTGCCCCTTTAATCGTGCGGGGGCAGCGTATGGTCTGCAAACGGTGTGAAATTCGCGGCAGCTCTTCCCAAATTTGACCGAGCGATCGCTCTTGAATCAGCAGCATCTCAATCAGCTTAGCGATACAAAACATTGCATCGAAACCAGGATGCAGCTTCGGGAAAATAAAGCCCATGTCGCCGCTGCCGCCAAGCACCACATTAGGCAGCTCATGGCAGGTTTCCATCAAAGCCGTCGGGTTTGCCTTAGTACGCACCACTTGAGCATCGTGACGGCGGGCAATTTCTTCGATGGCCCCAGAGGCATGGACCGGTACGACAACCGTGCCGCGCGGATGGGCCGTTAAGATCATATGCGTCATCAGCGCCGTTAGCTGTTCGCCTCGAATCGGTGAGCCGACTTCGTCGACTAAGATTAACTGCTCGCCGTTGGCCGAAACCTGAACGCCAAAGGTTGCTTGCAGCGCCTGAACGACCTGTCCGAGCTGCCCAAGCATTTGTTCTCGCTCTGGAACTGAGGGCGCAGTTGGGCTAAGGCTGGCGTTGAGGACAACCGCATCGCAGCCAAACTTGCCTAAAAGCTGTGGCAGCACCGCGCCTGAAACCGAGTAGACGTAATCGATGACGACTTTCGATCTGCTGTTGCGAATAGATCCGACATTAAGGTGTTCTTCAAAGGCGGTAGCGTATATATCAATCAGCGAGGCGGGATAGGTAACCGTACCGATTTCGTGAATCTGCGATCGCCGCAAATCCTCCTTAAAGTACGCCCCTTCAATTTTCTTTTCCCTGCTTTTAGAAATGCCAATCCCAATCGGATCAAAAAACTCAATCAAAATATGATCTGGGCGCTCAGGATGCAACCGCACATGAATGCCGCCCGCTACCCGCAGCGACGGCAGCACGTTTCTAGCAATCGGAATCGAAATAGCTTCCAAATTTAAAACGTTAATGCCAACCGACATCAGCCCGGCAATCAGCGCCCTGGCAACCATTCTAGAGATACTGCGCTGGTCGCGAGAAACGCTAATATGCGCACCTGGCTTGAGCGTAGAGCCAAAAGCCGCCCCCAGCTTGACCGCAAACTCAGGCGTAATATCGATATTGGCCAGTCCAGACACGCCCCGCTGCCCAAAAAGATTGCGCTGGGCCGTGTGCCCCCAGATCAAATTAATATTGAGCGTTGCGCCCGATTCGATAATTTTGCTGGGCCAGACCCTGACGCCAGGGCTAATTTGCGCTTCTTCACCAATGGTAGAAAGTGCACCAACAACTGCCCCTTCTAAGACATGGGCGCGGCGATTGGCCCGAGTGCCTCTAGCAATAACGCAAGCGCGTAGATGCGTCTCATCGCCAATGACCGCGCCGTTCCAAATGATGGGCCGCTTGAGATCGGCGTCGCTGCCAATGGTAACGTTGTCGCCGATGACGGTGCCAGCTTCTAAAATGGCTCTGTGCCCAATTCGGCAGTTGTCGCCAATGAGCACGGGCGGGTTGAGCTTGGCACTAGGCGCAATGGACGTATTGCTGCCAATCCAAATGCCTTTGCTGCTTTGTGGATAGGCATAATCGAGCGTTACTTTCCCTTGTAGGGCGTCATACTGCGCTTCTCGGTAGGCGTTGAGGTGGCCTACATCGCACCAGTAGCCTTCGGCAACGTAGCCATACATCTGCGCTTGCTTTTCTAGCAGACGCGGGAAGAGATCTTTAGAGAAGTCCTGTTCGCAGTTAGGCGGCAGATAGTCGAGAATGGCGGGCTCAAAAATGTAGACGCCAGTGTTTACTGTGTCGGAGAAAACCTCGCTAGTGGAGGGCTTTTCAAGAAAGCGAACAATGCGACCGTCTTTATCGGTAATGACCACGCCAAACTCTAGCGGGTTAGGCACACGGGTGAGCACAAGGGTGGCAGCGGCTCCTTTTTGCTTGTGAAAGGCGATCGCAGCCGTCAAGTCAAAATCGGTAATGCTATCGCCGCTAATCACGATAAAAGTATCGTCCAACAGCTCTTCGACGTTTTTGACGCAGCCAGCCGTCCCTAGCGGCTGATCTTCTTCGACAGCATAGGTCATTTGCACCCCAAACTCTTGGCCGTCTTGGAAGTAGTCGCGCATGACATCAGGCAAGTAGAACAAGGTTGCGATCACTTCTGTGATGTTGTGACGCTTGAGGAGATTGATAATATGCTCAGCGATGGGGCGATTGAGCACAGGGACCATCGGTTTGGGCAAGTCGCAGGTTAGCGGTCTGAGTCTGGTGCCAGAGCCACCGGCCATGAGTACTGCGCGCATCGTTGCTCTCCTGCTATATGTGTTCTATTTTAGACGTTGCAACTATCGTGATGCCCTTATTTGAACATTTTGAACATTATTCTGAACAATAGAAATACGAACAATGGATGAAAAGCGGCGCTAGGGAACTTGCGAAGGACACTCGCGTTAATCTTTAAGTCGAGTAAGCACAGCTTTTTATTGGAAAGCTTTTGGCACGCTACTATTGTCCATTAGATATTATTAGTATGTAGAAACATTGTCGTTTAGGCATTTTCGTTTAGGCGTTTTCGTTTAGGCACATTACTAGGAAACAGCTATGGGATTTTTTGGACTGATCTGCGTGGTTATCTATGGCGTCGGGGTTTGGAAGTTTTGGAATGGGTTTAACCGGACCAACTTTACGAGCCAAAAGCTATCTTTGACGCTGCTTTGGCCCGTTTTTTTGATTGGTAATGCCAACTATAGAAAGAATTTTACGAAGGCAATTAAAGGATCTTAGTCGGTGGTTTATTCGGCCAGTCGCAGCCAAGTCCGTCAAATTTGGGATAAGTCAATATGAATCAGTCCAGTGGCCAATTTTCTCCGATGGGAGATGTTCTTAAGTCTAAGTCTGTGCCCTGGCTGCCGATGATTAGCGCGACGGCCCAGCGGTATGACGCGGAATATGCTGGCAAGTCGTTCGAGCTGCCTGAAGAGGTTGAGGCGATGCCCGTGTTTCGTGACTGGGCTTCTGGGTCGCTTGGCTCCCGGATTGCCTCACCGTTTTGGCAGATAGCCAAACCGAAGAAAAATCAGCACTGCCTAGATATTGGCTGCGGGTTTAGCTTTTTAATTTATGAGTGGAAGGCTTGGCAGGCTCGGTTTTATGGTCAAGATGTGAGTGCGATCGCAATCAAAACGCTACATCAGCGTGGCCCTCAGCTCGACTCAAAGCTATTTCAGGGGGTAAAGCAGGCCCCGGCCCACCAGCTTGACTATCCGCCTGCCAGCTTTGATTTGGTCTTTGCCACGGGTTTTAGCTGTTACTATCCGCTGGATTATTGGCAAGCGGTGATGGAAGCTGCCAAGCCCTTGATTAAGCCGGGTGGCTTTTTTGTGTTTGATGTGATCGATCCAGCGCAGCCGCTGGCGGAGAACTGGGCGATTTTAGAGACGTATCTAGGCGCTGACGTTTTTTTGGAGCCTTTAGAGAGCTGGCGATCGCTGATTAAAACGGTGGGGGCTAAAGTGGTCAAGCAGCAAAGCGGCGAGCTGTTTCATCTGTATAAGGTGCGTTGGGCATAAGACGCGTTGGACATAGGACACGCTGAACGCAAGACACGCTGAACGCAAGATGTATAAACGGTGGTTAGAAACCAGATTAGGAAAAGATGGCGACCGTTTGGCTAATTGGAGGCACTAGCGAAAGTGCTGCGCTAGCAGCGGCGCTCTCTAGCCGAGGCGTGCCCTGTGTAATCACAGTGACCACCGAATCGGCAAAGCGGCTGTATGCAGACATGGCCCAAATTCGAGTGGGTCAGCTATCGTCGCAGAGCCTGCCGGGTTTTGTTGACCAGTGGCAAGTGAGCTGTATTTTAGACGCGTCGCACCCGTTTGCCAGCGAAATTTCTAGATTGGCGATCGCGCTAGCTCAAACCCAATCAATACCCTATTTGCGCTACGAGCGCGAGACGGTTGACTGTACCCATCAGGCGGCCGATCCTTCGGTGATTTTGGTAGATTCTGTTGAGTCTTTGATTTCGAGCGATATTCTGCGACATCAAAGGGTACTGTTTACCGTGGGTTACCGCTATCTATCGCAGTTTTCGCACTTGCGCCCTGACGCTCGCCTGTTTGCCAGAATATTACCGTCTGTAGAAGCGATCGCAGGCGCAACCGCCGCCGGGTTTGCACCTGCCGACATTATTGCCTTACGTCCACCCGTGTCTGCTGCGCTCGAAGCGGCGCTGTGGCAGCAGTGGGAGATTACAAGGGTCGTCGCCAAAGCATCTGGTGTCCCTAGCGGAGAGGCTACTAAGCGAAAGCTCGCAGACCAGCTAGGCGTCAGGCTGATATTGATACAGCGCCCTCAGTTGGTTTACCCAAACCAAACTAATTCAGTCATAGAAGCTACAGATTTTTGTTCCAAAATAATTTTGGTCCAAAACACTTAGGGTGTATTAACCTAGCGCTTAAGTAGATAGAGTGCGCTTAAGTAGAAACGCTATTCTTTCTGAAGATGACTCTCCTCCACTACTCATCTACGCCACTATTCATCTGGTTATGGGTAAGGCATGGAGTGAAAAGGCTTTCAACCATAAGCAGAATCAACCACCAAAAAAAATCGACCCATTTCGTTTATTTCCTTGACTATTGGCTAAGAAATGCTATCGTGATGGCTACTTTTACCGATTGCCGACCTAATACCTGCTCACTGCCCTTATCCCCTATGCAATCTAGGCCGACCCCACCCTCTTTTAATCCATCGTCGCAGGGCAACCACCGTGTCGGAGCTAATGCTGGAATGGCAGCAGGAATGCCGAGTGCGATGTCTGGTGGTAGCTCGGTCTATGCGCTCAAAGAACTAGTTGCCCGATTGCAGCGAGAGCAATATAAAATTCAAGACTTATTGAGTTCACTGGGCTTTGCCCTTCGTAGCCTCAATAACCTAAGTCAGTTTTTAGAGCTGATTCCAATGATTGCAAGCCGCGTAACGGATGCTTCTGGGGGAGCGCTCGTGATGTTTCAGCCAGACGGCCAGCTACGACTAGAGCAGCTTCACTGTGCCGGGACCGGAGACTGCAAAAACGTTCGGCTGGCTTTAGAGATGGCAACTCGGCAAATCGCGGCTTCGGTGCCGCATAGCCTGGGCCCTGCTGACGCGTCTAGCCCGCTTGCAAGCGACGCAATGCTGTCTTTAGACCGGCAGGCAGGTCGCTATTTGGGCGCAGATTTTCAGATTTTTGGCACCGCAATTATTGTCCAAAATATAGAGCGCGGGCGGCTCTACGTCTTTAGTGAAGAGGGCGACTACACCTGGAGCGAGACTCGCCAGAAGCTGGTTCGACTAGTCGCAGACCAAACGGCTGTGGCAATTGAAAACAACGCCCTGACGAATGAGCTGCGCCACAAAGAGCGTTTAGATAGAGAGCTAGAGCTAGGGGCTGAAATTCAAGCGCAGCTGCTGCCGCGTCAGTGCCCCAATATTGAAGGCGTAGACTTGGCTGCGAGGTGTCAGACCGCTAACAAAGTCGGCGGTGACTATTATGACTTTATTCCGACGACATACGAGCAGTTGCGTCAGCCTGAAGCCGCGTCCTCTCAAGAAAAACCCTGGAACTTTGCGATTGGCGATGTGATGGGCAAAGGGGTGCCCGCAGGCTTGATGATGACGATGCTGCGCGGTATGCTACGGGCCGAAGTGCTCAACAGCCACTCGCCTAGTCATTTGCTTCAGCATTTGAACTGGGTGATGCATACCGATCTCGAAAGCTCTAATCGATTTGTGACGCTGTTTTGCGCTCAGTATGACCCGCGTACGCAGGTGCTGTGCTATGGCAATGCGGCGCATAATCCGCCGTTACTGTGGCAAGCGGCAACGGGTGAAGTGGTGCGGCTAGATGCAGATGGGATGCTGCTGGGCCTAGACATGGATACTCACTATCAAGAAAATCGGGTGCAGTTGCAGCCTGGCGATACGCTGATTTACTACACTGACGGCTTTACCGAAGCGGCAGATCGCAGCGGTCAGCGGTTTGATGAAGATAACCTGATTGATTCTTTTCGCTGGGCCTGTCGCAATTTCTCTAGCTCTGATCAGATCTTGACCTATTTGTTTGATATGCTGCAGCGCTTTGTCGGCACTAACCGTGAGGCCGATGACGACACGACCCTGGTGGTGATGAGAATTACCCGTGAAGCAGAATTTCGACAGCTTTCGACGGCCGGATTAACCGCGTAGCATCCGCAGCGAGGCGGTATCGTAAATTCACCCGACTCTACTGTTGAATCTATTAGATTTGTTGGGTCTTTAGCGATCGCTGGGTACTGTGATGGGTGCTGAACGCACCAGCGATGCTGGTTTTAAGGCTTATGGATGCTTTTGAATTTTATGCTGATCAGCTAGAGAGTCCTGTGCTAGGCAGTCCAGTGTTGGGCAGTCCAGTGTTAGGAGGCCCAGCGACAGGTCTTGTAGCGGTTGGCACGCCTGTGATTGCCCAGCAGTTTGACCAAGATATCATTGGGGATACTGGGGTAATGCTGAAGGGCTTTTATGAGTCGGGTCAGCTCTGGGCGCTATTGATTGGGCTGGTGCTGGGCTATATGTTTAAGTCGTTTACGTCTTATGGGTAGCCTCGGCTGCGCTTAGCTACCAGGCGGTGTCTAGCTACTGGCGTCTGGCTGCTGAGGATTTGGCTGCCATTTGTCAGAAGGATTGAGACTTAGCTGCTACTGTATAGAGTGTGATTTTTTAAACGGTCTTTATACTTAGCAAGCATAGGAGTACGCGCAGATAGTGGCTACATCAACTCAGCAGGCTTGGAGTCAACGATTTGAGTCGGCGCTGCATCCAGCGATCGCACAGTTTAACGCTAGCATTGGGTTTGATATTCAGCTGCTAGAGTCTGATCTGACCGGGTCGGTAGCCCATGCCAAGATGCTGGCAAAGGTAGGTGTACTCTCTGAAGCTGAGTGCGAGCAGATTGTCGCGGGCCTAGAGACCATTCGCAAAGAGTACCGCGAGGGTGAGTTTAATCCGGGTGTAGATGAAGAAGATGTGCACTTTGCGGTGGAGCATCGCCTGATTGAACTGGTGGGTGATGGTGGCAAGAAACTACATACGGCGCGCTCTAGAAACGATCAGGTGGGAACGGATGTGCGCCTGTATTTGCGAGGGCAAATTGAGCAGATTCGCCAGCGGATTAAGGCGTTTCAGCAGGCTATTTTTGAGCTGGCCAGTCAGCATGTAGAGACGCTGATTCCGGGCTATACGCATTTGCAGCGGGCGCAGCCGCTGAGCCTGGCGCATCACCTGCTGGCCTATTTTGAAATGACGCAGCGCGACTGGGAGCGGCTAGGCGATGTACTCAAGCGGGTAAACATTTCGCCGCTGGGCTGCGGGGCGCTGGCCGGAACAACGTTTCCAATTGACCGGGCTTATTCCGCCGAGCTGCTGGGCTTTGACCAGATTTATCACAATAGTTTGGACGGGGTAAGCGATCGCGATTTTGCTATTGAGTTTGCCAGTGCCGGTAGCATCATCATGGTGCACCTGTCGCGCCTTTCCGAAGAGATCATCTTCTGGGCATCGGAAGAATTTCGCTTTGTGACTCTTAGCGATACTTGCTCTACCGGATCGAGCATCATGCCGCAGAAGAAAAACCCGGATGTGCCTGAGCTAGTGCGGGGAAAAACCGGGCGAACGTTTGGCCACTTGCAGGGACTGCTGGTGATGATGAAAGGGCTACCACTGGCCTACAACAAAGATTTGCAAGAAGACAAAGAAGCCCTATTTGATACGGTAGCAACGGTGTCTGGCTGCTTGGAGGCAATGACGATTTTGCTGCAAGAGGGCATTACCTTCCGCACAGAAAGATTGAATCAGGCAGTCGCTGAAGACTTTTCTAATGCGACAGATGTGGCAGATTACCTAGCCGCAAAAGGGGTTCCTTTCCGTGAGGCTTATAACCTGGTGGGCAAAGTGGTGAAAACGTCTTTGGCGGCAGGTAAGCTGCTGAAGGACTTGAGCCTAGAAGAGTGGCAGGCGCTGCATCCAAAGTTTGAGTCAGATATTTATGCGGCGATCGCCCCGGCTCAAGTCGTCTCTGCTCGCAATAGTGCAGGCGGCACTGGCTTTGACCAGGTGAGAGGTGCGCTAGACCGGGCTCAGTCTCTATTATCGAGCTAGTGCTTCAGCTTAAATTTCAGCTTGAATTTCGATAGTACGATATTTTTTGGCGACTGATTTCTCAGTCACTAATTTCTCGATTAATGAGCGGTTACTAGCTTGCTGACGGGAATGCGTAGCGCTGGGAAGGCCAGCGGTTGGATGCTGCCCTCGGTATAGGCTTGCTCTAAGGTGTACCTTCCGGCCTGTGGGTCTCTAAAAACGATGACCGAGCGATTTTTGAGATTGACGACCCAGTATTCAGCGATGGCAACTTCTGCATAGGTTTGGGTTTTTAGCTCAAGGTCTTTTTTTAGACTGGTCTCAGAATACTCAATGACCCAAAAGATATCTTCTGGATAAGGATGATGCCTGAGATAGGCTGCGCCCAACGGACGAACAATCGCAATATCTGGCGCTGGCTCTGATTGATTAGGCAAAGTAATCGGCTTTGCCTGTCTGACCGTTGCTTGATCGCCCAGTAGCCGAACAAAGTAATTTCCAGATTCAGAACTAAAATATGCGTGCGGTTCGCCTTCAGGGGCCGTCTCGATGATTTCTCCTTTGAGCAGTTCAACTTGCCGGTTGTCTAGCACGCCTGCGGCAATCATGCGATGGTATTCTGCCAAGGTCCACTTTGCCGCTACAACTGTCATTGCCGTGTGCTCCGTCTTGTGATTCGTCTTTTGCGCTAAGACTGCGATCGCTTAAAGCAGTCTTCAATAGATAATCGTTTAATGCTCATAATTGTAACAGCGCCTTTTTCGGCATTTCTTTAGGAGAGATCAGAACCGATGGCCACGCTTAGCCTTTGCATGATCGTAAAAGATGAAGCCAAAAACCTGCCGCTGGCGCTAGCGAGCGTAAAAGGTCTGCCCGATGAAATTATCGTGCTAGATACGGGGTCTGGAGACGCCACGCCAACCATTGCTGAAGCAGCAGGCGCGAAGGTGGATTTTTTGATGTGGGGCGATGACTTTTCGGCAGCGCGCAATGCGTCGATAGAGCGGGCGAGTAAAGATTGGATTTTGGTGCTAGATGCCGATGAGACCTTGACACCAGCTGGGTATGAGTTTATTCGCTCGGTGAAGGAAGACCGACAGCTAGGTCAAATAAACCCAGAAGATTTGCTGCTAGTGACCATGATGCGCCGAGAAATTGGAGCAACCCAGTCGCCCTATACTCAGGTCTCTCGGCTGTTTCGCAATCTGAGCGCTGTGAGATACATGCGGCCCTATCACGAAGGAGTAGAAGAGAGCGTGCAGGCGTTGATGGCTGCTCAGGCACACTGGCAGGTGGCGCAGCTAGGGACGGTGGCGATTGACCATACGGGCTATGGAGTGGATGCGATCGCGGCTAAAGACAAGTTCAAGCGGGCGCAGCGCATTATGGCAAAGCATCTGGCGGCTTACCCAGAAGATGCCTATATCGCTAACAAGCTAGGGGCGCTTTATACCCAAAGTCAAGAGTGGGAAAAGGCAGTGGGCCTATTGCAAGACGCGCTGCGATCGGGAAATTTTGATCCGCTGACAGCGTACGAGCTGTATTACCACTTGGGCATTGCCTACCGGCACCTAGCCAATCAGCTAGACAATAATGAGCTGTTAGATCAGGCAGAAGCGGCCTATCGTCAGGCGATCGCATCTCCGGTCGCGGGTTTGCTGAAGCTAGGGGCCTATTTGAATTTGGGGACTTTGCTAAAGCTAAAGGGCGACTTTGAAGGTGCGATCGCGCAGTACGAAGCGGCAGGGCGAATCGATCCCAAACAGCCGATTACCTTTTTTAACTTAGGCGTTGTACACCGCGCTAAAGGCTATCTTGAACCCGCCCAGCGAGCCTATGAGTATGCAATCTCGTTAGATCCAAATTACGGCGCGGCCTATCAAAACTTAGCGGTGGTGCTGTTTAAGCTGGGCAAGCTGCCAGAGAGTAAAGCCGCCTTTGAACAGGCCATTCGCCTAGTTAACAATACCAACCCTGCCGAAGCCGAAAGGCTCAGACAGGGAATGAAAACTTTAAAGCTAGACGAGGCGTTAGGACTGTGAGACTTTTTCCCGACTGTTTTCTAACGGTAGCCTCAGTTTATTGAGACTTATTAAAGCTTATTGAGATCTTGATTTGTGCGCTGACGTGCTGCTGCGGCTGAGCGCAGCGCGGGACTTTTCCCAAGATGAGGCGTTGCCTTGGGTGCTAGGTTGCCAAAAGGCTTTGTGCTGAGACTCGTCTTTAATCGCGGGGCGATCTGGATGATTGCGCGGCAATAGTAGCCGCTTGCATTTGTAGATAATGTCGTCCCAGGTAAGCTCGGGCTGATTGAGCATGTTGCGAAACGTAGATAGCACGGTTTCGGATTCATCGTTCTGGCGAACATGCAGCGGCTCGGAGGCCCGCAGGGGATCTACTTGAACCGCTGCAATGCCCTGGCGAACGGCCTTGTGAATTGCCTCAGCCTGGTTTTTCCCGGCCTTTTCATACTGCATTTGCCAGCCCTTTTCGCTAGAGGCGTAGAGAGACGGTAGACGGTTGAGGGCATAGGTTTCAACCTCAACCATTGCAATGTATTGTCGAAGCTTGGCGGGAAGCTTGGCCTTCTGACGTTCAACCTCCTCTGCGACCAAACGCTCCATGACATTGGTGTAGGCTCTATCGGCCTGGGAAGAAGAATTGCTCATAACCATAAACCCGAATAACAATGGATTTAGATGCCGCTGATAGTAGGGCCTTTTGCTTAAGTTACCCATTGAGTTTGATTAGTAGAACAGGCGATCGCAAAGACCTGAAGATATAGCCTATAGGATTAAAATGGCTTCTATCAGATGATTTCCATTCAAAACTCATAGAGAACAGCTCAAAGGAAGAGGACAAAAGCTGCTCGATATTATGGCTGGATAACCCCTACCAAATACCGCCGCCTTACGAAAAGCTAGTCGGTGATTTGACGGGAGCCTATTCCAGGCGAATCAATATTTAGCATCGGCTGGTGTACGAAGCGATTGAATCAGAACATGTCGCAAAAGTTATTAGCATGTGGACCCATTACGAGTAGGCAGCGCGTATGAGAAAAGCCCTAACTGGATTTTTGTCCAATCAGGGCTTTTTGACTGCTTTTTGACTGTTTTTTTGACTGGCGACTAACCTATGCGGTCACAAGCTCGGCAGGCAATCGCTTAAATGCCAGTCGCTCGTTTTCTACATCGACGAAGATGGTATCGCCAGGAAGAAACTCACTGCGCAAAATCGCCTTGGCTAGCTGAGTCTCGACTTCGCGCTGAATGGCTCTTTTGAGTGGACGTGCGCCGTAGGTTGGATCGTAGCCAACATCAACGACGAAGTCTAAGGCGGCGTCTGAGAGCTTCAGGGTGAGTTTGCGATCTGCTAGGCGTTTTTCCAACCGTTTGATTTGGATTTTGACGATGTCGCGAAGCTGAGATTTCATCAGGGCGTGGAAGATGATGATTTCGTCGATGCGGTTGAGAAACTCAGGGCGAAACTGATTGCGCAGGGCGTTGGTGACGCGCGATCGCATTTCATCGTACTGAGTATCATCGCCTGCAATATCCAAAATGTACTGCGAGCCAATGTTGCTAGTCATGATGATGATCGAGTTGGTGAAGTCTACCGTCCGCCCCTGCGAGTCGGTAATTCGACCGTCGTCTAACACCTGTAAAAGGATGTTGAAAACGTCGGGATGCGCTTTCTCAATTTCATCGAACAGGATGACCGAGAAAGGCCGACGACGAACCGCCTCAGTCAGCTGACCGCCTTCGTCGTAGCCAACGTATCCCGGAGGCGCACCCACTAAGCGAGAAACGGAGTGCTTCTCCATGTACTCCGACATATCAATGCGCACCATTGCATTTTCGGTATCGAACAGGTAGCTGGCAAGGGCCTTGGCTAGCTCTGTTTTACCGACGCCTGTGGGGCCAAGGAAAATGAAGCTGGCCATCGGTCGGTCAGGATCGGCTAATCCGGCGCGCGATCGCTGGATAGAATCGGCCACCGCTGTCACCGCCTCATCTTGGCCAATCACCCGCTGATGCAGCTCATCTTCTAAGTTCAGCAGCTTTTGCATTTCTGACTCCACCAGCTTGCTGAGCGGAATGCCTGTCCACTTCGAGATAATTTCCGCAATATCCGACTCGGTGACTTCCTCTCGCAGTAGTGTCTGTCCAGAGGTTTGCGTTTCGCTTAAAACGACTTCTGCTTCTGCTAACTGCTTTTGCAGCTTAGGAAGCTTGTCGTACTCAAGCTCAGAAGCTTTGGCCAGATTAACGTCACGCTTGGCCTGCTCGATCTCAACGTTGACGCGGTCTATCTCTTCTTTGATGGCCTGAATATTGCTGATAGTATCTTTCTCAGATTGCCACTGCGCGTTCAGTTCGCTTTGATCTTCTTTCAGGTCGGCTAGCTCTTTTTCTAGCCGTTCTAGCCGTTCTACCGACGCCGCATCGCTCTCTTTTTGCAGCGACAGTCGCTCCATCTCTAGCTGTAGAATCTTGCGGTCTACTTCGTCTAACTCTTCGGGCTTGGAGGTGATCTCCATTTTTAGCTTGGCGGCGGCTTCGTCTACGAGATCAATTGCCTTATCTGGCAAAAATCTATCGCTGATGTAGCGAGTTGACAGCGCCGCCGCCGCGACGAGAGCACCATCGGCAATTTTGACGCCGTGATGAACTTCATAGCGCTCTTTTAGGCCTCTAAGAATAGACACCGTGTCTTCGACTGAAGGCTGATCGACATAGACCTGCTGAAAGCGTCGCTCTAAGGCAGCGTCTTTTTCAATGTGCTGACGATATTCGTCTAGCGTAGTCGCGCCGATACAGCGCAGCTCACCGCGCGCCAGCATAGGCTTGAGCAAATTGCCTGCATCCATGGCCCCTTGGGACGCGCCTGCGCCCACAACGGTATGAATTTCATCAATAAAAAGGACAATTTGACCCGCAGATTCAGTGACTTCTTTAAGAACGGCCTTAAGGCGCTCTTCAAATTCACCCCGGTACTTGGCACCGGCAATCAGTGCGCCCATATCGAGCGAAATTAAAGTGCGATCTTGTAAAGACTGAGGCACGTCGCCTCGGACAATGCGCTGGGCTAAGCCTTCTGCGATCGCAGTCTTACCCACTCCTGGCTCGCCAATTAGCACCGGATTATTCTTGGTTCGGCGCGATAGGATCTGAATAGTGCGCCGAATTTCGTCATCTCGGCCAATCACCGGATCTAGTCTGCCTTCACGGGCATAGGCGGTCAGGTCGCGGCCATATTTTTCTAACGATTCGTACTTGCCTTCAGGGTTTTGATCGGTCACTTTTTGGTTGCCTCTAATCTGCGTAATAGCTTGCTTTAAGTCTTTTTCACTCACGCCAAGATCTTTGAAAAGCCCCTGGCCAAATCGTTTGTCTTTGGTATAGGCCAAGACAAGATGCTCGATCGAAACGTAATCGTCATCAAAATCCTGGCGGTATTTGTCCGCATTGTCTATTAGTTTGCTGGTGGCGCTGCTCACATAGACAGATTCACTCGCGCCTGTGACTTTAGGCTGCTTGTCAATAAACGCACTCGTTTGGCTGTGCAAGGCGCTGGCCGATAGGCCGACTTTCTCAAAAATACGAGACGCCAGTCCTTCTTGTTCTAGCAGCGATCGCATCAAATGCTCTGGCTCTAGCTGCTGATGACTAGAGTGCTTGACGATATCTAAAGCGCTATTGAGTGCGCTTTGCACCTTCTCAGTAAATTTATTAGGGTCGTTAATCTGCATGGATTCCTCCGGCCACTGCTCCGGCCACTACCGTTGTTATGTCTATTGTAGAAAAGCCTCACCGCTTTATGATTCGGTGTTTACGGCCCTAAAAGGTAGGTATAGCCGCCCCTTTATCTAGACGGCTGTCTCGGCTGCCGCCGCGCCCGAGGGAGGAGAACCGAACCAGAGAACCTAGCCTATAGACTCTAAGACTAGAACTAAAGAGTACTGGAACTGAAGAGATTCAACCTACGTCTGTAGTTGAGAGAGAAAATCCTAAACAGCAGCGTATTTATTGTGTCAGGTGAAGTACTCAGACCCATCGCCATTCGCACTTGGCCCGCTCAGCAGCGAGCGATCGCGCCCAAGTACATCGCGCAAGGTTTAGCAGCCGTTGTCGCTTTCATTGTGGCCACACTATTACTTGGTCAAATAATTCCGAGCCCCACCATTCCCTCTAACGTTGTTTTTATTGGGCCCAAGAATGACTACTATCAGGCTCACAAAGACGACTACAACGTCTTATTTTTTGGCTCTAGCCGGGTATACAACCAAATCGTGCCTGATGTATTTGACACCTCAGCTCGCGCAGCAGGCATCGCGGTCAACAGCTACAACTTCGGCGTTCCTGCGATGCGCGCTCTCGATAGCACCGTTCTGCTAGAAGATGCACTAGAAAATCCGCCTGCAAACCTCAAATGGGTTTTCTTTGAAACCATTCTAGACAAAGGCTATGAGCCGATTCCCAATGCGCGCACGCAGCGGGCGATGTACTGGCACACCTGGGAAAATACAAGATTGGCTGCTCGCTACATTCTTATGTCTGAAGCCTCTATGCCAGAGAAAGCAGTGCTATTAGCTAGCCACTTGTTACCGGCACTATACCGGCAGATGAATGTAGGCCGACTGTTTGCTCAGGTTTTGCCTAGCGAGTTTTCAGCCGAAGAACGTGAAGTTGCAGCGCAATTCACCATAGCCGAAGGCTACTCTCCGCTAGTTGACGAGTCTGATCCCAAGCGTCAGGATTTTCTGGCCAGTCAGGCAGAGTACGCCGCGCAGGTCGCTAGCCTGATAGAGTCTGACGGATCAACTGACGGAGCTGCTGCCGAAGCAACTGCCAGATCAGCGGCCCAGTCACTTGCTGACTCAACCCGTCTAGAGACAACGCCATCAGCAGACGCGCCGCCAGCCTTGGCCGCCAACAAGCAAATGCTGCTAGCGAAGATAACGCAGATCATTCGCGCGGCGGGTGCAGAGCCTATTTTTATCGAGCCGCCTTCGCTAGACCCAGATCGAGATTTTCGGGTGGCTTTGGCGCAAGGTGAGATTGATACCTTGTTAGCTTACAAAGATCCGCTGCGGTTTCCGCAGCTATACCAGGCCGATCAGCGTTTCGACTCGGCTCATCTAAACCCTACCGCTGCGCGTGAGTTTTCACGATTGCTCGCTCAAGATTTCGCCCAGTCTCTTCAAACCAAATCTCTTCAAACCAAATCTCTTCAAACCAGATCTCTTCAGTCCAAGTGACTTTGCTAGCACCCGTTCAGGGGCCTGCTCTCTTCGTGTATCTACCATGATCTTTACAGAGTTTAGATTTTTTCTATTTTTTGCCATTGTTTTTAGCCTGTATTGGGCTTTACGTCAAAACAGCTGGCGAAAGGTTTGGATTTTGCTATGTAGCTATGCCTTTTATGGCGCTTGGGACTGGCGGTTTTTATCGTTGATTATCGGCTCTACGCTGGTGGACTACGTTGTCGGATTAAAGCTGGGCAAGGCTGGCGCGACGCCACCAGCGCGACGAGCGTGGCTGTTTGTGAGCCTGTTTGTCAATTTGGGGGCGCTGGCCTTTTTCAAATACGCTAACTTTTTTGCAGATTCGGCAGTGGGCTTTTTTGGTCAGCTGGGCCTGCCGGTAAATTCGGTGACGCTAAACATTGTGCTGCCGGTAGGCATTAGCTTTTATACGTTTCAGACGCTGAGCTATTCGATCGACATTTATGCGGGGCGCTTGCAGCCGAAAGAAAGCCTGCTGGACCTGGCAACGTTTGTGGCCTTTTTTCCGCAGCTGGTGGCAGGCCCCATTGTGCGAGCGTCTGACTTTTTGCCGCAGCTCGACAGCTCACGCCAGTTTGCGCAGGTAAATGTGCGGGCCTGTCTTACCTTATTTATGGTGGGCTTTTTCAAGAAGGCGTGCGTATCAAATAATTTGGCTCCGATTGTAGATCGCTACTTTTCTGACCCGCTAGCGTTCGATGCGCTGAGCAGCTGGATTGCGGTGCTGGGCTACACCACTCAGATTTACTGTGATTTTTCGGGTTACTCGGACATGGCGATCGCATGTGCCGGTCTGTTGGGCTACGAGCTGTGTGAGAACTTTAACTTTCCTTATTTCGCGAGCAGTATTACCGACTTTTGGCGACGCTGGCACATTAGCCTTTCTACCTGGCTAAAGGACTATTTGTATATTCCGCTGGGGGGTAACCGGGGCGGGCAGTGGTTTACCCATCGCAACCTGATGCTAACGATGGTGTTGGGCGGCCTGTGGCACGGGGCCGCTTGGACCTTTGTGGTGTGGGGCGCACTGCACGGTGGGGCGCTAATTGCGCATAAAGAATGGAGTAAGTTTGCGCGCAAAATTCCATCGTTGAGCCAGCCCTCAGAAGGGATGGCTGTGGTGAGTACGGCGCTAACGTTTTACTGGGTGTGTATTACGTGGGTGTTTTTCCGGGCGAATAGTTTTGGTGAGGCGATCGCGGTGCTCAGATCGTTTGTAGGGTTGCGATCGCCTGGAACTGGTCAGCTCAGCCTTTCACTCTTGGGCGTTTTCTTCGTGCTGGCCTGTCTGCACTGGCTCACCGCCAAGCAGGTGTGGACACAGGCCGTAGATCGGCTTCCAGGTCAGCTATATGCCGTTTTCTATGGCTTCTTAGCCGCCTTGATTTTGACCTTGGTCCCGGTGGGATACACGCCTTTTATCTACTTTCAGTTTTAGCAATTGGCTAGTCTAGGAGCCATTTAGCGATCAGTTTAGGCCTCATCTGGGAATAAAGCATAAAGTGGTGTAGAGAAAAGCAGTAGAGAGGATGAACTCTTTTTGCCCAGCTTGAATTCATTACATGATCAGGCTATACAACTGTTGAAGCAGAATAGGCAATCCTTTGGCACCCCGCTCCCGCGCGATTTCTAAAAAAATATATGCTAGCTATCGGCGGCAGCAGCCTTTAAAGCGTATCTGGCGGACGCTGTCACCAGTTGAATTTGTCCGGTTTTTGGGCTATATCAACTTGCGAACGTTGCGGCAGGTGGTTCGTACGACCTTTCGGCAGCGGCTGCCTAGCCTAGCTTCTGAGATGGCCTACAACTGGATGCTGGGTCTTTTCCCAGGGATACTGGCCCTTTTGACCGCAATTGGTATTTTTAGCCCGCTCAAGCAGACGTTTGCTAACCTAGCCGGTCAGCTTAGCGAGGTCGCACCGGGGGGCGTGCCAGAGCTGATTTATGACTTTCAAACCGTGGTGACCGATAACCAAAGCCGAGGCTTGTTTTCGGTGAGTTTTGTGTTTGCTCTGTGGGCTTCAGCCGGTGCGATGAGTGCGGCAATGCGATCGCTTGACCAAATGCATCAAATTCCGCCGCGGCGACGTCGCCCCTTTTGGAAAGCGCGGCTAGTGTCTATCACACTGACATTGGGAACCATCGCCCTTTTAATTACTGCCTCTTCGCTGGTGTTTGTGAGTAACTGGGTCGTGCAGCAGCTAGTCAACCACAGCCAGAGCGATGTAGGCGTTTGGGTATCAGAAGCCTGGCGTTTCTTTCGCTGGCCCTTAGCACTAGGCGTAATGTCAGCAGCCTTTGCGTTTATCTATCGCTATGGTCCTAGTCAGTGGGCACCCGGCAAGCCGCTCATGCCGGGTGCCATCTTAGCCGCACTCTCGTGGGCGATAGTGTCAGGGCTGTTTCGACTGTATGTGATTCATTTTGGCAATTTTGTATATAGCGCGGTGGCAACGGTAATTGTACTGCTGCTGTGGCTGTGGATTACGTCTCTGGTGATGCTAATCGGAGACCTGTTGAATCTGACAGTGGGACAGGCAATGAGTGAAGCCCGCGAGCACAACGAGCGCTTAGCGTCAGCGCGTGGACTGCAAGCTGTTGAAGAGAAAAACGCTCAGGCAGACGAGAATAAGCAGCCAAAGCACTAGCCCCGGTAAAAAAGAGAGCAGTGTTAAACCTCGTAAGACCCACACGCCGATGGTGAAGCAAATCAGAAAAAGCAGGAGCTGAGCGCCGGGCTTAAGACGAAATCTTTTGGACATGGTGAAATCTTGGGTTTGCGGGGTTTGTTGTACGAACGGCTATCAGTTTGGTGCTGTTGAATACGGTTTTTCTGCGGGCCTACCGTTAGGTTTAGCTCACAAGAATACAAACAACATTTTTCATAGAGATGGGTTTGGTTCTTGCTAAGCGGGTGCGCCTAATTCAGTTTTTTCAAAGGTCCAGTTGTTCCAGATTTTAAAAGTGTATGCGTATTCGTACTTTGGTATACCACACTGCCGTAAGTTAAATTTTCAGAGAGAGTTCTTTTTAGATCGTCGCTTTGAAGCGATCGCTTGAGCTTTTTCTTTTCTCGGCAAAAAACATCGCAATTTCCGTAATTTCCCCTATAAAGGGTGCAGCTTCTCAGACAAGGGTGGGCATGTTCAACATGCGAGGCTAGCAACGTTGGTATATTTACCAAAAGTTTATGCGGTCCTTGTTATTTGCTTAATCCGATCTCAGTGAAACTAAGCAATAATGGCACCAGTCATAAAGATTTGAGTCCTTTTATGGCTGAGACGCATTAACCGTGCTTCATCTCAGCTACATATGCTACCAACTTTCTCTTTTAGCCCTTTCTTTTAACAGCAGCTATTAAGTCTGCGATTTTTTTCTATTTTTTCTGAATATCACGAGTTTCCCTTCTTTTACTTAAGTTTTTTAGACTCTATGACAGTTTCTACTCTTTCATGTACAGCGTCTCGGGTCACAGAGCAGCAGGCGCGATCGCTGATGCAGGGCGAAGTACTCATTTCAACAACATCAGTGGGCACTGGGGCCGCAGTTACCGCCACCATGTATGTTCCTTTGCTAAGACAGAAAACCTGGCAGCAGCTGACAGACTACAGCCAGTGGGTGCATTACTTTCCAGATATTGTGCAAAGCCAGGTGTTAGATCAAGTATTAGAAGCCAAGCGCCAGACGAAAGCCCATCCCGTGACCCGTCGCTTGTATCAAGTAGCTCGCAAGGCTTTTATGATGTTTTCGGCCCAGGTAGAAATTTATCTTCAGGTGATTGAAACGCTCCATCAGCAGATTCAGTTTCGCTTTGAGCGAGGCACATTTTCTGATTTTGCAGCTGACCTAACGCTAGAAGACTACGCTCAGGGCACGCTGTTAACGTATTCGGTAAAGGCAACACCTTTGATCCCGGTGCCTAGTTTTTTGATTGAGCAGGCGATTCGACATGATCTGCCTGGTAATATGAAGACGATGCGCCGTGTGATGTGTGCGGCTTAACCCCCTTCGTCTTACATGACCAATCGATCTATTGAGCTAGACGATCGTCTTTATGACTATTTGCTAGCGACGACGCTGCGCGAATCTGAGGTGCAGGCCGAGCTGAGGCAGATAACCGCTGAGCATCCACAGTCTCAGATGCAGATCGCACCAGAGCAAGGGCAGTTTATGGCGCTGCTAGTGCAGTTGATAGGTGCCAAGAAGACGCTAGAAATTGGGGTGTTTACGGGCTATAGCGCCCTGGCAGTTGCGATCGCACTACCAGAAGACGGACGAGTGGTGGCCTGTGATGTCGATGAAGAAGCCTGTGCAATCGCGCGTGACTACTGGGAAAAAGCCAACGTCATCCACAAAATAGATCTGCGTATAGCCCCTGCTATCGACACGCTAGATGCGTTAGTTGCCAGTGGCGAATCTGGCACTTTCGACTTTGCTTTTATTGACGCTGACAAGAGTAACTACGACAGCTATTACGAAAGATCGCTGCAGCTACTGCGCCCCGGCGGGCTAATTGCAGTAGATAACACGCTTTGGTATGGCCGCGTCGCGGACCCTGGCGTACAAGACAATCGAACAAAATGCATTCGAGCCTTGAACGAAAAAGTGCGCGATGACGAGCGCGTGACGATGAGCCTGCTGCCCGTGGGCGATGGACTCTTACTTGCGATCAAAAAACCGCTTGTCTCATAGCTACAATGTAATCGAAGTGTTAGGCTCCCTTCTTTATAAAAACTGGGATATATGAACTGGGAAATTCCGGAGGCACAGCAACAGTTTAGTGAGCTGGTGAAAGCAGCACTTACTGAACCTCAACCCATTTACAAACGCAATCAGCTAATGGCCTTTATGGTAGAAGCTGGGCTGTTTCAAGAATTTTTAGAATGGCAAAGACAAAAGCAAAAGCCATCCGTCGCAGAGGCTTTTGAAGATATTCGTCAAGTTGCCCAAGAAGAGAACTTTACGTTAGAAGTTCCTACCAGAGAAAATCGCACCAATCCATTCCTAGACAGCGATGTTTCTATATGATACGAACATCGTTAGTGAGCTAGTTCGGCCTCAGCCCAACTCTGGTGTAGTTGACTTCTGCAGAGGTGTCAGCACAATTTACCTGAGCGTAATTACTGTCGATGAAATTATTTTCGGGCTAACGGCGAAGCAAGCACCTCGAACCATGCAACGGATTGAAGATTTCTTTAGGGAGCAGAGTGTTATTTTACCGGTGACAGAGAAAATTGCTCGTCGTGCGGGCGAGCTGAGAGGTCGCTTGCGTATCAGAGGTCAAACTCGGGCCCAGGCAGATATGTTAATTGCGGCAACAGCACAGCTACATCAGCTCACAGTTGTTACGCGAAATATTAAAGACTTTCAGAACTGCGACGTTCTGTGTCTAAATCCGTTTCAGTAAATAGTACTTGGTGAAGCAGAGAATGCTTGGCAAAGCTAAGCCTCCTGACTAAGCGCGCAAACAAGCTAGTCTTGTTTATTCATATGGCGCTGCCTTTTTCGTTCGCGTAGATACTCACAGCGTTCTTGGGTCAGTGCTTTTATGCAGTGTGGGCAAGACACTTCGATCTCAAAAGCAACAGATTCCCTATCGTTTTCAGATATTGGGTGCCCGCAGGCGTAGCACATATCGTAGGTGCCAGTTTCTAGCCCGTGCTTAATGGCGACTCTCTCATCAAAGACAAAGCACTCTCCTTGCCACAAGCTCTCTTCTTCAGGCACTTCTTCAAGATATTTAAGAATGCCGCCTTTGAGGTGATAGACCTCTTCAAACCCTTGACTGAGCAGGTAGGAAGAGGCTTTCTCACAGCGGATACCGCCCGTACAAAACATGGCAACTTTTTTGTTTTTGTTGGGGTCTAAATTCTCTTTTACATAGTCAGGAAACTCGTTAAACACGCTAGTTTCTGGGTTCTGTGCGCCTTGGAATGTGCCCATGCCCACTTCATAACTATTGCGGGTATCTACCACCGTGACGTCTGGCGCGGCAATAATCTTGTTCCACTGCTGAGGCGGCACATAGGTGCCAACTTGCTTAGTAGGGCTAATCTCTGGCAGGCCGATAGTAACAATCTCTTTTTTAAGCCGAACTTTTAGCTTAGCAAAAGGGGCTTCTACAGCAGAAGATTCTTTTATATCGATATCTTGGAGGCGTTGATCTGAGCGAATGTAGGCAAAGACAGCATTGATGCCCTGGCGCGAGCCTGCAATTGTTCCGTTGATGCCTTCTGCGGCTAAGAGAATGGTGCCTTTAACCTGCTGCTGTTGACAGAGCGCTTTGAGCGGCGGCTGCAAGTCCTTGTAGTCGGGTAGGGATATGAATTTATAGAAGGTGGCGACGGTAAGGGCCATGGGTATAAAGCGGCAGAAGGATTGAGCGGCAGGAGAAACCAATCTCTATTTTGCCACTGGCATGCCCTAGTTGAGAGAATTAATCGGAAAAGACGGCTTTGGCGGCTCTGTGAAGGAGGGAGTGACGATAAATAAGCGCGCTCATGTCTTCGCTGTAGCCGCCGCCGATGACGCAGGCAACCGGATAGCCGCCGTCTTTGCAGGTTTGGAGAACGGTGCGATCGCGTTCAAACACCCCGGCATCAGTTAACGCTAATTTCCCAAGCCGATCGCCTTTATGCACATCGACCCCGGCGTCATACATAACCAAATCGGGCTGAAGGTGTTCGAGCAGGGCAGGTAGGTGCGATCGCGAACGAGCAAATCACGCAGCAGCCGAAACTTTGGCATGGGGAACCGGTGACCTGCTGGCAGCGGCGTCACATAAGCCGGGTGATAGATAACGGGGAAAAGAGAACGACGGCTACTCAAAGTAAATAGTCTATTAAAGTAACCAGGCTATTTTAGATAAGACCTAACGTACTTTAGCGCCTCGATAGCGCAGCTGGCTTTTGACAGAATGCCGTTGAGCAAAAGTCGGCATGTCTTTTTGATGGCCCATAATCATTACCGTGTCGCCTTCGCCCAAAATTTCGCGTGGCTGCGGATGAATAACCACTTCACCTGCCGCCCGTTTGATGGCGATAATAATGAACGTGCCTTTGCCGTGAACTTCTAAGTCGCCGATAGTGCGATTGACTAAAGGAGAATCGGCTTGAACAGCAAGTTCATTGATTTGAATATCGATTTCGGCAAGCAGCTCGTTAAGGTTAGCGCGGCCATTGTCCTGAGAGAGAAAGCTAACGGCGTTGGGGTGCGAAATAAGATGAGCCATCCGCAGTGCGCCAATGCTAGCAGGCAAAATCACATCGTCAGCCCCGGCTAATCTCAGCTTTTTGGCTGAAGAAGGGAGCGTGCCCCGCGCCAATATTCGGATTTGGGGACTCAGTTCTCTGGCGGTAAGGCTGATAAAGACGTTAGCGGCGTCGTCAGGCAAAACGGTGGCAATGGTTCTAGCTCGGTGGATGCCAACCGCTTCTAGGTGCGTTTCATCAGTCGCGTTGCCAACATATACCAAATAGCCCTTTTCGGCGGCGCTATGAATGCGGTCAGGATCTCGATCTAGAACAATAAACCGCTGGCCATCGGCTGTGAGCTTTTGGGTGAGTATTTGCCCCATGCGACCGTAGCCACAAATGATGACATGGTTAGTCAAGTTCTGAATTTCTTGGGTCATCTGTCTGAGGTTGAGGGCACGGCGGATTTCACCTTCAGTTACGAGCTGTACAAAGCCCGCCACCATGTAGGCCACTGAAAGGGCCCCGGCAATAATCACCAGGATTGTAAAGACCCTAAGAGAAGGCGTATCGAGCGGTTTGACCTCTCCATAGCCTACGCCAAAAATTGTGATCACCACCATATAAATCGCGTCGAGCAGCGTCCATCCGGCGATGACGTAGCCGATAACGGCGGTGGTAATCGTGATAGAAAAAAACAGCGCGCCCGTTGCGATGCGCTGAAATGAGCTTTGCAAGGGGGAACGCAACCAACTAAACCCTCACCATAGTTAAGAAAATAGTTAAGAAAACAGTTAAGAAGACGGCAATTGGGAAAAACACTCGACCTAATTATTTGGCCTTAATCATACGAGTGCGTTTGGCCCCAGTACTGTATTGAGCACTGCAATTGAGCGATGGGATGGGCAGAAATTGTTTGGCCTGTTGCGTAAAACTAACTAGCCGGGTCGATGACTGTAAAGAGGGCTTCAATTTAGGCCTCTTTCGTGTGTGTGTATCGCTGTTTTAATCGGATCGTACTTGTGCTTACTTTGGGTTCTAAAGGTTCCGGTGTCAGGGCGCTTCAGCGTAATCTGGGCTTACGGTTTGAAGAGTTTGAGATGACGACTGTGATGTCGGTGCGGGTAGATGGCGTTTTTGGGCGTGAGACGCTGACGGCTGTGAAATACTGGCAGTGTGTGGTGGGGCTGCCGGTCAATGGACGGGTGGATGACTCCATTTGGCGGTTTATTACGATGGGCGTGGCTGGGCTGCCGGTGCTGTCGGCGGGTATGCATCGAATGAGCGTGCGAGCGGTGCAGAAGACGATTCTAGCAACGGGTGTGGTGGGTATGCCTGCACCTGCTGATGGCAATTTTGGGCCGCAGACGGTAGCGGCGGTAAGGGCCTATCAGCAGCAGATGGGGCTAGAGGCTTCGGGAGTGGTGGATGCTGAGACGTGGCAAGAAATTGTGCGATCGCGCCTCACCACCCTTCCCTGTATCGCGCTAGTACCCAATCCTTACCGGCTCTAGCCTTCATACCAAGCTTGAGGCTAGCTGTCTTGAGATCAGCTATTGAGCGTCAGCGGTATACTGGGTACTGATCAGGTGTGTAGATCGTTAGCCTTGATTTTCTTTAGCGCTTATGGCTCTTGACCTGCCCCGTTTTTACCGTGCTGCCAACCCCAGTCGTCCGCTAAAGGTGGCCCAAAGCGAAGATCGCCGCTACTATGTCGATTTTTCGTCGGTGCGTGGGGGCGACATTATTAGCGAGCTAGGACGAACAATTGTGCGGCTTTCGCCAGCCGATCCGACTAGTCAGCTATTTACCGGTCATATTGGCTGCGGCAAGTCTACTGAGCTATTTCGGCTTAAGGGCGGGTTAGAACAACAGAATTTTCATGTGGTGTATTTTGAGTCGGACCGAGACTTGGAAATGGCAGATGTGGACATTAGCGATATTTTGCTGATGATTGCGCATCAGGTAACGGAGAGCATGGAGGCGGTGGGCATTCGGCTGCGGCCCAGCTACTTAGAGAATTTGTTTCAAAATTTGCTAGAGACATTGCGATCGCCTATGGATTTAGGTGATGTCAGCTTTTCGGTGGGCGTTGCCACCATCACCGCTAGGGCCAAAGAAAGCCCCGAAATGCGCAGCCAGCTAAGGCAGTTTTTAGAACCGCGCACTAAGAGCATTATCGATGCGATCAATGAGGAAATTTTAGAAGTTGCCAGCGCCCAGCTCAAGGCTCAAGGAAAAAAGGGCCTAGTGGTGGTGGTAGATAACTTAGATCGAATTGATCCGATTCGTCGGGCTGACGGTCGCAGCCAGTCGGAATATTTGTTTGTAGATCGCGGTGAGCAGCTAAAGCGGCTGAACTGTCATGTGGTGTATACCATTCCGCTAGCGCTGATTTTCTCGGATGACCTGCCGCGCCTGGCGAATCGGTTTGGCACCGCGCCCAAGCTGCTGTCGATGGTGCCGGTGACAACCCGGCTAGGCGAGCCGTTTGCGCGGGGGCGACAGCTGTTGCAAAAGATGGTGCTGGCGCGGGCTTTTCCAACGCTGAGTGAGCGCGACCGCTGGCAGCAAATTGATTTAGTCTTTGATACACCCGATACGCTGGGCACGCTGGTGGCGATCAGCGGTGGCCATATGAGAAACCTGATGCGACTGCTGTATGGCTGTTTGCAAAAGGGCGATCCGCCGATTACCAAGGCAGTTCTCGATTCAGTCATTCGCGATGAAAGAGATGCGCTGATGGCCCTGATTGATCGCACAGAGTGGAAAATGCTGTTTGAGGCGATCGCAGGTGAAGAACCGCAGGGAAACGAAGCCTATAACCCTTTGCTACGCAGTCTATTTTTGTACGAATATCGCGATCGCGATGGGCGATGGTTTGGGCTAAATCCGATACTGGCTGAAACCAAGCGGTATCGAGATTGGCAGGCAAGTCGATAGAGGTGTTGTGATATGGAGGTGTTGTGATGACGATGACAAACGAACAGCCCAACAAGCAGCCCAATAAACAGAATAGCGACCAGCACCTAGATATCATTACCTACAACAAAAATGCTTTAAACAATCTGCGGCGAGCCGTCGTGCTAGGCCAGGGGCAGTTCTCTTTGATTTTAGCGCGGGCAAATTATCAACGGCTCCAGCGGCTATTGATTGAAGAGAGTAGAGAAAACCTGCGGCTATATCATGTGGTCATACCGCCCGACGCGATTAGCCTGCGAGCCGTGATTGAGGCGGTGACGTCTCCAGTGTCGCCGCTAGAGCCGCCAGTAGCTCTGCCAACAGAAACGCCAGCGGAAACGCCAGCAGAAACGCCAGTAGAGCGACCAGAGCCACCAGCAGAGTCTCTAACAGCAGAGTCTTCAACAGCAGAGTCTTCAACAACAGAGTCTTCAACAACAGAGTCTTCAACAACAGAGTCTTCAACAACAGAGTCTTCAACAACAGAGTCTTCAACAACAGATCTGCAAGAAACACCGCCCGAGCAGGCACGAGCAGCGATGCTGACTGGGTTAGAGAAAATTTCGACTGTTCAAAAAGAGGGGATTGCTTCCCCAATTGAGAGACTGTTAAAATCGGCTAATTTAGGCCGCGACGAGCTGCCAAAGCGCTTTCCCTATCCGGTCGTGCTGTGGGTTAACGACAGCGTGCTTCAACAGCTAAACCGATATGCCCCAGATCTTAAGAGCTTTGCGGCAACCCCGATTCGATTTGAATATCCCGCGCCTGCGCTGATCGCGGTGCTAAGGGCGCAAGCCGCCGATACCTTTACCCAGATTCTCGATGTTGATAAAGGCGTTGTGTTAAACAATCGCCTGCCTTTGAGCGCCAGCATTACGGAGCCCTTAGCAGTGCGTGAACTCACCTTTGCGCTAGACCAGCTAGAGCATTTACCGGCGGCTCAGGCCGATTTGGTAACCAATAGTTTGCTGGCGGATCTGTTGTTTTTGCAGGGCCGTAGCCTGCACCAGCAGGGCGATCTTTCACGGGCAAAAAGCTACTACGAAAAGAGCCTGATTCACTGGCAGCTAGAGGCAGCAGATGAAGCGGCGGGTGCGGCTAGATCGACAGGCCGAAAGGGAGGCGCGGGCCTAAAGAGCCGAGATAAGCAGGCTGTGCTGCGGTTTCACTTGGGCCTGTGGTGGCGATCGCAAGCCGTCTTAGAAAAAGATCCGACGCTTGCCTATCAGCAGGCGCGGGCTCATTTTGAGGGCTGTTTAACTATTTTTCGGCAGCAGAACCGGGCAGATCGAATTGGGCGCTTTATTTTGGCGCTAGCAGAAGTGGTGCAAAAGCTAGAAGACTGGCCTGCTTTGCTACAGGTGGCGCAGGAAGGAACGCGGCTACACCACAGCGACCCGGCGCGTTTGGCCCGAGACTATGGATATTTGGCGGAAGTGGCGATCGCACGCTATCAGAAAGATGCCCAGCCCAGCCTATTGAGCGAAGCGCAGGGGTTTGCCCAGCAGGCACTTGAAACCTCAGATTTGGTATTACAAGCAAGCCCATCACCGGCAGACATTTCAGCAGCAGATAGCGAAGCGAGCCTAGCTAGTAAAATTGCGCTGCGCTATCACCGAGGCTGTTATTTTTATTTGCTTGCGATCGCCTATCAGCTCCAAGGTCAAAACAAAAGAGCGGTTGAGCATCTAGAACGCACCCTACAAAATATCGGTCCCCATTACGATCTCTCGCTTTATCGGCGCACGCTGTCTCGCCTGTGGCGGCTTTATTTCGATCATCAGCACTATGCCGAAGCCTTTGAAATCAAGCTAGAACAGCGGCGAGTAGAAACGCTTTTTGGCCTGCGTGCCTTTATTGGTGCCAGCCAGATTCAGTCTTTTTCGGTGCGATCGCCAACCGCATCCACCGACAGTTACGCACAGCTACCCGGTTCCAGTTCCACTACTCAGACCGTCCTAGCGGCTGCCATCAAAGCCTCTGGCCGCACCAAAGACATTGAAGCGCTCGTGGCTCGGCTTTCTCAGCCTCGTTATCCGCTTGTTGCCATCCACGGCCAGTCAGGCGTTGGCAAAAGTTCACTTTTAAAAGCAGGGCTTGTCCCCCGGCTGCGAAATTTAATCAGCGGCGGACGAACCACGCTACCGGTGCTGATTAGCAGCTATAGCAGCGACTGGATACAACAGATATACGGCGAGCTTAAGTCTCAAATAAAGTCTTGCGATCGCAGCGTGCTTGAAACTATAGATAAAGCTACAGATGAGCCTTCAATTTCATCTGTAGATAGAATTTCTGTAGATAGAATGGGAGATGAAGCTGAAGATTCTCCGGATCAACTGTTAGAAGCCTTAGTAGTAGAAGCCTTAGCAGTAGAAGCCTTAGCAGTAGAAACCTTGGTAGAAACGCTAAGACAGCTTACCAGCCAGCAATATCAGCAAGTCATCCTTATATTTGACCAGTTTGAAGATTTCTTTTACGAATATCCCACCTTTAAGGCTAGAAAAGGGCTTTATCTTTTCCTACAGGCCTGTCTGGATCTTGCTGATGTCAAAGTAGTGCTGGCGCTGCGAGAAGACTTTTTGCATTACCTATTAGAGTGGGACCGCAACGCCGACTTGAGCATTATCAACAACGATATTTTGAGTAAAGACGTTCGCTATTATCTTGGCAACTTTACGCCCAACGCAGCAGAGAGCTTGATTCATCAGCTGACGCAGGCGGCAGGGTTTGAGCTAGAGCCAGGGCTGATTGCTGCGCTCGTGGATGATTTGGCTGAAGAAACTGGAGAAGTACGCCCAATTGAGCTACAGGTGGTGGGCGCGCAGCTACAAAGAGAAAACATCACGACGCTGGCACAGTACAGCCAGCTAGGGCGATCGCCAAAAGCGCAGCTACTCAAAAACTTTTTGGATAGCGTGGTTCAAGACTGCGGCCCCGAAAACAATACGGTTGCTAGATCTGTTCTTTATTTGCTGAGCGAGGGTAACAATAGGCCCCTCAAAAGCCTAGCTGAGCTACAAGAGCCGCTACTAATTGCGCATATCGATACGGCTCCTCAGCAGTTGAGCTTGGTGCTCGATATTTTGATTGGCTCGGGTCTGGTGTTTGAAGTACCAGAAGTTTCTGGCGTGCGCTATCAGCTAGTGCACGAGTATTTGGCAAGTTTAGTACAAGATCGCCAGCCACCGGGGTTGATCGAGGTGCTACACGCTGAGCGCAACCGCCGCCAGTTGACTGAAGATCAGCTACAGAAAGTCTTAGCGGCGCAGTCAGATAGCTGGCAGCAAACGACTATTGCGCGGCAAAGGGCACAGGCTGCGGAAATTAAGGCGCTGATTTCGGTCGCCAGATCGCTGTATCTTTCTGGTGAAGGCATTAACGCGCTAACAACGGCACTGCGAGCAGCACAGCAGATGCAGTCTGTAGAAGACGCGCTTTTGCAAAGGCAGGTGGCGCTATGCCTGGCGACCTCTGTGCGCAGTATTCACGAGAAAAACGAGCTGACAGGGCATCGGAACTGGGTGTTGGCGGTAGATTGCCGCCCGGATAGCACGGCGCAGCTACTAAATTCAGCAGATTTACCCGCTTCAGCAGATTTACCCGCAACAATCGTCTCTGCGAGTGAAGATGGCAACGTCAAGCTGTGGAGCAACAACGGTGAACTGTTACAGACGCTGAGCGGCCATCAGGCGGGTGTGCTAGACGTGCGCTTTAGCCCTAATGGTAAGTACATAGCTAGCGCTAGCTTGGACCATACGATTCGACTCTGGCGGGCAAATGGTGAGTTTGTCAGATTGTTTGACCTGGGTGCGGCTAGTGTGACCAGCATTAGCTTTAGTCCGACAGCGCCGCTATTGGCTGCAACCTACAGCGATACGACAGTGCGGCTGTGGACGCTAGAAGGAGACTATGTGCGATCGCTAGAAGGACATGAAGACTGGGCCAGAACAGTGGCCTTTAGCCCGGACGGTCAGCGCTTAGCAACCGGTGGCGAAGACAATACGGTGCGGCTGTGGAGCGTAGAGGGCGAACTATTAGACACGCTGTATGGCCATCGAGGCTGGGTGCGCAGCGTGGCCTTTAGCCCCGATGGACGGCAGATTGTTTCGGCAGGAGATGAGAATGTGCTGCGGCTGTGGAGCGCAGATGGCTACAGGCTAGACACGTTCTATGCCCACGACGACTGGGTGCGCAGCGTGGCCTTTAGCCCAAACGGGCGCTACATTGCGTCGGCCAGCGATGACCAAACCATTTGTATCTGGGCGCTTGACGGCAATATTTTGCATCGGTTTAACCATCGCAGCAGTGTGCACAGCGTTGCCTGGAGCGCGGATAGTGCCTCTGTTGTTTCGGGAGGGGATGACGATCAGGTGCATATTTGGCGGCTAGCTGGCCCTGGCGTTCACCTATGCAAAGGGCACAAAGGCATTGTGTGGAGCGCCCGCTGGCGACCAACTAATCAGATAGCGGCCAATCAGATAGAGGCCGATCAGATAGAGGCCAATCAGATAGCGGCCAGTCAAGTAGCGACCAATCAAGTAGCGACCAATCAAGTAGCGACCAATCAGACGACTGAAGAGAAAACTGATAAAGAAAAAGCTGATAAAGAGAAAACCGAACGTGCACAGACGAGTCTCCAGCCAGTTAGCATTCTTTCGGCTGGCGGGGATTCGGCGATTCGGCTGTGGTCTGAATCGGGCGAGCTGTTGCAGTCTGTTGAGGGGCATCGGCGAGGGGTGCACTGCGCGGATTGGCGACCCGACGGACAGTTTTTTGCATCGGCAAGTGCAGACTATTCGGTGCGAATTTGGCGCTCAGACGGGGCGCTGGTCAGGACGCTGGCAGGGCACGGTGATGCGGTGTGGCAGGTGCGCTATAGCCCCGATGGGGAAAAGCTGGTGTCGGTGAGCAGCGATCGCACTGTCCGGCTTTGGTCTCACACGGGGCAAATGCTCCAGACCTGGAGCGATCATACCGACACCGTATGGCACGCTAGCTTCAGCCCTGATGGTCAATATATTATTTCAGCCAGCGAAGACAATACGCTGCGGCTGTGGCACTGCCAAGATGGCCTAGTGCAAACCCTGAATCAGCCTGAAAGCGTGTGGTGTGCGTCTTTCGATCCGCACGCTCGGTTTGTGGCGTCAGGCGGAGCCGATGGGGTGATTCGCCTATGGCCCGTGGTTGATTCGAGTCAAGACTCAGGTAAACCTTCGCTGCGTCTGTCCACAGAGTCGATAGGATTGCAAGGCCATCGAGACTGGGTGCGCAGTCTGTGCTTTAGCCCCGATGGTCAGTTTTTGGCCTCTGCCAGTGATGACGGCACCGTGCGGCTATGGTCGCTGGCTAATGAGGTAATAGGTACATCAGAAGTGATGAACGCTGACAGTGAAGCGGCGCAGCTACTGCCGCCGTTGAGAGAGCATGAGGGCGTCGTTTGGGACGTGGATTTTGACCACACTGGCGAACGGTTAATTTCAGCCGGGGCCGATGGCACCGTACGCATATGGGACTTGCGACTAGACGCGCTTAGAACACAGGGATGCGCATGGCTGCAAGACTGGCTGAGCGCCCGGCCCGATATGAAACGCCAGCTATGTCAGGAGTTGAGAGCTTAGGCACTGTGCGCTTCTTTTAGCCGACTCCACCCCCAAACAACCGCAGCAGCGGCAGCTGACATTATCATTTCAAAGTGTTGAATAATTACTTCATCAGCTGTCATGCGGACAGCTAGCGACAGCGGTCCTATCACCTGGCCTGTCATCGCTGGGCCTGTCATCAGCTGGCCTGTCATTAGTGTGCGATAGGTAACGATGGCCGCGCCTATTACCGTTAGGCCTACACAACAGCGTTTGGCGTTAACCCTCGATAGGCGAGTGCACAGGTATATTGCCACAGGTATGAGGCCAAAGATGATAGGCGCAATCTGAGGACTGGTATTGAAGAGCGGAATTAGAGCGATCGCACTCCAAACCACAGCAGGCAGATATTTAAGCCTTCTATTGGCAGCTAGCTTAGCGCCGAGGCTATATTGCAAAAGGGTAATGCCCGCGATCGCATTTATCCCCGATAGCCACGCCGCAGACGGATCGGTAATTGAGCGAAAAGCATTCAGCCAGCACAGTGGCACTAGCATCAGCGAGAGTGCCAACCCCATTGACGCTCGCCCAGTCTCCACCTGGAAAAACAGCCGCGCGTACAGCAGAGACCCTAGTCCGGCCCCTGCACTATTCGTCATTAAATCGATCACGTTGCTTGTTCGCAGCACAATCAATAGCTGCGCACATTCAATCGAAAGGCTCAGCCCAAATCCACACAGTAAGGCCCATCTGTGCGATCGCATAAAGGTATGCCGTAACATCATGCCAAACGGCAAAAAGAGCAAAATGTTGCGCGACACATCTGCAACAGAAGCCCGCACCACCCAAAACTCAGAAGGCATAAAGGCCTGAAAATCAAAAGGGCTCAGCGTCAATAGACCAATTGTGAGCACGACGTAGCCCAAGACAAATATATTCATGGCCCACACAGTCTTTTGCTTTTGCATATTGCTCTTGCATAAACTTTTTCAGTCCAAATGTATCGAAAACCGATGAGATGGCTATCCTACAAGAATTTCAATAAGAGTTGATATCGCCGCTTCTCACCGGGAACATTCATAAAGATCGAAACCTATCCATTCAACCCTATTCATCAAAATCTATACCTATTCATTAAAATCTATCCGCCAAAACCCGCCAGCCTATATAACGAACAGCTTGTAACGAAAAATTTCGATATCAGCGCAAACATACTAATTTAACTGGCTAGCACTTGTAGCAAGTAAAGTCACACCCACCCCAACAGCTATCACCCTCCCTATAGCAGTCCCTTATACCAATCCCTCATACCAATCCTCACAATAGTCCCCTTAAAATAGTCCCCTTTAAAATAGTCTAGGAGCGCTCACAATGAAGTACGACATTCGCTACAAACCAGCGTTTGCCACCTTATTTCTCACCCTTCAGCCCGGAGAACAAATTTTTGCTGAAGCCGGGGCTATGGCCAGCATGTCCGGCAAGATTTCTATGAACACCAGCTTTTTTGGTGGCCTGATTCCAGGCTTGCTCAAAGCTTTTTTAGGCGGTGAGTCTCTCTTCCTCAACGAGTTTTCTAACAAAACCCAAAGCCCTCAAGAGATTGTTCTAACCCAGTCAACCATCGGCGATATTACCCATATTCAGCTCAATGGCAACGAGATTTGCCTACAGCCAGGGGCCTACATCGCCCATACCAAAGGCGTCAAAGTAGAGCTGCAGTGGGCAGGGCTAGCTAGCTGGTTTTCGGGCGAGGGTCTGTTTAAGCTAAAGCTAGGCGGTAAGGGAATGGTATTCTTTGGGGCCTACGGTGGCCTTTCAGAAATCCAGGTTGCTAACAGCTTTGTAGTCGATAGCGGGCACTTGGTCGCTTACGAACCGGCAATCAAAATGAATGTGGGGCTTTCAGGCAGCATGTTTGGCTCGCTGACTTCGGGCGAGGGGTTGGTGAACAAGCTAGAGGGCAGTGGCAAAATATATTTGCAATCGCGCAGCGTCAGCGGACTGGTGAAGTTTATGCGGCCAAAGCTATAGGGCAATTGATCACACCATAGATTTACAGCATAGATTTAAAGAGTTAAGGCATAGCTATCAAGCTCCAAAACGAAGTTCTGAAACGAAGTTCTAAAACAAAGCTCTAAAACCGCTCAGAATATATTTGAAAGATTATGAAACTTGAAGTGTTACATCAGCCTGATAGTGCGATCGCTAAACTGTATCTAGATCCACAAGAAGAAATTTTGGCTGAAGCAGGTGCCATGGTTGCCATGAGTAGCCATATCAACGTCAGCACCACCCTGCGCAAAGGCAAAGGCGGCGGCGTTTTGGGTGGGCTTAAGCGTATGGTAGCTGGAGAGTCTCTTTTTATCAGCGTTTTTCGCTCAAGCAACAGACCCGCCGAAATCTACCTGTCGCCAACGCTAATGGGCGACATTTTGCCCTACACCCTCCAGGGAACCGAGCTAGTCGTGCAGTCAACCAGCTATTTAGCCAGTACGGCTGGCGTTCAAATTGATTTAGGCTTTACTGGTTTCAAAAGTCTTTTTTCTGGAGAATCTTTATTTTGGCTAACGGCTAATGGGTCGGGTCTACTGCTGCTCAACGCCTTTGGCAGCGTTTACGAAATTGACGTAGAGGGAGAACATGTGGTTGACACGGGTCATATCGTCGCCTTTGAGCGCACGCTAGACTACAGCATTTCTAAGGCCAACAAAAGCTGGGCAGGTGCTTTTTTCAGCGGAGAGGGATTTGTCTGCCGGTTCAAGGGGAAAGGAAAAGTCTTTTGCCAAACGCACAACCCCGGTGCTTTTGGCCGGATGATCGGAAGCAAGCTGCCGCCGCGTTAGCGCCTGACCCTAAAGAAAATTTCCCCGAAGAAAATTCCCTAAAAAAACAGTTTCCTAAAAAAACAGTTCCCTAGGAAAAACAGTTCCTTAAAAAGCAGTTCTCTAAAAAACAATCTAAGCTGCCAAATAAAAACTAGAAGAGAGATATTTCTATGAGTCCTGAAATTGCCTATAGCATTGACCATACCCCTGCCTACGCCTCACTAAAGCTCAGCCTGCGACCTAGCCAGTCTGTCACAGTAGAAGCAGGCGCGATGGCAGCGATGGATAGCTGCATTGAGATGAAGTCAAAGGTCAAAGGCGGCTTGACTAAAGGCTTGGGCCGCATGTTTGGGGGCGAGTCGCTGTTTACTAGCGAGTTTACAGCGCAAGGGCAACCAGGTGAACTGTACGTATCGCCCGGCGTGCCTGGAGACATCAAGCACTATCGACTAGACGGTAGCCGCAGCTTAATGGTGCAGTCTTCAGGCTTTGTCGCCGCCGCGCCGGGCGTGACCATAGATAGCAAGTTTCAAGGGTTTAAAGGGTTCTTTAGCGGTGAGTCTCTTTTCTTGCTGAAAGTCACTGGCGCAGGAGACTTTTGGTTTAGCTCGTTTGGCGCAATTATAGAAATTCCGATAGACGGCAGCTATGTGGTGGATACGGGCTATATTGTGGCCTTTGAAGATACGCTAGACTACAAAGTAGAAGTGCTAAACGGTCTGTCTTTTAAGAATTTGAAGACGAGTATTTTTGGTGGGGAGGGGCTAGTGACTCACTTTAGCGGCAGTGGCAAGCTGTGGATTCAAACGCGTAATGTCCCCGCCTTTATCAGGTTTATTCATCCGTTTCGTCCTACCAAAAATAACTAGCACCGAAACAACCAGCACAGAATAACTAGCACCAGCACAACCAGCACAGAACAACTAGCGCAGAACAAATAATGCCAATCGAGCTTCCCCCTGGCATGGCGGCCTATAGTGAAGACACGCCGCCCGCTAGTAATCGTCAGCTATTTGTACTATTGCTGCTGTTTCTGTTTGGTCTGGGCCTAGCGGTTAGCCTAGCGCTGTGGCTAGCAGGCGCGGTGGTGTGGTTAATTCCGCCTGAGGTGGAGCAGCAGCTAGGCAGGGCGATTGTGCCGGTTTTTGAGGCACAGGCTCAGCCGTCGGATACACAAGATACGCTGAATGTGCTGCTAGATCGACTAGAGACACATTTGCCCACCGAGCAAAGAGCTATCCGCGATGGCCAGGTGCGTGATTATCAGGTGCTGTATGTGCCAGATGACACGGTGAATGCCGTGGCGATTCCGGGCGATCGCATCATCATCTATCAGGGCCTGCTTGCCGCCGCCGAATCAGAAAACGAGCTGATGATGGTGCTAGGTCATGAGCTAGGTCATTTTGCCAATCGCGATCATCTGCGCGGACTCAGTCGCTCTATTTTGCTGCGGCTATCGCTATCTACGTTCTTTGGCGATTTAGGGTCTTTAGGTGCGATCGCAACCAACAGCATCTCTTCTCTCTCCAACGCCCAGTTTTCCCAAGCACAAGAGATCCAGGCCGACGAAATCGGCCTCACCTTACTAAACGCAGAATACGATCACGCTGCTGGTGCCACCGATTTCTTTAGCCGCATGGCCGAAAAAGAGACTGCTAGACTCGCTATCCTAGCGAGCCACCCACCCTCGACAGCTCGAATTCATAAGCTAGAAAGCCTAATTGCAGAGCGTGGCTACAGCATTGGAGAGAGAACGCCGCTACCAGCACCGCTTAAAAGAAATAACTAAATGGCGATAGGGGAAATAACGACTAGTGCGCCACTGCTGAGTCGGATGACAGTCATTCTTGTTCCGACCGCTAAGGATCGAGGATTAAATAAAACCTGCTTTTGCGGATCGGTTGGTTTTGGCTACGACTCCGCTCAGCCATCGTAAATGCCGAGCACCGAACCCTGAGCGGAGTCGTAGGCGTAGCCTTCTCGTAGAGTAGGGTGTCTAGCTGAAACGGTCAAATTATTTAATCCTCAACCCTAAGCCAAAATATCTTAGCGGCTGTTCTGCAATCCAGAGATTGTTATCAAAGGCTTTAATCATCTGCCTAACCATCTGCCCCTGCGTCGTCTGCCTCTACGAGGTCAAACCGTTTGGGATAGGGCAGGTTGCGCTTAGCAAATTCTTTTTTGGCACGAATGGTCAGATCGGTTGCATACATAAACTCGTCACGAGCATCTAGCGGATAGGAGCGCAGCTTGAACAAGCTACCCCAGCTATGTTCTGACATCACTACTAAAATAGGGAGCTTTAGGTGGGTGTATTTGCTGGTATAGGCAATCCGATACAAGATGTTTTCGACCTCTTCGGGGTTTGCCTCGTGCGCCAGATAAAACTGGGTGACGACCTGGGCCTCTAGCTCGCCCATGTTGGCATTAGAGACAGTGTTGCTCCAGATGTGGCTGTGCGGCACTGTCACGACGTTATCGCTTGGTGTTTTTAACCGAATGGCCCTCAGTCCATAGCTAATCACCTCTCCATAGTTACCGGCAATGGCCACGCGATCGCCCACCCGGTACGGCGCTTCAAACAGCCCTACAATACCCGCAATAATTGAACTGGCATAGTCCTTAAAAGCAAAGCCCAACGCCACTGCTATCGTCCCTGTCACTGCCAACACATTCTCGCGAGAGAGATTGAGAAATAAATTCATCAGCGTAATGACCGTCACTGTCATCACCAGCGTGCGGACAAAGGGCTGAAACTGCTTTACGCGTAGCCGATCGTGACGCGCCACCCGTTCAGATAGTGAGATCACCACCCAGTCGACCGTTTTAATGACAGCGTAGGCAAGCCCCACAATCAACAGCGCCTGTATTACTTTAGGGGCCGTAATTTTAGAGAGTAGCTGCCTGGTTTGATCAGCTGTGTCGCTCGCGGCCTTGCCTGCGTTCTCGGCGGCATTCCCAGAGGACTGTGCCAGCCAATCGAGATTCAAAAAGCTGTGGTTTAAAAAACTTTGGCTCAAAAAGCTGTGATTTAAAAAACTGTGGTTTAAAAAGCTATGGCCTAAAAAACTGTGACTCGAAAAGCTATGGCCTAAAAAACTATGACTTAAAAAATGGCTCTTGTCCTCATACATCCTCAAGGTGCCTCGATAATGAAATTGTTACGAGAGAGTTCTCGGCATAGCCGGGGATAGTGAACCGGATTGACCTTTAAGACACTAGCCTGCTGCTCTACAATGCCTACGTTGCGCAGCATCTGAACCTGATTATTAACCACATTGGGCGAATCTCCCAGGCTCTTTGAGAGAGCAATTATCGTCATATCCCCGTGCAGCATCAGCGAATACAACAAATACAAATCATCTTGACTAAGTTCGGGTAGCTGCGGCAGCTTTGGCGTTGTAGCCACTAATCGAAACTCTTTTTCAGTATCTTTTTTCTTTTCGATTTCCTTAGTTTCAGACTCAGATCCAGACTCAGACACCTGCTTGAGAATAACTTTTTTTTCAGATTTTTCGGATTCAGATTCTTTGTCTTTAGACGTCTCTAGTTTGGGCTTGATCTGGCAGTAGCGCAGAGACTTTATAAACATTTGTACGGCGACTTCTGCAATCCCGTCAGAAATATCGGCTAGCCGCTCAAAATAGATTTCTTGGGGGCTATTATCCGCTTGTTTAGATTCATCAGGCTCAAGCCGTTTTTTTAGCGATCGCACAGAAGATTGAACAGAGGCTGTGATCTCTTGAGAGACCTCAGAAATAGCTTCAATGGGTTTATCCGCATCGACATCCATCTCAAACAAATGATTTCTATTTTGAAATCGCTTATGCAGCCCCGTTTCTGGAAAGTAGACATCAAACTGCTCAACAACAGGGCTGAGCCAGCTTTGCAAATCTTCGCCCGACAGCTTTGGCGTAGTGATAATTTTTCCGCAGTAGGCATGAAACTTAATCGTAGATTTGAGATACTCCCAGCCAACCATACCGCTGCCCAAAACCCAGAAACGAGTGCGATCGCACGGCAGCAAGTCCTGCAAGTAATCCAATCCATCTAGACCGTCAGCACTTCGCAAAAAGCACCAGCACAGATCGGGAATCACCATCAGAGCACGACTATCTGGCTGGGCCTCTTCCGCTGACTGAGTCTCTTGGTCTGACTGAGTCTCTTGATCTAACTGAGCTTTTTTATCTTCAGATAAATCAAGCTTCTTTTCAATTTGCCGCTGGATAGTTCTGGCGTCGGCAGGTCGCTCTACCCAGTCTAAAAGATTGACTTTTAAGGGAGGTTGGTCAGAATCTTTTTCTTCTTCAGCGATCGCACTCCCAACTGTCTGTAGGCTGCTAATCACAATGCCAGAAATTGAAGAAACCGGATCGGCCACAACCACAATAGAATTCTCCGCCGCTTCAGGGTGCGATCGCCAGCGGCTAATGGCTGATTCTATCGCCTCGCTTACCACTTTTTGCTCGCGTGGATGCAACGGCAAATCATTAATCGAATCAATTAATTTCTCAGCTAGCGCTTTTGGCATATTAGCCAGCGCCTCTTCAGGAGGCTGCTGCCGCTGAGGGTCTTTGGCAAACCAGGCCACTCGAAAACCACGTTTTTCTAGCAGCCATTTCCCCAGCTTCTCAATTCTATTTACCATGAACTGCCTCTAGTGGTCTCGCTGTTGACCTTGATGTAGGCTGTCTCATTTTTATCTCATTTTTTGTAGTGCGCTCAACTGTAAGCTGTCTTAACAATGAACTACTTTGATTATGAGCTACTTTCAGATGAGTTAGGTTGCCCATTAGACATAGAGCTTTTCACCATCGTTAGCACCGAGCGAGATAGACTAAGCGATCGCGGCGGCGCTTCGTCAGGCGAAACCGGCCAGCCTTCTCTTTGATTGGCTCTGTCGCCGTCAGTCTCTTCGGTCTGATCGTGAAAGAGAATTTGCTGAGTAGGAAAGGGTAAGTCAACGCCAGCAGCCACTAGCCGATTGCAAACATTCTCTAGCACCCAGTCTTGAGACTTCATAAAGTCGGCGCGGCGCGGCGGCTCAATCCACCAGCGCGCGCGAATGTTGACAGTGCTATCGGCCAGCGCTACGACCAAAGCTTCTGGCGGCGGATCGCTCAAAATCTCGTCATGCTCAGAGAGCACCTCTAAAATAATCTCTTTCGCCTTGGCAATATCATCACCGTAGCCAATACCAATGTCGTACTGCAAGCGCCTGCGATCATAGGCCGTATTCACCATCACCGCATTGGTAAACAGCTCTGCATTAGGAATCACCACTCGCCGACCGTCGTAGGTGCGAATGGTTGTCGCACGAGTTTCAATATTTTCTACAGTGCCCTCATAGTCTCCAAAGATAATTTGGTCATCCATGCTAAAGGGTTCTGTTAGCAAAATGAGAATGCCAGCCAGAAAATTCTGCAAAATATCTTTGAAGGCAAATCCAATCGCAACGCCCCCAATGCCCAGGGTCGCTAGCGCGTCAGCCGGATTGAAGCTAGGAAAAATAACGGTCGCTGCAATCAAAAATCCAAGAATTATCAACGCGCCTTGGGCCAGTCGGCCAAAGACAAGTCCAACGTTGCGGGCGTCGCGATCGCGTGTTTGCGCTTTAACAAAACTACGAACAAACCTGCCGATAAACCAGAAAATGACGAAGATAACAACGCCAATCAGTAGATTCGGGAGTAACGCGATCGCGCCTTGAATCATACTGGTAATTTTCTCAGTTGCTGCTGATAGCGAAATCGATTCTCCCATAGCCTAGACACCTCACTTAACTGCGGTGCTCAAATAAACGTCCAATGTCTCAATCTGCACCATACCAGTCTATATTCCAGTGCAATCTCTACCCTTTGATACAGACGTAAACTGGTGGCTTTAGATAGTTGTTGGGGGTAGAAGCGTGTTGAGGGTAGAAATGGGGCAGGGGCATTTGGTAAATGGGGTGGGGCGTTCAATGAAAATCTAGTCGTGAAAATCTAATCGTAAAAATATAAACAAAATCTAAAGACCAAAGCCTTCCAAAGCCTATAAACCATAGGGCTTACCTGCTATATCTACCCTTTTCCGCAGGTGACCTCTAACCTTAGCTAGAGAGTATCAAGATTTCTAATTTGGTACGCTGTATACCATCCAAACGCAAAAGCAGCAAGCATAAAAGGTTCAGCTAGCGGCAGTAAAGCAAACAGCAGTAAAGCAAACAGCAGTAAAGCAAGCGACCGAGTCTATGCGCAGTATGGTTTATGCAGATACAGGCTTAGCAGCAACATCTGCGGCAGTATCAATTCACCTTTTGTGAGCTTGACCTATATTTCTCTATTCATCCCCGCCTAACTTTTAACATGGTTCCTTACAAATCTTCATCCTCTTGTCCATCAAAGCTACTAGTTGTAGACGATTTACCAGACAATCTATTTTTGATGGAAGCTGTCTTAAGCGAAGAGGACAGCTATCAAGTTGAGTGCGTTGATAGCGGTAAGGCTGCGCTTGAATCTATCGAAGAATCTGTACCGGATTTGATTCTTTTAGATATTATGATGCCAGAAATGACAGGATACGAGGTCACTCGTCGTATTCGTCAAAATCCAACGCTGCCCCATATTCCAATAATTTTGGTCACAGCTCATGATGAGCTTGGGGCCGCAGAGAGTCTACAAGCGGGTGCCGATGGCTTTATCCACAAGCCGTTCGACATCGAAGAAATGCTAGCAACCATAGAGAGTACGCTACAGCATTGCTACGTTGGTTGCTGCTAATCAAGGCCGCCAGTAAAGGCTGTAAATAAAGGTCTCTGGCAAAAAGTGCTAGTGCCTTTCATTTGCCACTAGCGACAGATGATGTTGAAATGATGTTGAAATGATGACGCCCAAATAAAAGAGCAGGCCTCGCGGCAATAGTATGCTGTCTAGCATTCACCGCTTTACCATAAGCGGGCACAAGTGAGGGGCTATGGAGCGGCTAATAGCGCTGTTAGGGCTAGGTGTTTTTATTGGATTTGCCTACCTGATTTCGGTCAATCGTAGGGCAGTGCGCTGGCAGCCAGTGCTATGGGGCTTTGCGCTTCAAATTGTATTCGCGCTGCTAATTTTAAGAACAGCGGTTGGATTTCGCGTTTTTGAATGGCTAGGCGCTAGAGTTAGTAACTTCTTAGACTTCTCCGATGCAGGCGCTTCTTTTGTCTTCGGAGAAAACTTTCAAGATTTTTTCTTTGCCTTTAAAGTATTGCCGACGATTATCTTTTTCTCGGCATTTATCAGTCTGCTGTATCACTATGGGCTCTTACAGCGAGCAGTCGGCGCGATCGCCTGGGTCATGAGGCGCACCATGAAAACCTCTGGCTCTGAAACCCTCTCAGCCGCCGGTAACATCTTTGTTGGCCAAACCGAGGCCCCGCTGCTGATTAAGCCCTACGTTGCCAGTATGACCCTATCCGAGCTACACGCGGTCATGACAGGCGGCTTTGCGACCGTTGCGGGTGGCGTGCTAGCGGCATATGTTTCCTTTGGCATTCCTGCCGAGCACCTGATTGCGGCGTCAGTTATGTCTGCGCCCGCTGCGCTTGCCATGTCTAAAATTATGTTCCCAGAAACCGAAGACTCGCCAACACAGGGCAGTGTGAGTCTCACCGTAGAAAAAACCAGCGCTAACGGGATTGATGCGATCGCCAACGGAGCCTTAGACGGTCTGCGCCTAGCCCTCAACGTCGGTGCCATTATTATTGCCTTTCTAGGTATCTTAGCCGCGCTCAACGCCCTAATTGGATTTCTAGGAGGACTATTTGGCTACGGGGAACTTTCGCTAGAGAGCATACTGGCCGTCCTACTTGCACCCGTCGCTTGGCTAATGGGCGTTCCTTGGGCAGACTGCAACGCGGTCGGTACGCTGCTGGGTAAAAAGACCATTCTTAACGAATTTATCGCCTACCTCGACTTGCAGGCACTCATTGACTCCAACGCTATTTCTGAACGAGCCGTCATTATTGCCACCTATGCACTCTGCGGCTTTGCCAATATTGGCTCTATCGGCATTCAAATCGGCGGCATTGGCGGCATCGCTCCAAACCGTCAGGCCGACCTAGCAAAAATTGGCTTCCGAGCAATGGTAGCAGGAACATTGGCCTGCTTTACAACGGCCTGCATTGCCGGGATCTTGTTGTAATTTCTTTACGGTGGGCGCTTTATTTATTTCTCTTTTACAGGCTTAACGTAAGCTGGCTATAAGGTTGCGGGCTGACCAAATTAGAAAGGGTGATACCTAGTAGCCTAACGGGCCGAGCCGTTTCTAAATGAGCTGCCAATAAAGACTTTGCGAGTTGAAAAATCTCTTCTTTTTCCTGGATCGGTGTAGTTAGCGTGCGGCTGCGAGTGATGGTGTCGTAGTTGTTGTACTTTATTTTAAGCGTGAGCGTATAGCCATTGCGTTTGTTTTTTTGCAGTCGCTGATAGACCTCTTCAGCAACTCTGCTCAAAGCGGTTTCCATGTCGCTGATCTGCCGCAAATCTTCAAAAAAGCTGCGCTCTGCGCCGATTGATTTGCGAATGCGGTGGGGATTGACCGGGCGGTTATCTTCAGCTCTGGCAACTTTGTAGTAGTAGCTGCCAGCCTTGCCAAAGGCTTTGGTTAGCTCAGGCTGCGTCCAGCTTTTGAGATCTGCGCCTGAGTAAATGCCCAGCGCTTTCATTTTTGCGGCAGTAGCAGGCCCTACGCCATGAAACGATTCTATTGGCAGGCGCTCGATAAAGGCTGCGGCCTGGTCGGGGCCGATAAACGAGAGCCCGTCAGGTTTGTTGAGATCGGAGGCGATTTTGGCGAGAAATTTGTTGATAGAAACCCCAGCCGAGGCGGTGAGGTTTAGTTCTGTTTTGATGCGATCGCGAATTTTCTGAGCGATCGCCACCGCCGATCCAATTCCCAATTTGTCTATCGTCACGTCCAAGTACGCTTCATCCAAAGAGAGCGGTTCTACCAAATCGGTATAGTCAAAAAAGACAGCTCGAATCTGTTCCGACACCGCCCGATAGGCTTCAAAACGAGGCTTAACAAAAATCAGATGCTCACATCGCTGAATGGCGCTACGCGAGGGCATAGCCGAATGAATTCCATACTGACGGGCCTCGTAGCTAGCGGCGCAGACGGCCCCTCGCTGAGACGGCAGGCCCCCAACCACCACTGGCTTACCGCGTAGCTCAGGGCGATCGCGCTGCTCTACCGAGGCATAGAATGCATCCATATCAACATGAATAATCTTTCTAATTCCCGCCTTTGTCTCCCCCGTCTTTGTCTCCCCCGTCTTTGTACCCCCCGTTTTTGCCCGCCCCGGCTCATTCTCCATTATTTGATCAGCCATAGTGAGCCGGTCCGCCTAACACCAACGCCATCAGAGCGCATAGCGATAGAAAAAGGACAAGGCCCACCAGCCAAATCCAGACGGTTGACAGCTGAGAAGAAGACTGCGGCAAAGCGGCCTGAGAGTGCGCCTTGTCGTCTTTTTTGTCGTTTTTTCTAAAGTGGTGGGCAGCGATCGCAAAAGCATCCGCTGGTTGCACCGTCGAATACCACGTCTTTTTAGGCTCGGCTTGTTCAACCTCGGTCATAACAATGGCCATCGGACCATTCCCACACTGGCCCAAGCATCCAGAGGGTTCTACTAACACATCCGCTGGGACCGATCGCTTGAACGCGGCTAACACCTGGGTTGAGCCCTGCTGTTTGCAAGTTTTGTTCTGACAGACAATCACTTTTGCTTTATCTGGTTTCGGGCTATCTGATTTCGGGCTGTCTGATTTTGAACTATCTAGTTTTGAACTATCTAGTTTTGGGCTATCTAGTTTTGGGCTATCTAGTTTCGAACTATCTGATGTTGTTCCCTTCGACTGAGCAGACATCATGCTTAACTCTCTACGGTCTGCTTTCTTGTCCCTTCTATCACTTCTTTTAGCCCCACTGTACCCACAAAAAAGACGTACAGTCCGGCTTTAACGACGGCCATTAGTGCACTATCAGGCAGGTGATCAACCAGCAGCGCAGAGGCTTCACTCGAAACTTTTTCTGTTTTATCGAGTTTGTAGACTCCAATTAGCACAGCTGCGATCGCACCTTCTAACGCGTGCAGTGCAAGCACAAACAGCATTATTTTGGCGAGAGGCTGGAGAAAAGAAGGTAGGGGTAGAAGCAACTGCCAGATCTGAAGAGCGATCGCGCCAAAAATTACGCCGGTTGCCCCAATTTTGATTTGCTTTGTCATTAGCATCGATCCCATCATTCTTAAGCGCGACCCTTTCATTATGGTAGATCATGCGCCGCTAACTTGAGTCTCAACGCATCAGAGCCCTTTAGCCGCAACGACTAAACCATAAAATCCAGACGAGGGATCGATGTCTTCGGCCATATCTCTGGTCATGTCTCCGGTTATTTCTCCGGATGTTGCTCCGGCCATTTGCAGCTTGCTGAGCTGAAAGCCTGTTCCGGCCAAGAGCTGATCTATCGCCGCCTGGTTACCCCTATCGGTATCTGGCCCAAAACGAAACGGTTCGCCAATCCAGTCGAGCGCATTGATTGCGAAGGGAATCCACCAAAAATCTCTGCCCTCATAAAAATGCTGAGGGAAAAAATCAAACGCGATCGCACTCCCCACCCCGCAAATCTCACCGATTGACCCCAGCGTCTCTTTCACCACCGCCTCAGTCAAATAGTAGGTCACCCCTTCCCATAGAAAGAACGTTTTCTTACCGGCCTCAAACCCAGCCGCTAGCAGATTATCTATCCAATTCTCTTCGTTAAAGTTTGCCGCGACAAAGCCAATTTCGTCTAGGGTGCGATCGCTTTCAATCAGCGCCTTTTTCTTTATCATCTGCGTATTCGGCTGGTCTACCTCAAACAAAGCTAAGTTGCGGCCCAGGCAAAACTTAAACAATCTCGTATCAAACCCAGCACCTAGCACAACAACTTGCTCGACCGTCTCTAAATAGCCACTCAACGCCCGATCAAAAAACAGCGTACGCGTATTAATTAAGTTGCCTAAATTTTCTGCCCCCGGCGGTGGCAAGTTGAACAAACTCGGCGTGTGGCCGCTGATGTTCATCGCCAAAAGCGTTGGGCCTGCGATCGCCCAGTTAAAGCCGCTATTGAGACAGGGCAGCGTATTCATTAGGTCATCAGCCAGCGGATCGGGGCGAATGCCTTGCAGGTGCAGCAGCCAGCGGGCAGATAGCGGCACTAGCGCCGTCATCGAAATGCCCTTTTGCTGAGTGACAGCCAAAGCCCAAGTCATAAAGAGCACGCAGCCCGTCAGCGTGATCGGGCCCAGTAAAACTTCTAAAACGAGGAAAGTGAATAGTCTCATATGGCACGCTCCGACGAATCAACCCTCAGTTGGCGTCCCAAAAAGTAATTGACTCACTAATGGGCTGTAACGAAGTCCCTGGATAGTAAAACTCCAAAATTTGCTGATGAGAATAGCCCTTTCTACCCAGGTTGTAAGCCCCTGTCTGGCTCATACCCACACCATGCCCAAACCCACCGCCCACAAACCGAAACCCGGTGAGCACTGGCTCAGGCGCTTGTTTAGTCTCTGCTGCCTGGACTTCTAGCTTGGTGGTGCCCGCCGCCGCTTTCGGATCGCGACTGCCGTTTGATGCTAACGGGTCTGCGGCACCTGGTTCAGCCGCGCTCGGTTCGGCTGGGCTCGGCTCTAGGCTCTGTTCAGCGATCTGTTCAGCAGCAGTCTGTTCAGCCGGGCTCTGTTTACTGGTGGCATCGCTAGCAGGCGGCACTGTCGTTATAGGCTCTACGTAAAACAACAAGCTTCTTGGCGGCAGCAATGCCTTTACTGACTCATCTTTAAACAAATCAAAAGATCCAATGTCTGTATCTACTTGCAGTTTCTGTACCCGCCCAGACGCGGCTCGCTCAACGACGGTCATCCCCGTTAGGCGGTTGTAGTTGGCCAGTGGATGCTGTCGGTTTTTCAAGTACTCCTTCAAAACCTCGTCCATTTGAGCCAGCGTTGCGGTTCGATTCCACCGAAACTCAGACCAAGTGTCTTCGTTAAAGCCACTGGTAAGCCCAATAAACGCCCGAAAATTGGCTTCATCGGATAGAGGGCGGGCGATCAGATCCCACTGTGTCTGCAAAGAGTCAATCACTGGCCTCAGGTAGGGCCGATCTTCTCCGTTCCAAACATCGGTAAAGCTTGCGGTCACGCCGCCGGTGGTAGAAGAATACAGCGCATCGACCAGCTCGTTTTCATAGGTGAGAACCTGGCCTGCGGTAGCTGCGATCGCCGCGTCGCTGCCCGCATCGGTTTCAGCCAGGCCAAAATACACCTGGCACTGCGTATCTGCGCAGATCTCATAGTCATCAATCGCAAATCGACGCAGATTGCGCAGCGCGTACGTTCGTGCCAATACGGCCTGCGCCTCAATTGCATTGCGAGGAGCACCGGCCCCAATTTCGTGCGGCACCACCCCGCGCAAATACTGCTCGATGGGCACCTGATTTACCAGCGTGTAGTTTCCGTAGGCGTTTGGCTGCACCTTCATATCGCCAGCAAACACATCTGGATAGCCGATGCGATCGCCCTCAGCCATCTGAATCCGCCGATTCCCGCTGGTAATCGTAAACTCATCGCGAGCGTACCGAAAGCCGTCCGCTATAAAGTTCACCTTGGGCACTTCTGTCACCACTCGGCTGTCAATAAAGGCATCAGCATAGCCCGCTGCTTGCAAATTATCCAGCAGCAGCCGCCGCACCACAGGTGAACTGTAGTCCTCTCGTTTGGCCCAGACCTGCCAGGCGTCCGGCTGCGCAATCTCGGCATCAATGCCTGCGGCCTGCCAGCTTTTAGCGCTAGCTTCAGCACTCTCAAAGCTGCGATGAGTACTCAGCACCACCCACTCTTCTAGCGCTGGCGCACTCAGCGGCTGCATCGCAATCTCTAGCTGCAGCTGATCGGTTGTCAGGTTCTGCGTCTGAGCGCCCGTCTGAAAGCTAACCGTTAGCTCGTCGCCAGCGAGTGGGCCCAGCGTCAGCTTGTCCTCTTTTTCTTCGCCAAAGCGCTGAACGATGCCAACTTTAATTTCAGGGTTCAGGGCAGCAGATTGCGCCTCGACTGCCTTGGGTGCGATCGCACCCTCTACGACAGCCACACCCGTCACAGCCGTCAGCAGGCCCACACTCAGCGGCCCCAGCGTCCGGCCCAATGCAGCGCTCAATCCCAATGCAGCGCTCAACTGAGTCGTCTTGTGAGTCGTCTTGTGAGTCGTCTTAAAATTAGGCGTATTCAAACTGGGAATGCTCAAACGATTCATAGCAACCATGTGTAGGCGAAAGATGCCGACAAAACTCAACCCGAGGATTTAACCCCAAAGGCCCCGATACTTACTTATTCAACCCAGGTTGATGGGAACCCGCGCTATTACTTCAACTTTCTGTATCAATTTTTTTTGATTTGTTTTTTTGATTTGTATCGCGATCGACACGACACGGCTCTTAGACATGTCTCTATCCTATACCCGTACCCATTTATCCTAATCGCCTTTCCTTCTATCCTGCGAACGCCTACCTAGCTTTGCACCCTTACCAGCAGCCACATAAAATAGCGTCCACCTCACATCTGCCCCTTTAAAATAGAACCAGAGACAATAGATTCAACCATCCTAAACAGCTTAAATACAGTGCCAGAGGTCACTTGTCATGGTTCAAATCAAAGAAATTCCACTACAGCAGATCAAGCGCCCACTCTTTCGGCAAAACGATCCAGATAAAGTAAAGGCACTCATGATCTCTATCCAAGAAATCGGCCTGCAAGAGCCCATTGACGTGCTAGAAGTCGAGGGCGAATACTACGGCTTCTCCGGCTGTCATCGTTATGAAGCCTGTCAGCACCTTGGCCATCAAACCATCCGAGCCCGCGTTCGTCGCGCCCCCAAATCCGTTCTCAAAATGCACCTCGCCTAGCCCTTGCCTCCATGTCCACTGAAACTCAAGCGCTAAAAGCCCTCATGCAGGCCGCGAACATTCCTACCTATCGCGCCCTTTCAGACAAAGCAGGCATCTCTCGCTGGCAGCTTCGGCAGCTCCGTAGTGGCAATATTCAAAACATGCGCCTAAGCACGCTCACCCAGCTTGCCATCGCTCTTGGCACCTCTCTACCGACGCTCCTCCAAACCTTTCTTCCTGCCGCCTTTCCCGCTGTAGCCTTTCCTGCTGCCGCTAACTCCTCTGCCGCTATTCCCTCTGCGGCCTGTTCTCCAGCCGCTCAGCTCCAGTCCGACGCCCTCCAAACCCTCGAAACCTGGCTAGTTCAGTGGCCCACCATTGCCAAACGCGCCCAAGAGAAGGGCGATGCTCTACCAGCGGCCAAAATTCTGCCTTTCGTTCGCCCCGTAGAGATACTGATGCAAGACTGGGACATAGCGCCCATTGCCACCCTTGATGAGCAGATTCCTTACGACCCGCAGTATCACCAGCTCACTAAAGGAATGGCCAGTCCGGGTGATTTGGTGCAGGTGACGCATACGGGGCAGACGCAAGCGGGCAAACTGCTTCACCGCGCAAAGGTTAAGCCGATTGTTTAAGTCAGCTGCCGATTATTTGGGTCGGCCAAGATCTAGGCGACTGGGCTAAGCCCTCACTAGTGTTAGCACCGTTAGCTCTGGCGGACAGAAAAGCCGTCCTGGAAAGTAAGTGCCCAGGCCCCGGTTTACATAGAGTTGGTTATCGCCAATTTGATGCAGGCCCCGGCACCATTCCCAGTGGCGAACAACGTGGAAGCAGCGATCGCTCAAAAACGGAATCCGGTTACGCACGGCGCTCGGCACCCCTCGCCGAATTTTTTGCCACACCTGTGGCCCCGGCCCTAGTCCTGGCAGGTAAATCTGCCCGCCATGCGTATGGCCCGATAGCTGTAGGTCTACTCGCCAGTTTGCCAGCGGCTCTGCGGTATCTGGGTTATGAGAAAGCACCAGCCGTGGGATAGCCGGATCGATCCGGTCTAACACCTGCGGCGTAAATTCTCTTGACCAGTAGTCGGCAAAGCCAACGACTGGAAAATCTTTGCCAAAGGGCGTGGCAATCTCATTCCACAGCACCGGAATGCCTGCCTGCTCTAGCGCCTCGGTGACAATCTGACGGGCACCTCGGTATTGAATATCGTGGTTTCCCAAAACAGCGATCGCACCATACTGGCTGGGCAACCGCTTAAGGCGACGCACCAGCTCGTGAATGGGGGCCGGGTCATGAGTGACAAAATCCCCCGTCAGCGCGATTAAATCAGGCTGTATTGTTTCAATTTTGGCAATCGTTCTTGCCAGCAGCGAATCCGATAGCCGCAGCCCGTCAAAATGAAAGTCTGAGAGCTGTACCACTACAGTGCCAACTAGCCGCGTTGGCAAGTCTCGGATAGGAATGGTCAGCGTCTCGACCGATAGTGCACCTGATAAAAGCCGATGCATACAAGCAATATCTAAAGAGTCTCCAGTCAGCTATATCATCTTAGCTGTGCTGGTTCGGGTCTTGCAGATAACAAAGCCAAATTCGGTTCTATTGAACGATTTGTGGGTGAACGATTTGTGGGGGTTACTGGAGAACTATTGCCGAAACCGAGACGCTACCATCATGGTGCCAATTCCCATGTCCGAAAAGATCTCTAGCAGCAGTGAGTGCGGCTGCCTGCCATCTAAAATGTGGGCGGCCCTGACGCCTTGCGCTAGCGACTGTACGCAGCAGGTCACTTTTGGAATCATTCCACCCGCTACGGTGCCGTCGGCAATTAGTGTCCGGGCCTGCTGAATGTCTAGCTCTGGAATCAGCGTGGTCGGATCGTGAAAATCGCGCATGATGCCTGGTGTATCGGTGAGCAAAATTAGCTTCTCGGCGCTGAGCGAAGCGGCTAGCTCGCCTGCAACCGTATCGGCATTGATGTTGTAGGCTTGGCCCGCCTCATCTGCGGCGACGCTGGAAATGACCGGGATATAGCCCGCTTCTACAAGCGATCGCACCAAGTCCGGCTTAATACTGCTAACCTCTCCCACAAAGCCAATATCTGAATTAGCCGCGCGCGGCCTTGCGGTCACCAAGTTGCCGTCTTTTCCACACAGGCCCACTGCCGCACCGCCCGCATGGTTAATGAGCGCCACTAGCTCTTTGTTGACGCGGCCTACCAGCACCATTTCCACGACGTCCATAGTTTCGGCATCGGTCACTCGCAGTCCGTCTTTGAACTGCGGCTCAATATTGAGCTTGCCTAGCCAGCTATTAATTTCTGGGCCGCCCCCGTGCACCACCACCGGACGAATGCCCACGCTCGCCATAAAGACCACGTCGCGAATGACCTTTTCTTTTAGGGCACCGTCTTTCATAGCCGCCCCGCCGTATTTAACAACGATTGTGCGACCTCGAAACTTCTGAATATATGGCAGCGCCTCGCTCAAGATGCGAACACGCGTCTCTTCAGATTTTTGAAAAGTAGATTCGAGCGGGGCGTTTTCGACGTTAGAAACCATAGGAAGTCAAAGTAGGAAGTTAAAGGGAGAGGGGAAGCAAAAAGTGGAAGGGAAAAAGGGGATAAAAAGAGAGCGGCTACAGGCTGAGCAGCTACAGGCTGAGCGGCTCAGGTCGGGGCGGATTTAGCCCTAGGAGGCGGTACGACCGGATTGATAGAGGATTGGCTAATTTTGATTTGGTCGGCGGCTAGCTTTGGGTCGGGGCGAAGGGACGCTTGCAGAGCGATCATGATGCGATCGCACGTTTTTCCCACCGCTTTGCCATCGTACTCAATGCGAATATCCGCGAGGGCGTAGCGATCGGCTCTTTGTGCCATTAGCTCAGAAAGCTTATCCAAAAGGTCTACCCCCTTCAACAGAGGGCGAGTCGTGTCTTTTGAGAGCCGAGAAACCAGCACAGGCACAGGCACATCTAGCCACAGCACCACACCATGATGCAGATAGCTCCAGTTCATTTGCTGGGTAACAATGCCGCCACCCGTTGCAACGACGACCTGAGTGTAGCTAGAGACTTGAGCCAGTATCTGCGTCTCTATCTGGCGAAAAGCGGCTTCGCCCTCGCTGGCAAACAGCGCACTCACCGTTTGGCCAGTCGTCTGCTCAATTAGAGCATCTGTATCTAAAAAGCGATAGCCCAGTCGGTGAGCCAGCCTACGACCAATCGTTGTTTTACCAGCGCCCATCATGCCAATGAGATACAGATTGGTCTTTTTAAGATCCTGTTTGAGGGGGCGGGCGGTAGGCACGATCATGGCGGTCATAGACAAAACAAACTTCACCATTATCTCAGGCTATGACAACAGCGCTAACGGCCCGTCGCTATTTGTTATCTATTGGTGACCTGTGATCATAATGAACGCTCATCTGCTATAGGCATTGGCTAAACATAGGCTACTGGAAGCTACTGGGCTCGGTCTAGCAGTGCTAGCCAAAGCTGCCGCTCACCGCCCGGCGCACTGTAAAACAGCAGGTCAATTAACAGCCGTAGAGAAAGCTGCGTTAAAGTCTCGGTTGGCAAATCTGGGTTAGCCATGCGATCGCAGTACATATGGTTAAAATTATCAAGATAGTCGCCTAAGATCGCGGCCCTGTGTGGCGGCTGGTCCGCCGCGCTGAGCTGCTCTAGCTTAGCCACCGCCTGACGAATTTGCGGGTGATAGCTGCGAGCCAAATGGCACACCACCAATACCAGCGCTCTGGCCTCTTCAATATCTAGCTTTTTGCGACCTTGCCCCTTACGCAGCGGGCTAGACTGCCGCAGTCGCCACAGCCCCACTCGGTCCGAAAGCGTTTGCGAAAGCCGTAGTGCCTTTGCGGTCGACAGCACCGCATCAGAACCAATATTGGTCAGCGCCTCTATAGCCATCAGCACCAAATCTAGCTGAGCCTTGATGCTACTCAGTTGAGCCGCCGATAAACGGCTAACTTGCAGCGACTCAGGCCGTATCTCACCAGTAAACGGCCGATCGGGAGACTGATCTGGCGACTGATCTGGCAACCGATCGACAGGCGGCTGGCCACTCGGTAGATTGCTATCAGGTAGATTGTTAGCGGACAAATCCAAAGCATTCTAGGCCGTTAAGCCGTTGAAATAGGTTGAAATAGCTGTGGCAATTGTGCCACAGCCTAGTCATCCTGATTAGTCGTTACCTAAGAACAAACCTGTTCCCCCCAAGACAGCAGGGCCCGAGCCGTCGCATCGCTACAGTCAAACTCTTTAACTAGCGCACCTGCCACCGCACCTGTCACTGTTCTAGCATTGCTACTAGAGGCTGGCATCATCCCAAACGTGCGCACATGACCTGCTGTTTCAACGTCAAACACCACAGCGCCGACCGAAGCACAGTCTGCTATTACACGGGCACTCAGCTGGCTGAGCAGCTGCGAGGATAGCAGAACAGAAGGCGCTGCCGGACCAGCCATTGAGACAGTGACCCCCTGAGGGCGTAGCTCAGGTACGCTGCGGTACAGACGGTTTAGCTGCAGTGAGCTAACCCAGGCAGTGACTTCTCGTTCAGATTCAATCGTACGGGTCATGGCGACAACCGCATCGCTACAGGCTGCGGTGCTGCCGGGTACGGCTGAAACTGCTAGTATCTGCGTTAGGCTGCTGCGATTATTGACTAAATCAATAGTGATTGCATACTCGCCGCTTCTACCCGACTCATAGCTGTTGGCTACGGCGGTATAAAGCCCTGTGCTGGGCAGCGTAACAATTAAGCGAGAGTTGCGGTTTGTTGAGCTAACGTCGTCATTTTCGCCAATACGCTGGCCAGTCGGATCTAGCAAAATGAGATACGGATCGAAGTCTTCACTCTCTAGAGAAATCGTGACGTACTGGCCGTTGTTAGCAGAAAATGTGTACTGATCGTACAGGCTGCCATCGTCTAAAACAGCATCTCCAGAAGATAGCGCACCGGCCTCTTCAACCAGGGTTTCTGCTTTAGCCACAGGCTGCCTGAGTAGGCCCTCTGTCGCTAACAAAAGACCGGCTGTAAACACGATAGCGCCAAGCTTTAGCAAAGCTTGCATCCTTTTATCTCCAATGTTTTCGTGCGTTTATCATCATTAATGAAATCAGGCTATGTAGTTCACGCAAGCTGGCAAAACTGAGCAAAACGTTTGCTTCTTAGAACAATCTAGAAGCTATCTCGGCGATTACTTTTCGTAACCAGCAGCTATTTCTGCTATTTCTATTGATTGTAGGTGCTATTTCTATATCGCTGGCTAAGACAATAGCTTGCTACTTTACTGTGATCTTATACAAAATGGATGATTTTCTCGAAAAATTAATCCTTGTGCGATCGCTCTCTCGCTGAGATGGGTAAGCTCAATGCATTCAATAGCTTTGATATGTATCGTTTTCTTCACCTCATAGCTGCCGCTACTGGCTTTTGGCTAGCGCAACCAGGACTCGCTCAATCGGCTGCTTATAGCATCGCGCTCCCACCGTCTGAGGATTTTGCCCTTATCAAGACTGCGATCGCAATGCCAACAGTTGCCGAGCAGCCTAAGCTCAATGAATTTATTTTAAATAGGTCTAGTTTAAATAGGTCTACGCTAGGGTTAGCTGCGCCGCTAAAGCCGCCAATTGGACCACAAATATCGCCTGTCATTGATGCCCAATGGCTGCTAGTCCTCGGGCTGCTGCTGACAGGCGGCGCAATCAGCTGGGGCGTTTTTCAATACAGTCGACAGCAAAAATGGCGGCATATTGAATTTCTCCGTCAGGCAATTCGAGAGTTTGAGCAAGATCAAGAAATTCACAACGCGCTCAAGATTCTAGATTTTGAAGAATACCGCGATTATCAACTCTCGCAGCCATCTGGTGCCCGCTCATCTTTTCACGTTACCGACGATTTGCTGTGCAAAGCGCTCGCAAGCCACGACCAAAGAGCCCTCGTCAAACAACAGATAGATGAGAGCCAGGCAAACGGCAGTCTGGATCCGGCTGTGTTGCACACCTACCAAATCGAAACAACGCTAAGAGACTGGTTCAACAAAATGCTCAACGGTCTTGAGCATTTTGGCTATTTTATCGAGTCGGGATTTTTCACCACCAAAGAGCTAGAGCCCTGGCTTAGCTACTGGATAAAGCTCATTGCCGACCCTGTCTATCGCCGACCCGGCTCATCTAAGGTATACGACGCGCTCTACAGCTATATTCACCACAGCGGTTTTCTCGGCGTCCAAAAGCTATTCGAGCGCTTTGGCTACCGAATTTTACCCTCGCCTTACCAAGACAGCGATTTACTCACGCTAAGCCTAGCGCTCAAGTCGTCTGCCCCTGTATCGCATAGCGCGTTATCACGTAGCTCATTCTCTCGCAGTTCATTGTCCCAGCGAGCATCCCGCCTAGCGCCCCAATTAGCCTCTCCGCTGTCGCCTCCCGTATCTCCCACGTTCAACGCCAGCGTCGCACTTACCTTAGCCAAAGCCGCCTACCTGAGCTATCAAGACAAAGCGTTTGTTGCCGAGGTCGTAGATCGCTGGGGCTGCACCTTGCAACAGCACGCTAGCCCTAGCGCTCAAAAAGAAAAGCTGGCCAATCCCAAAGCCGTTACCCAGAATGCCGTTACCCAGGAGACTATGAACCCTGATAGCCTTCTACCGCAAGCAGCCGATAGTTTTGTACAGCATAACTTTCGCTATTTCAACAATCGTGGACGTGATACGCAAGCCTATCTGTTTCGAACCGATACGTTTATGGTGCTGGCGTTTCGCGGTAGCAAAGAGCCCAAAGACTGGCTAACGAATGTCACCACTCAGCTATGCAGCTTTACCCTTCGCAAAGACGGCGTCACGACCCTTTCTTCTTATAAGGGAAAAGTGCATACGGGTTTTTTCTTGGCCTGGGCCAGTATCGAAGATGATGTGCTCGCGCAGATTAGCAGCTGGCGATCAGAGCAGACTCAGCAGGGTGTTAAGCTGCCGCCGCTATACATTACGGGGCATAGTTTAGGGGGGGCGCTAGCGACAATGGCAGCCGCAGCGCTTTCAGACTATGGGGTTGATGTAGCCGGGGTGTATACCTTTGGCCAGCCTAGAGTGGGCGATCGCACGTTTGTAAATCAGCTCAATGCCCACACCCGTGGCAAAGTCTTCCGCTTTGTAAACAACAATGACATCGTGCCGCATGTGCCGCCGCCGTTTTCAATTCGCAACCCAACCCGGCTGTATGGACACGTCGGCACAGTCAAATATTTCAACGCTAGTGGCACCATCGTGACGCACAACCAGATCTTGGGCCGACTGTTAGACAGCAGCTGGGGACTGCTAAAAGGGGCGGTTGGTGCCCAGTTGGATCTCATTAGCGATCACAAAATGGAATACTACATCAGCCATCTAGACCGGGCGTTGAAGGAAGCCGCAGAGGATAAGGCTGCTCGGATGTTAGCGGTAGAAGACCCAGTACCTGATCTCTCGGCCAGTTGCTCAGCCTCTTCAGTGTCTACAAATCAGTCTCTACAGAGCTGAACCTTACAGAGCTGAACCTTACAGAGATAAGCCCTACAGAAATAAGCCCTACAGAAACTGACGAAAGTCTTCGTCGCGTTGGCTGAGCTGAGTCCAATCGGCCCCTTGATGGGTAAACCAAGTCACTAGACGCTCGCAGGCCGGTCGTTCGGTCGCATAGTGTCCGGCATCGACTAGCGTTATCCCTAAATCTCGGCTTTCTTGAAACTGGTGAAACTTGCAGTCAGCGGTCAAATATACCTGCGCGCCCGTCTTAGCCACTGCTGACAAATAGCTCGCGCCCGATCCGCCAAGTACGGCCACCCGCTGTACCGGCTGCTGTAAGTCAACCGCCGGAGAATGCAGCAACCGCGGCGGATTTAAGCACGTTTGAATGGTTTGTAGCAGCGTTTGTAGCGACTGACTTTTGGGTAAATTACCGACTCGCCCGTAGCCGCGTCCCTGGTCTTGCCCATGCTCTTGGGAAAGATCTTGCTGGGAGGCAGTGGCGACGACTGGAGAGATAGACTGAAGCTGTAGCAGCTGGGCGAGCACGTCGGCGGTGCCGTTAGCAACCTGGTCGAAGTTGGTATGGGCGGTGTAGATGCCAATGTTGTGGGCGATCGCTAGCCGTATCACATCGCCAACGCTATCTCCGCACACGACCGCAGAGAGCCCGCCAAAAATAAGTGGATGGTGGGCAAAAATGAGGTTAACGGGTGCGCCTTGAGCTTGAAGTGCGATCGCTTCTTCCACTACTGCTAGCGTCGGCGTCAGGCACACCAGCACACCCGGCGCATAAGAGAGAATTCCCGGCTCCACTTGCCAGCCGCAATTGTCCCATTTTTCTTGCCAAGCTGGATTGGCCCAGCGTTCAAAAGCGGCGATCAGGTCTGCAATAGTCATCAAAGGCAATATTTGTCAAAGATAGATAGATAGAGAAAGCGGAAGATAGTCAGATGCTTTCGCCTTAAGCCTATCCTATTTTTCGATTCACCCATTTGATCCTGACTATCTGTTCAAATTAGTCCGTTCAGAATTGACCCGCTCAAATTGGCCTCAATAGCTACCGAATTAGCGCACCTGTGGGCGTAGCCCCAGCAATACTCAGCGTATAGTCAAACCGGCCTCCCCCGTTGTCTTGCCAGCCCATCAGCCGATTGTCTTGATTAAAGATAGGGTCATTGTTGTAGCTGGTGACAACTGCAAAATACAGATCTGTTTTAGGAACCAAAAGTCCATCAATATCAGACTGATTGCCTCCATTATCATCGTCAGATGAAGCAATTAATACGCCATCACGGTCAAATACAAATAGCTGAGAATCGTCGCTGGTGTATAGGCTGCCCGTCATGACGCGGGTAACGTCTATTTGGATGTTAATGCGATCGCCCATCCCTGCCACAAAGCCATACACCGCGTGCCCCGAACCCACATGCCCCGAAACAACATTAAGGCCCTGACCCAAATCGACTGGCTGCACAGGCGTTAGGCCCGCCCGACTCTCTAAACTAATTGGCAACGTTAGCTGAGGCGAGTCTGTCACTATTTCACTGGCGTACTGGTTATCAGTTGCTTCGGCAACGGCCACATCCCAGCCTAGCGACGTTTCCGCTCCATCCTGCACTGCGGGCAAAGCTCCTAGCATGTACGGATCGCTTACATCACAAGCCTGCGAACGGCCAATAATAGCTCTATCTGTCTGGTAAGCCTCTAGCTGCCGACGCAGCGCTAACAGTGCCTGGCGATTGGCCTGGGTTGTTTGCTCATTGGCAATCAATTGCCCGGTAATGCCGATTGCCTCATGCCACTGATTCGCGCAAATCGCCTGGTTGAGATCAAACACAGTCGTTCGCTGAGCCTGCGCGGGCAGTACGCCGTATAGTGTGCCACATAGCCACAGCGCCGTCGTCCAGCCGAGCCGACAGTCAAACCACCCATTAAGCCAAAAGCGAGCCATCGTTTCTTTCTCCTACGGGGCGCCAGCACGCCAGCACCCTACAATCCTCATATACAAAGAGTGTGCCCGAAGCGCGTAAAAGCTGGCTCCGTCGAATTATGCAAAAAGCGATACGACGAAATCAACAGCGCTAACAGCCAGGACGCTAACAACTAGCTATCGACGGGCACATTAAGCGCAAAGCCTGTACCGCCTATTAGGTCGTCTAACAGAGCCACCTAATCAGTTAAACCTCACTGTGAGATGTTTGTGCATGTCCTTGGTCAACAGCACTTTTACAGCACCTGCGAGTAAACCCAGAATGGAAGAGAAACTAAAGCTGCTTGTTGTTGATGATGAGCCAGACAACTTAGATTTGTTGTACCGCACATTTCGGCGAGACTATAAAGTTTTTGCAGCGAAAAGCGGCGCAGAAGCGCTAGAAATTTTAGACGCTCAAGGAGAAATGGCCATCATTATCTCCGACCAGCGAATGCCAAAAATGAACGGAACCGAACTGCTTAGCTTAACAGTAGAGCGGTTTCCAGACACTATCCGGATGGTGCTGACTGGGTATACCGACGTAGAGGATTTAGTCTCTGCGATTAACTCAGGCAAAGTATTTAAATACATTACCAAGCCCTGGAACCCTCAGAAACTAAAGGAAGTAGTTGCTCAGGCCGCTGAGACCTATAGCATTCTAAAGAAAAGAACGCTTGCCCTTAGCCGCGCGCTCAGCCAGGAAGCGGTGATCAACAAAATCATGTCTGCCGTTCGCGGTTCGCTAGACTACGACAACACGCTTAAGACGGTAGTTGAGGTCTTAGGCCAAGCGTTTGAAAGCGATTTTGCTATTCTCTATCCAGCAGAAATTCCACAGAATATTAGGCAAGAGAAAGCTTTCCCAAGCTACCGGCCTACACAGCTGCAAGAACAGCCTGAAAGTACTGAAATCTCTAGGGAGAGCGCTGCTAGCAAAGAACCCAGCACAAATATTTTAAGGGCTCCTTTAGAGGCATTGCTAAGCAGCTTACCGCCCATTTCTACCGATCTTAAAATTTCATCAGAGTTTATAACGGTAGCAGGTCAGCAAATGGCTAGAATCATTGTTCCGTTTGCTGATAAAGACACTTCGGTAGCGACGGTTTGCTTATACCGAGAAACACTAGATCCAAACTGGGCTGTCGCGGCGATTGATGTTTTAGAAACTGTGTTCGACCAAGTAGCCATAGCGATTTTACATACTAAGCTCTATCAGCAGCTACAAAGGCAGTCGCGAAAAATGCGCGCAGAGCTAGAAGTTGCCAGACAAATTCAGAGCAACTTGCTGCATCAAAGCTGGCCGGAAATACCTGGCCTCAAAATTCAGGCGCGCTGCCAGCCCGCCCGCGAAGTGGGTGGAGACTTTTTTGAAGTCTTCATGCATCCCCAAGGTGATATTTGGCTGGCGGTGGGCGATGTGTCTGGCAAAGGTGTTCCCGCAGCGCTCTTTATGGTCAGTGCAATTTCGGTATTACGCCGGGAGCTAGCACAAGAGAAGTCGCCCTCGCCTGAACAGGTAATGAGCAACCTTAATCACAGCCTATCGGATGATTTGATTAGCAGTAACTGTTTTATTACGATGGCGCTCATTCGCTATAGCGAGAAGACTAAAGAGCTTGTGTATGCCAATGCGGGTCATGTCTATCCAATCGTTTGGTCGCACAGAGAGATTGTGGCCCAAAGAGAACGAAAACGAGAACAAGCACAAGCTGGAAATCAGACGGCTGCAAGTCACATAGAGCAGCCAGTAGAGCCTATTTATTTGGATACAAGAGGCGTTCCGCTTGGTATTTTACCGACATGGAACGCAGCAGCAGGGCAGCTACAGCTAGCTGAGGGTGATGTTGTGTTACTCACGAGCGATGGCATTACAGAAGCAACCATTCCTAACGATACAGGCCCTAGCGACGAAGAATGTAAGAGCTGCTCAATGCTAAATCAGGAAGGGCTCTGGGAGTTTTTGCGCAAGCAGCCTGCCGATCTTAATTTAGATACGCTGCTTGCTTATATTCATATTCCCGAAGGTGAACAGGAAGATGACCAAACTATTTTGTCACTGGAGGTGACGTCATGCTAAAAACTGAACTATCTGTTCCCAGTGATCTGAAGTATATGGAAGTAGTAGAGCATTGGCTGCTGGACTCTTTGCAGCTAGCTGTTGATCAAGATATCGACTGGGCTGATGTAGAAAGGCGGCTGCGTCTAGTGGTTGTCGAGGTGTATTCTAACATTGTTCGACATGCACATAACGAGCAGCCTGAGCTGCCGGTGCTCATCCGCATTGAGCTAGACAACAACAATCTCTTATTAGAGATTTGGGACCAAGGAGAGGGGTTTAAGCTAGATAGCTATTCTGCACCTGCGCCGTCTGATTTTCAAGAAGGCGGCTATGGCTGGCTGATTTTGAATCGGATTATGGATCGGGTGGATTATCAGCTACAGGTGGGTGGCGATCGCAACTGCCTGAAGCTAGAAAAAGACCTTGCTATTCTGACAGACCAGCCCCTTAAAGTAGAATCTTAAAGCAAAACCCTAAACTAGAACCCTAGACACCGCCATAGCGCGCGATCGCCCCGTCACCAGCTTGCCAGGCCCAAAGCTGATCGCCGATGGAAAAGTGCCACCATTCACTTGGATGCTGACGAAATCCAGCGCTCGCCATCACCTCAGCGAGCAGTCTACGGTGGTGATGGGCGCTTTGGGCGCTGGTCTCGGGCCGGTTGGCAAAATGGTTTGGATAAGAGCGTGGCGAGATTTCATCGATCGGTGAGCCCATATCTACGGGGTTTCCGTGACTATCGCTTAGCGCTAGATCGATAGCAGCGCCAGTGCTGTGGGGCGGTGGGGTAGCAGCATCTTGGCTCGGAATTGCCCAGAAGGTGAGGACTTGATCGAGCAGGCGCGATCGCTCTAGTTCAGTCAAGCTGTGAGGATGTAAGCCTTCGCGAGCTGCGAGCTGCTGAAAGGTATAGTCCACCATAAACTGCTGTACCCCAATGGGTCTGTAGGCATCAAAAATTTGTAGCTGCCAGCCAGGGCGCTTTGATTGCAGCATAGACTGCGCCCGAATGAGCTGATTTAGCACACCTTCGCGCAGAAAATAAGGAGAGCGATCGCCGTAAGGCGCACTCAGACTTTGATAAGGATGAGGGAAAACCACCGAAAAGCGCTCTAAAGGGATGGGTAAGAGCGCTTCACCACAGTCTTGAATGGGAATTTGCTGATAGGGTTTCATCAAACTAGGCAGCGGCCAGTTGATGAGCGGCCACGTAGCTAACAAAGTTGTTCAAGAGTTGCAGTCCGGCGCTCGAAGACTTTTCGGGGTGAAACTGAACGGCCATTAGGTTATCTTTGGCAACAGCGGCAGTGACTGTTTGCGTGCCGTGAGTTACGGTCGCGGCGTTGAGCGTCGCATCCGCAGGCGCAGCATAGTAGGAGTGCACAAAGTACACCCAGGCGTTGGGGTCTATGTTTTTCCATAGCGGAGACTGCGCCTGGGTTAGCTGTAGCTGGTTCCAGCCCATATGCGGAATTTTAAGGCCGACTTCTGGCTGAAAGCGGCGGATACGGCCTGAAAAAATGCCCAGCCCGGCTTCTGTCCCTTCTTCACTGCCTTCAAACAAAACCTGCATGCCCACGCAAATACCCAAAAAAGGTTTTCCACTGAGCGCAATGCGACGAATAGGATTGACTAAATTGCGCGATCGCAAGTGTTCCATAGCCGGGTCAAACGCACCGACACCGGGCAGCACAACGCCATCAGCTTTTTCAATATCAGCAACAGAATCGGTAACTAGCGTGGTTGCACCTGCCGCTTGCAGCCCTTTACAGGCAGAGTGCAAGTTACCCATGTCGTAATCGATTACAGCGATAATCGTCATAGTGAATACCCATGCCTCCAGAGCGTTCTATACAGCATAGATTATAAACAGCTAGACCTATGAATGAACACAGGCAATGAACACAGCCCCAATCTTAATCACCTCCTTCCAGCCGTGGCGGGCCCATCAGGCTTCTAACTCATCTGACGATCTGCTCGCGGCGCTGCAAAAAAAAGGGCAGCTACCAGCCGATAGTCTCTGGCTTAAACAAGTACCTGTCAGCTTTGAGCTAGCCCCTATCCGTGTGATTGGTGAAATTTACCGCAGGCGACCCCGCGCGGTTATTTGCTGTGGAATGGCTGAGCGCCGCACCTATCTATCTGTGGAGCAACAGGCTAGCAGAGCCGAAAAAACGCTCACCACGACTCTTAACTTGCCGCTGCTGCTACAAAATACGCAATTTAGCGAGATCAGCTGCAACGCAGGCAGCTATGTCTGCAACCATCTGTACTACAGCGTTTTAGAAAGCGTTAGCAAACAGCCCTGGAAACTGGCGGCAATTTTTATACACGTTCCTATTTTGCAGCCAGGTAGTCGGCAGTTTGTACTGACTGACTTCGCGCGAATCTGTCGTCAGCTGGCTAAGCAAACCCGATAGCTGGCGAGATGACTGGCTAAAAAAAGTCTTGTAAATACACAAATAATCGTTGATATTGCGGATGACGCTGCACTTGAAATTACCGAATTCTCTTTTAATACCAATGTTTTTTGAAATGTTTTTAAAAAATATTTATCTTTAGAGATAGATGGGGCAAGATGGCTATGGTTGAAATCTTCTGCTAGTTGTTTCAAATAGCTTTCTTATGTCTTATCTTGCTGCACAGGTCGAGGAGCCGCTAGGAAAAAGAGCGGCGATGTCACAAGATGAAACTGCTTTTTCGATTAAGTGTTCTATTCAGATGCTGAAGCAGGGCGATCGCACGGGCGTTGTCTCTCAAATCTGCTATCGACCTTTTGGGCAAGGGGCACATTCAGTAAACGGCGTATTTTTTAATGCAAAAATGTTGAATGAGCTGCTGAGCGCTTCTGAAGTATTTGTTGTAAAAGATTTAGACGGAGATCATAGCTACTACTTACGGATGGATACTATTCTGCTAGAAGATACCGGCTTGTCAAAAGAGATTAGCTCAAGCAGCAGTATGCGATCGCTCATATCTCAGCTATTAAACCATGTGACGCAAGACACAGATATTTTACTAAAGTACTTTTGTCATCGTCTTCCCTAGCACTGTCTTCCCTAGCACTGTCTTCTATGGCACTTCAGTACTGGCACTTTAGCTCTGCGCTTTAGAACTTTGTTCCATAGCACTTTTTTGCAGAACTTTATTCATTTATTTCAACAGCTTTCTCTTTGAGTACGCCTTTTTGCGTACACCTCTTTTTTGCGTACACCTCTTTAAGTACACGTTAAGAGAATGTATATCAGTATGCCGCGAGCCATCATCCAGAGACGACGATACTGTCAGACTCTACTAGTTTTCTGCGCAGTCTAGCTAGCATCACCTCGTCGTCTACTCGCTGCTCTTTATAGCTACGCCGCCATACGGAGGAACCCGGTTGATTGCGCATCAGATTGATTCTTTTGGCAGTCGCCGTTTTCAGCTCAGCCACAAACGAGGTCAACAGTCTTGGCTTACCGGTTGTTTCTTGACTAGGACGGCTTTCTTGGAGCATGACAATCGCGTGAAGGGCATCGGGCTCTAATATCCATAGCTCTAAAGAAACACCCTTGTGATGAGTTTCAGCCTGACGAAGCTCGTCGGCTACAATTTTTGCCAGCGTAGCCTGCGATTCGGGCGCAGCGTCCGAAACATCGCTTGCTCGCCCAAATAGCTGCTGGTCATCATGGGTTTTTAGACGCAAGTAGTAAAGCGTCGCCTGAAGTGATGAAGATGAGCCGTTACGATTGGAAGTTTTTATCAACGGACGCCCTAAACGCTTACAACGTGTGTTGACGTTATACTGCCCAAGCTAGCTCAGAAAGTCCCGAGAGATTTGGGTAGCCTCGCAACTGTCAGCCAGTGAAAAGATACCACACACGAGGGGTCTGACCCCTCACCCTTCACCAAATCGACAAAAAAAGTCTATCCATTTCAGAGGTAATCAATTACAGCCAAAAAAAGAGAGAGCCGTGAGCCTCTTTTCATTCTTTTCGCTATGCTCTTTTCGCTACGTTCTTTTCGCTATGTTTTGATGGGCAAGGAGAGACTCGAACTCTCACAACCGAAGTCGCCACATTTTGAGTGTGGTGCGTCTACCAATTCCGCCACTTGCCCAGTAGATTACTCAGTATACAGAAAAGCAGGGCGTTTTTGTCACCGCTATTTTTTTAACTGGCTACCAGTTTAGCCAGTTGCCCACAGGCTTTGTAGGCTGCCGCTGTGCGCCGTCACTGTGCTGACCAGTCAGGGGCCGATTTTCTAGCAGCGACTGGTAAGTGGGTGTTGAGGCCCAACGGTCGATTTCTCTGGCCCTAAGGACAGGAACTGGATGGCTCAGTTCGTCTGTCTTGAGTCGTTTGAGCATTTCACCCATTTCGCTTTCACTGATGGAATCGTAGGCGTTGGCCTGGGCGATAAAGGCATCTAGGTTTAGCTGCGGCGAGAGGGTGGGTGAGCCGCCAGATAGCTTCATAAGTACAGAGGCAACAGTGCGAGCATCTTGGGTGGCGAGAAGCGCGGCGCGATCGCAGGTAAATTCTGCGCAGCGCACCCACTCCATAATCTGGGACTGCCAGCTTTGCATCAGCACAGCGCCAAAGGGTAGCTGACTGGTCGCCAGCGTTAACAGATTTGCCAGGGTCAAATACACGCCGTGATCGCACTTTAAGTGGCCTAGCTCATGACCAATTACGGCCTGCAACTCAGCCTCATTCAACAGCTCGATTAGCGCAGTATGGACCACAATAAAGGGCTGCTTGCCCCGCATCGCAAACGTATAGGCATTGGGAACTGGGTGCTGCTTGATATATAGCTGAGGCACTTCTAGATCTAGCACCTGAGCCGCTTCTACTAGCAGGCTATAGATCTGAGGCAGCTGGTTTGGGCCAACTAGAACACTAGCTGCAATATTTTCTAAATAGAAAAACTGTTCGCCCATCGGGCCTAGCAGGCTGCGAATAGCAACATCTAACCCTGGCAACTGCTTTAGCGCTTGGGTTGCTTGTCGATCAAGCGGGTGGCGGAAGTGATCGGCGTTGAGGCCAATCAATGTTGTTTTTATAGCAGGCTTGTTAGCAGCCATATTAAATGAGGTGATTAAACAAGATCACTGGCACTTAGGGTCTCTCGTCAGTATAGCGAGATCGCGCGGTGTCAGTGATTTTGGAGTTGGCATAGAGCAGAGCAGAAATTTCCCACCTGCTCGGTGTTTTTTCAGTGCTTTGGGGAAACACCTCTAGTTTTTTTTGAGTCGCCCTTCTAAACCTTCTAAACCTTCTAAAGGGCTAAAGAGCTGAAGGGCTAAAGAGCTGAAGGACTAAAGGGTTAGCGGTTAGTCGTAACGGTCATCTTAGAACCCACTGTGCCCACTCCAGTTAAGGGGGGCTGAGCGGCACTGTCTGCTTCGCTAGGCGATACGCGCTGTAGGCGAGCGCCGACGTTACGCAGCTTTTCTTCAAATTTCTCGTAGCCACGATCCAAATGGTGTAGGCCGTAGAGCGTGGTTTTTCCTTTGGCGGCTAAGCCTGCGATCGCCAACGCCGCAGACGCGCGCAAATCGCTTCCGGTAACCGGTGCACCCGACAGATGCGCCACTCCGCGAACGACTGCGCTATCGCCTTTCACCTTAATATCCGCGCCCATCCGATTAAACTCAGCAACATGCTGAAGGCGATTTTCAAAGACGGTTTCAGTCACCATGCTGCTGCCTTCAGCTAGCGTCAGCAGCGCCATAAACTGAGCCTGCATATCCGTCGGGAACCCAGGATACGGCAGCGTTTGGATATCGGTAGCCAGTACTCGCTCGCCAGGAGAGATGCGAATGTTGTTGCCCTCTTCAAACGCTATTTTTGAGCCCGTCTCGCGCAGCTTAGCTAGCAGTGGAACCAAATGCTCCTGATTAACCGGTCCAACCGTAATCTCAGAACGGGTGAGCGCACCAGCGACCAAGTATGTGCCTGCCTCTATGCGGTCTGGAATGATGCTGTAGTCAGTCGCGTGCAGGCTAGGCACCCCCGTAATCGTGATGCTGCTGGTGCCCGCTCCTCGGATTTTAGCGCCCATCGCCCGGCAGAAGTTTGCCAGATCGATAACCTCAGGCTCCTTCGCGGCATTTTCAATCACCGTATCGCCTTCAGCTAGGGTCGCAGCCATCATCAGCGTTTCTGTCGCCCCAACGCTAGGATAGTCCAGATATATTTTGGCCCCCTTCAGCTTGCCGCGAGCGCCAGGAACATAGGCATGAACCACACCATGATCCATATGGACATGAGCGCCTAAAGCTTGAAGCCCACGGATGTGAAGCTCAACAGGCCGCGCCCCGATCGCACAGCCGCCAGGTAAGGGCACCCGCGCTACGCCCAGGCGAGCCAGCAAAGGGCCAATGACAAAAAAGCTAGCTCTTAGCTTGCTAACGATGTCATAAGGCGCTTTGGAATGACTGACATGACTGCCGTCAATATCTAGCGTATCGCCGCTACGCTCAACTTTTAGGCCGAGGGCTTCTAGCACGCTGGTCATCCGTCCGATGTCCATCAGATCGGGAATATTGCGAATGCGGCAGGTTTGTGAGCACAGCAGCGCGCCGCCAAGGACCACCAGCGCAGAGTTCTTTGCGCCGCTGACGGGAATATGCCCCTTGAGTGGGTGTCCGCCCCAAATTTCAATCACAGATTCTGACTGATCTGGATTGGCGCTTTGGTTAGCGCGCTGGCTAGCTCTCTGGTTAGCCTTCTGACTGACAGTATTAGACGATTGAGGAGTGATGATGGGAGTGGCCTCCATAGAAAAAATGATGCTTAAGATAATTTGGTATGGATTCTACCCGAAACTTCCGAGTTTCTCCCGGTCACGTAAAACAATTTAGGTGCTATTCGGCATTATTCTTATCGATCTCAGCAGAAAAAACTGCACCAAACGAGAAATAGATATATTTCGAGGGGTAAGAGCTGTTGACGAATGCACCACACTGCTAGAGTATGGTTAATCGCAGCGGCCAGTTAAGAACTGGTTTCTATGGCCTCTTTATGGTCAAACTGCCTGATCAAACTACCCTAGCGGGACTGGCGAAATTGGTAGACGCGCTAGATTCAGATTCTAGTGTTCGCAAGGACTTCCGGGTTCAAGTCCCGGGTTCCGCATCAGTATGATTTAAGTCACAAGCCCCTTAGTCTCCTCAAGACTGAGGGGTTCTTTTTAGCTTGTAAAACCCGCGCCTGCTGTCAATTTCTAGATCCGGAAGGCTCTAGGCATCAATCACAACTTTCTATCAATACGTACAAACATCCAACTGTTTCGGTATCAATCGCAAATTTGTTCTGCCTTTGCCAAACTCAAGGTCTTAAACCTCCATTTTTCTTTTCCTTTACGCCTAACCTTATGCTTACTAGCCTGCAAAATTCGACGGTAAAACAGCTTCGCAAGCTACAGCAGCCCAAGGAAAGAAAAAAACAGGCTGTACTGTTGCTCGAAGGGACTCATCTAATAGAAGCCGCTTGTGAGGTGAGCTACCCGCTACAGCTGCTTTGCTATACCGAAAGCTGGCAGCAGCGATATCCAGACGTCTATCGGCAGGCGATCGCTCATGCAGACCAGATAGAACTTGTTTCACCAACCGTGCTCAAATCCATTGCCAGCACTGTCACGCCTGATGGCGTCATTGCCACTGCCCCACAGCGAAACGTCTGGGAAGCCCTTTCTAGTCAGCCCAAAGACACTGCAAATTTGGGGATCATGCTAGAGACCATCCAAGATCCGGGGAACTTGGGCACGATTATTCGCACAGCGGCAGCAGCAGGCAGCGATGGCCTATGGCTGAGTTCCGACAGCGTAGATATTGGCCATCCAAAGGTATTAAGAGCCTCCGCAGGGCAGTGGTTTCGGCAGCCCATGGCAACGGTGGATATTGTCCAGAAAGCCCAGTTGCTCAAGGGGAACGGTGTCCAAATTGTGGCTACCGCAGCCACGGCTGATCTGGACTATTGGCAGCTCGACTTGAAGACGCCGACGGTGATAGTGATGGGCAACGAAGGAGCCGGGCTATCGTCAGAACTGATGGACTGCGCTTCGGTGACTGTCAAAATTCCGGTCATGCCGGGCGTAGAGTCGCTCAACGTGGCCGTTTCAACGGCGCTACTACTGTATGAAGCGAAGCGGCAAAGGGGATAGACGACTACCGGTTGTCCAAAAGCGCCTCTCTAGTTGAAAATGTAGAGAACTTTGAAGGAGCGCGCAGTGGATTCAGCATTTGATTACGACTTGGTGATTATCGGGGCAGGGGTGGGTGGCCACGGGGCTGCACTTCATGCGGTAGAGCGCGGCCTCAAAACAGCCATTATCGAAGCGGCTGACATGGGCGGCACCTGTGTCAACCGAGGCTGCATTCCTTCTAAGGCGCTGCTAGCAGCCTCAGGCAAGGTGCGTGAAATGCGAGACGAGCAGCACCTGAAGGCAATGGGCATTAGCCTGGCTAGCGTGGGCTTTGACCGCGAAAAAATTGCTGACCACGCTAAGAATCTAGTCAGCAAAATTCAAGGCGATTTGACCGGTAGCCTCACCCGCCTAGGCGTTGAGATCATTCGCGGCTGGGGCAAGATTGCCAGCAGTCAAAAAGTCTCGATTGAAGACGAATCTGGCAAGCGCACAGTGACGGCCAAAGATATTATTCTCTCGCCAGGCTCTATTCCCTTTGTGCCTAGAGGCATTGAGATAGATGGAAAGACGGTCTATACCAGTGACGAAGCGGTTCGCCTAGACTGGCTGCCAGAGTGGGTGGCCATTATTGGCAGTGGCTACATCGGCTTGGAGTTTTCTGATGTGTATACGGCGCTAGGATCTGAGGTGACAATGATTGAGGCGATGGATCAGCTGATGCCAACGTTTGATCCTGACATTGCGAAACAGGCGGAGCGGGTGCTGATCAAGCCGCGTGATATTGAGACGCGCGTAGGCTTGCTGGCCAAGAAAATTACCCCTGGCTCTCCGGTTGTGATTGAACTGGCCGATCCGAAGACAATGGAAACCGTGGATGTTCTGGAAGTTGATGCTTGCTTGGTGGCCACTGGTCGCATCCCGGCGACGAAGAATTTAGACCTCAACATGGTGGCGGTAGAAACGGATCGACGGGGCTTTATTCCGGTCGATGACAACTTGGCTGTGCTGCGCGATGGCAAGCCGGTGCCGCACCTGTACGCTATTGGCGATGCTAACGGCAAAATGATGCTGGCGCACTCGGCCTCGGCTCAGGGCATTGTTGCGGTGGATAATATCTGCGGTGAGTCGCGCACGGTAGACTACAACGCGATTCCAGCAGCAGCGTTTACCCATCCTGAAGTTAGCTTTGTGGGCCTGACAGAGCCTGCTGCGAAAGCAAAGGCCAAGGAAGAGGGCTACGATGTGGCGTCTGTGCGCAGCTATTTCAAGGCCAATTCTAAGGCGCTGGCTGAAGGGGAAACCGAAGGGCTTGCTAAGCTGATTTATCGTAAGGATACGGGTGAGGTGATGGGGGCCCACATTATTGGGCTCCACGCGGCAGATTTGATTCAAGAAGCGGCTAATGCGATCGCGCAAAAGCAATCCGTCACCGAGCTAGCCAAGTTTGTCCACACCCACCCCACCCTCTCAGAAGTCTTAGATGAGGCCTACAAGCGAGCAAAAGTCACCGGCTAAAGTCACTGGCTAGCGCAGCTACGTCTAAAACTTCACCGTTCACCGTTCATAATCTCTTTCACCCATGCACATTCGCCGCCGCCGCCCTAGCACCCCTATCTCTGTCGCCCACCTTGAATATCAAATCAACGTGCCCGATAGCGAGCCTCGCAACATTCTTGAAAAGATTGTGTGGCATAAGGAAACTGAGGTGGCGCGGCTGCGTGCAAAGGTGCCGCTAAAAGGCTTGCAGCAGCAGATTCAGGGATTGCCCGCACCTAGAGGGTTTACAGCAGCGCTGCGGCAGGCGAATGAGCCCGGTCCGGCATTGATTGCAGAGGTCAAGAAGGCGTCGCCAAGTAAAGGGATGATTCGAGCTGATTTTGATCCGGTTGCGATCGCAAAATCCTACGCTGCTAGCGGTGCGACCTGCCTCTCTGTCCTCACCGACAGCGAATTTTTCCAAGGCAGCTTTACCTACCTCAGTCAAATTCGTCAGGCCGTAGACCTGCCGCTACTGTGCAAAGAATTTATTATCTATCCCTACCAAATCTATCAGGCACGTCTTGCAGGGGCAGATGCCATCCTTTTAATTGCCGCTATCTTGACCGATAAAGACCTCAACTACTTCGTTAAAATCGCCAAGGTTTTGGGGCTAGATGCCCTAGTCGAAACCCATACCGTTGAAGAATTTGAGCGCGTGATGGCAATTGATGGCATTGAGCTAGTCGGGGTGAACAATCGGAATTTAGAAGACTTTACGGTGAGTTTGGATACGACTGAGCAGGTCGTCAAGAAGTTTGGGTCGATGATTGCCCAAAAGCAGATTCTCATCGTCGCCGAATCAGGCATTCATACACCCGCAGATGTTCAAACCGTGACCGCAGCCGGAGCCCAAGCCATCCTCGTTGGCGAATCTTTAGTCAAACAGCCAGATCCCGGCGCGGCCATTGGCAAGCTGCTAGATCGCTAGTAGAGAGCTAGTTAGGCAGAATCGCGAGTCAGGCCGTCTCAGCTCAGGCGTCAAGACATCGCGCATGCGTTCCCCCATGCGTGTTTATACAGGTCTATACTAAGAAATGTATAGTCAGCCACAGCAAAGCAGCATGAGTCGTAAAAAAGCCATCATTATTGGTTCCGGGATCGGTGGATTATCCTTGGGTATTCGCTTGCAGAGCCTGGGATTTGACACCACTATTTTTGAAAAGCTAGATGGACCCGGTGGCCGCGCTTACGTTCGCAAAGCAGATGGCTTCGTTTTTGACATGGGGCCTACCGTATTAACAGTTCCGCATTTTATTGAAGAGCTGTTCGCCCTAGAACAAGACAAGGCAGCCCTAGGCGAACCCGACTTTCCGGCTGAAATTATGGACCCGGCAAAGCGGGTCAAATCTGGCGTTACTAGCAGCCCACAGACCTCCAAGTACGTCAAAATTATCCCCATCTTGCCCTTCTACCGCATCTACTTCGATGACGGCACTTATTTCGACTACGACGGCGATCCCGAAAGCACCCGCCGTCAAATTGAAGCCATCGAACCCGACGATCTAGAAGGCTACGAAAGATTTCACAAAGCCGCCAAAGCTATTTTTGATCGAGGCTTTGTCGAGCTGGGCTATACCTACTTTGGCAACATTACAGACATGCTCAAAGTCGCCCCAGATCTCATTCGGCTAGATGCCCTTCGTCCGCTGCTGTCTTTTGTCAAAGACTACTTTAAAAGCCCGAAGCTTCAGCAGGTCTTTAGCTTTGAACCGCTGCTAGTTGGCGGTAGCCCGCTCAGCGTGCCAGCTATCTACGCAATGATTCACTTCGTTGAAAAGACCTGGGGCATTCACTTTGCAATGGGCGGCACTGGCGAACTGGTCAAGGGCTTTATCCGCAAGTTTGAAGAGCTTGGCGGCACCATTGCATACGACAGCGAAGTGACCAAGATTGACGTTGAAGGCGCTTTCTTTGGTAAAAAGACCGCCAAAGGCATTGTGCTCAAAGACGGCAGCTACCACGCGGCTGATTTGGTCGCCTCCAACGGTGACTATGCCAACACCTACATGAAGCTAATTGACTCAAAGTACCGGCTGATTAACCAAGATCTAAAGATCAAGCTGACCCGACAGTCGATGTCTGTACTCGTCATTTACTTTGGCTTCAAAGCCGACGAGTCAGAAGATCTAGACCTTCAGCACCACAACATTATCCTCGGCCCCCGCTACGAAGAGCTGCTCAAAGAAATCTTCGACAAAAAAGTCCTTAGCCCTGACTTCTCTCAGTATCTTCATATTCCCTCGCTGACCGATCCCAGCATGGCTCCACCCGGACACCATGCGGCCTATACCCTCATACCCGTACCCAATAATGGCGGCAATATCGACTGGGACATCGAAGGGCCAAAGCTGACCGAGCGAGTGCTGACTTTCTTAGAAGAGCGTGACTATATTCCTAACCTAAAAGAGCGCATTGTCTACCAAAGCCACGTCACCCCCGACTACTTTGAAGGCACTCTCAACAGCTATCTGGGCAATGCCTTTGGCGTAGAGCCTGTTCTCATTCAAAGCGCCTTCTTCCGCCCTCACAACCAGAGTGAAGATATTCAAAATCTCTATCTGGTTGGCGCAAATACGCAGCCGGGTGGTGGTACGCCGTCTGTCATGATGTGCGCCAAAATGACAGCTCGTGAAATTGCGAAAAACTTTGACATTTCTGATGAGATCGTGAATGGGGTGGCGGCGAAAGAGGCCGCGGCTGTTTAGCATTATTTAGAGCATTATGCTGCCGAAAGAAGACATTCTCAAATACGCTGAAAATAAAGAAGCGCTTGCCCGCGTCCTCGACCGGGCCGAGCAGGCTATTCGGACCTGGGAGCCAGTTGCCACAGACTTTCTCTCACCGCCAGAGCTGGCTGAAGCGCAAGCTGCCTTTAGCCGCCTCACGGATGTTCACACCCTAGCGAGTGGCGGCTATTCCCAGGCCGAACGAGCGCGGCTACTAATCGCCCGGTCCGAAATCCCTATAGAGGAAACGCCTGTTCCATTGGCTGCCGTCAGTATTGCCGGAAATTTTTTGTTCGATACCGCTAGCCATCGTGACTTTTTAGGCTCTTTGTTAGGAACAGGCTTGGTTCGAGCTAAAGTCGGTGACATTATTGTTTTGGGCGAGCGCGGGGCGCAGGCCATCGTAGTACCAGAGCTAGTAGAGTTTTTGACGACTAGCTTGACTCAGGTACGCTCTGTGCCAGTAAAGACACAGCCAATTGAGATCAGCGAGCTGCGGGTACGAGAGCCGCGCCGCAAAGAAATGACCACGGTGGAAGCCTCAATGCGTCTAGATGCTTTGGCTTCTGCGGGCTTTGGCATGTCGCGCAGCAAAATGGCCGATATGATTACCGGCGGCGATGTGCGCGTGAACTGGAAGCCGGTTACGCAGTCTAGCCACACGGTACAGAGTGGTGACCTGATTGCAATTAGAGGCAAGGGGCGTTTAGAAGTTGGCGAGATGAACATTACGAAAAAGCAGCGCTACCGGGTTCAGCTGACGCGACTGGTGTAAACGCATTGAACGCGTTGGTGTAGACGCATTATTTAATCTGTAGCTGCTGAGCGAAAGCTACCGAGCGAATTAGCGACTGACCGAATCTACTCACTGGGTATAAAAGAAGACGTCTTAGCGATGCTTTGTATCGCTTCTGCGTGTTTAATATTTTTTTAGGACAAAGTAACCGGGTGCCTGCGGGCTTCATACGTAGAGGGAAGAAGCTAGCTCCTGAACTTCTACCTGAATGCTGTGTTATGACTCGCCTGAGCGATCGCGCCTATCAAATCGTCAAAAAAGAGGTAGACCGTTACTACAGCGCACTACCTGAGAAGGAACTGTCTCAGGACGAACATCTAGAGCGCATCATCTTGCTGGCCCGACTCGAAACGCTACGCGAGAAGGGTGGCAAAACGGTAACAAAAGCGCAGCTATGGGAAGAAGTTTGCGACATTTTACCCAATATTGATCGACGGGCGCTCAATCGAGCCAGTCGAGTCGAAATTGGCTCTCCGGCAGTAGGGGCTTCTTTGGGACTCGGCGCGGCCGGACTCGGCGCGGCAGCAGTTTTGATTGCAAGCCCGCTAGGTGTCGGTAGCCAAGGGTTCGGCTGGTTGGCTCAGCTTATTGGCAGCGGTATAGCCGGGGGTAACTCTGCTTCGTCGTCGGCCCAGCCTAGCGGGCCTAATGGCGGGGCCAATGCTAGTGCGATCGCACACAAAGACACCTTTGAAACGGCCAAAGCCTTTGGCTGGCAGGCTGCGCTAAAAGGTCAAGACCCGCCGCACAGCGCTGAGCATTGGGGAGAAACCGCCGCGCTTTGGCAACAGGCGATCGCACTGCTAGAGCAAATTCCTCGCTACGACAGCAACTACAGGCCCGCTCAGCAAAAGAGAGCGTTTTATCTGCAAAACCTTCAGCAGATTCAGGCGAGACAGGTTTCTGCGCAGAACGCTGCTGGTGCGATCGCGCCAGCCCCCCAATTTTCTTCTGCCCGTTCTTCCACCCGATCAATCTCCCGCTCACTAGCCCAGCGCCCTAATAACCCCGCTCAACCAGCCAAAGAAGACGCCCTAACCGTGGCAAAGCACTACGGGTGGCAAGCAGCGCTCGCTAGCCAAAACGCGCCTCACCCGGTTGAGACATGGGCCAACATCTCCAAACTTTGGCAAATCGCCATCTACACCCTTAGCACTATCGACGAGCAGCATCCTAGCTACGAAGAAGCGCAGACGGTAAAAGTACGCTACGAGCAAAATCTACAGGCCATTCGTCAGCGCTATCGGGCCGAGCAAGATGCTCATCAGCAGCTGCAATCACTACAGGCAACCCTCACTGAACTAGAGCAGTCTTGGCCTGCCAACAGCTTCAAGCGCGGTCAGATGCAAGCTATCGTCGAGCGCCTGCAAACCATTCCAGCCAACACCGTTGCCCATCAAGAAGCGCAGCAGCTGATCGTGACAACTAGCGATCTAATCCAAACCATGCCTGCTGCGCCCCCTGCCGAGCCGTCTACAGAACCGTCTACCCAAGTCGCCATCTCCGCAGAAGATGCAGAAAACGCAGAAGACGTAGAGTAAACAAACCTAAAACAGCATTCATACTGCAGTCGGATTTTTGCGTTGGATAGAATCAAAATATTTTTATTTGATTAAAAATTTACATTTTGTATCGTTCTATCCCTAAAGCAGCACGAAGAGACGGGCAAGGTATGTCAATATGTAGTCGGTTTGCCCACTAGCACCTGATGGATGGGCGCTAGATCGGCAGGAAATGGAGTAAGCAATGGAATCCGTAGAGGCCATATATCAATACGTCTGGCTGATACCTGTTTTGCCCTTGTTGGGCGCGACAATTGTCGGCGCAGGTCTAATCAGTTACAACGAAGCAACCAACAAGCTTAGAAAGCCTGTTGCCGCTTTCATCGTCAGCCTAATCGGCGCGGCGATGAGTCTGTCTATTATGGTGCTCGTGAGCCAGCTACAAGGCCACGCACCCTACACCTATTTAATCGAGTGGGCCTCTGCCGGAGACTTCCATATAAACATGGGGTTCACCATCGATCACATCACTTCGGTGATGCTTGTGATCGTTACCACAGTAGCTTTTCTGGTGATGATATACACCGATGGCTACATGGCCCACGATCCCAGCTACGTCAGGTTTTATGCCTATCTGAGCTTGTTTAGCTCATCAATGCTAGGACTCGTCATCAGCCCAAACCTTTTGCAGGTTTACGTCTTTTGGGAGCTAGTGGGCATGTGCTCTTATCTGCTGATTGGCTACTGGTATGATCGCGATGGCGCTGCCGACGCTTGCCAAAAAGCCTTTGTAACTAACCGAGTCGGTGACTTTGGTCTGCTGCTAGGGATGCTGGGCCTGTTTTGGGCGACTGGCACATTCGAGTTTGAGCTAATGGGCGAACGGCTAACAGATCTCGTCAGCACTGGCGCGATCGCAGGTAGCTTGGCCGCACTCTTTGCCATCTTGGTCTTTATGGGGCCAATGGCAAAATCAGCGCAGTTTCCACTGCACGTTTGGCTGCCCGATGCAATGGAAGGCCCCACACCCATTTCGGCCCTGATTCACGCAGCAACAATGGTGGCAGCAGGCGTTTTCCTCATCGCCCGCATGTATCCTGTCTTTGAGCATATTCCCACCGTCATGAGCGTAATCGCTTGGACAGGGACTATTACCGCGTTTCTAGGCGCATCTATTGCCATTACGCAAAACGATATTAAGAAAGGTCTGGCCTTCTCGACCATGTCTCAGCTTGGCTACATGGTCATGGCGATGGGCGTCGGCGCTTATACAGCCGGGCTGTTTCACCTAATGACCCATGCCTATTTCAAGGCGATGCTGTTCTTAGGCTCGGGTTCGGTCATTCATGGGATGGAAGAAGTTGTTGGTCATGACCCGGTGCTAGCGCAAGATATGCGCCTGATGGGTGGCTTGCGCAAATACATGCCCGTTACAGCTATCACCTTTTTGATTGGGACACTGGCAATTTCGGGTTTACCGCCTTTTGCAGGCTTCTGGTCCAAAGATGAAATTTTAGGCTCTGTGTTTGAAGTAAACCCAATAATGTGGGCAATTGGCTGGATTACCGCTGGTGCAACCGCTTTCTACATGTTCCGCATGTATTTCTCTACCTTTGAAGGTGAGTTTCGCGGCAACGACGATGCCATCAAAACGACGGTAAAGCGTCAGGCACTGCAAATGGCGGGGGCTTCGATGGGGCCCGGTGCAATGAGCGCGCAAGAGCTAGAAGTCGATACGCACGACCACGCGGATCATCACCATGCCGAAACGCCGCACGAGTCGGCTATCAGTATGATTTTTCCATTGATGGCGCTGGCAGTTCCGTCAACGCTGATTGGTCTGGTGGGGACGCCGTTTGCCAATTACTTTGAAGCTTTTATCCATCCGGCGGGCGAAGCGCTCACGGTGGCTGAGCTAGCTGAAGAGTTTGATATGGATGAGTTTGTGCGGATGGCAGGCGCTTCGGTGGCCATTTCGGTAGCCGGAATTATTTTGGCGGTACTGATGTATCGCACATACAAAATTGATCCGAGTGCGATCGCCAATAAAATCAAGCCGCTCTACAACCTATCACTCAACAAGTGGTACATCGACGACATCTACCGCAAGGTATTTATTCAAGGCACCCGCAACCTAGCCAAAGGCGTGCTGAACGTAGACGTAAAGATCGTTGACGGTATTGTCAACCTGACGGGCTTTGTTACCCTTGTCACTGGCGAGGGCTTGAAATATTTCGAAAACGGTCGCGCTCAGTTCTATGCGCTAATTGTTTTCGGCGCGGTCCTCGGACTGGTCTTTGTCTCTAGCCTGGGTTAAACCGGTTTCACCTCTTCTGGCCTGAGCTTTGGCCTGAGCTTTCTTCTGACTAAATTTCTCTTACTGAGCCTCTCTTACTGGCCTCCTGATAAGAAAGTCCAGAGTTTATAAGAAGGCTCATAGGAAGAGGCGCGCCCTGGCTCCAGTCTTTCTTTTTTTCTGTCTACGTTCTTTCTATCGACAGTGTTTACCAGAGCCTAATCAATCACCTTCGCTCGCAGATCTCAATTTTGTTATGGATCAATTTCCTTGGCTATCGACCATTATTTTCTTCCCGTTTATAGCGGCCCTGCTGATTCCCTTCATACCGGATGAGAATGGCCGTACCGTTCGCTGGTATGCCTTGGTAGTAGGGCTCATTGATTTCGCACTGATTGTCTATACCTTTGTCAATTATTACGATATCAGCAGCTCCGGTATGCAGCTTTATGAAAGCTATACCTGGGTGCCTCAAATCGACCTACGCTGGTCGGTCGGTGTCGATGGTCTTTCCATGCCGCTGGTGCTGCTGACAGGCTTTATTACCACCTTGGCAATTCTGGCGTCTTGGCCAGTCACCTTCAAGCCAAAGCTGTTTTATTTCCTACTGCTGTCGATGTACGCCGGGCAAATCGGCGTCTTTGCAGTGCAAGACATGCTGCTGTTCTTCTTAATGTGGGAGCTAGAGCTACTGCCGGTTTACCTGCTGCTCTCTATCTGGGGTGGCAAAAAGCGGCTGTACGCAGCGACTAAGTTTATTCTCTATACCGCTGGCGGCTCGCTGTTCATTTTGCTGGCAGCGCTAGGGATGGCGTTCTATGGCGACACCATTAGCTTTGATATGCAAACGCTGGCAGCCAAAGAGTTTCCGCTACGGCTTCAGCTTTTCTTGTACTCGGGCTTTTTAATTGCCTACGCGGTAAAGCTGCCGATTATTCCTTTTCACACCTGGCTACCGGACGCACATGGCGAGGCAACTGCGCCCGTACACATGCTGCTCGCGGGTATTCTGCTAAAGATGGGCGGCTACGCAATTATCCGGATGAATGTGGAGATGCTGCCGCAAGCCCACGCGGTCATTGCGCCGGGGCTGGTAATTTTTGGCGTAGTCAATATCATCTATGCGGCGCTGACCTCTTTTGCACAAAATAATCTCAAGCGAAAAATTGCCTACTCATCTATTTCCCATATGGGTTTTGTGATGATTGGTATCGGCTCGTTTACGAATTTAGGCTTGAGCGGCGCGGTGCTACAGATGGTCTCGCACGGACTAATTGGGGCTAGCTTGTTCTTCCTAGTAGGGGCTACCTATGACCGTACGCACACGCTGATCTTGGATGAAATGGGCGGAGTAGGCCGCAAAATGCCGAAGATTTTTGCAATGTTTACCACCTGCTCTATGGCTTCTTTGGCACTGCCGGGAATGAGCGGCTTTGTCGCTGAGCTGATGGTGTTTGTAGGCTTTGCTAATAGCGATGCCTACGGCTTTAAATTCAAGCTGATTGTGGTAATGCTGATGGCGGTAGGTGTAATCCTGACGCCGCTGTATTTGCTCTCAATGCTGCGCGATATTTTTTATGGGCCTGAGAATAAGGAGCTGATTGAGCACGAGGTGCTAGTTGACGCGGAGCCTCGCGAGGTGTTTGTGATTGCCTGTTTGCTGGTGCCGATCATTGGGTTTGGGCTATATCCCAAGGCGCTAACGCAACTTTATGATGCAAAGACTGTACAGCTCACTGAGCGAATTCGAACAGAGATGTTTGTAATTGCGCAAGACAAGGTTCCGCCGCTACCGATTGCCACCACGCCGCTGCTCAATGCGCCGCTGCTGGGCGCGCCTGATTTAATCAAGCAGCCCAGCGTCACTCCGTAATCTTACGGACTAGCGCCAACTAAAACGGAAATCCCTTCAGTCATTGAGGGGATTTTTGTTTATGTTATCGAGCGTTCTTTTTGTAGGAGATGCCTGCGGGAAACTACTGAATAGCTTGACAGGTGAATAAGTTATCTTTTATAGCTCTAGAATCTTTCTATGCTCTGTTTCTATTCTCTGAATGGGCGGCTCTTTACGTGCATGAGGAGTACACAGATCTGTGCTTTCAATCAGCGGCTCTTTCAAAGCTTTCATAGTTTTCTTTTCTTTAGACCAGCGGTGAGCAGTGCTCATCCGACAAAATTTTGGACTCATCTTTGATCGCTAGCATTAGACACGCTTTGGAGGCATTCGGGGAGGGCTTTAACCGGCTGTTCTCGGTGCGGGGTTGGGCATTGGAGGCGCGGCTGCTGCGTTGGATGACGCTGTTGTGGCTATCGATGGGAATGGTGGTTCTGTTCTCGGCGTCGTATCCGGTGGCCGAAGCCGATTTTAATGATGGTGCTCGCTACTTCAAGGTGCAGCTCATTTGGATTGTTGTGGGCCTGCTCATTTCTCGATACATTACGCGCCATCCGCTGCATCAGGTAATGCGGCTTTCGGGGTTCTTTTTGCTGATGTGCATGCTGCTGGTGATGGCGACCCATATTCCGGGGGTTGGGATTTCGGTCAACGGGGCGACTCGCTGGCTACCCTTTGGGCCGTTTCTGATTCAGCCGTCCGAACTGATGAAGCCATTTTTAGTGATGCACAGCGCTCAGCTGTTTGGTAAATGGCACAAGCTCGAAAATAAAACGCGGCTGATCTGGATAGGGATCTTTACCTTTGGGCTGCTGCTGATTTTGACTCAGCCAAACTTGAGCACCACAGCGGTCTGCGGTCTGACAATTTGGCTAATTGCACTGGCAGCAGGCTTGCCGTATCGACAGCTTTTGATGACAGCTTCTAGCGGGCTAATAGCAGCTGTGATTAGTGTGAGCTTGAAGTCTTATCAGCGCGATCGCATCATCTCTTTTCTCAACCCTTGGGCCGACCCAGCTGAAAACGGCTACCAGCTTATCCAAAGCCTGCTGGCTATCGGCTCTGGCGGCGCAGGAGGAACCGGCTACGGCCTTTCCGTCCAAAAAATTGACTTTCTCCCAATTCAATACACCGACTTCGTTTTCTCTGTCTTTGCAGAAGAATTTGGCTTTATTGGCTGCGCCATGCTGCTGCTATTTTTGGCGGTATACAGTACTGTTGCCCTAGTTGTTGCCATTCAGGCAAAAAGAACCACTCATCGATTAGTGGCCATCGGCTGCATGGTCTTACTGGTTGGCCAAGCCCTAATCAATATTGGCGTGGCTAGCGGCAGTATGCCAACAACGGGTCTGCCCTTTCCTTTCTTCAGCTACGGCGGCAGCTCCATGATCGCCAGCCTAATTACCGCCAGCGTCCTAATTCGCGTTGCCAGAGAATCTAGAGACACCAACGTGCTCTCGCTGGCTAAATCTAGCGCCGGGTCTGATCGCAAAGAATCTGTCTCTGGGCAAATACCGCTGCTAAAAAAGCCATTTAGACCCTTCGACGAACTAGAAAAAAGGCGCAGCGCCTCTCCCGAAAAAGACCTGCAGACGGCACGCAACTTGTTGAAAACGACTCGTGGGCGACTCAAACGGCAAGCACCTTTCATAAAAAATTCACCCGCTGAGAAGGCTGATGAGCGTCAGCAGCCCACTTCTTCTACCAAAGAGCTGCACAACACGGGCAGAGACCTGTCGAAGCGGCCAGCGTCAGGCGTCAGCAGTGCCCACCGAACTGACCGCCTGAACTGACCGCCTGATTTGGCCTGCCCGAACGAACCGCAGCAGCGAGCCGTAGGTAAGTTCTGTACAATCAAAGATGTAGTCCCGGCAAAAAATATTTCCTATGGGCGATTCTCTAACAGAAACGTTCTTTGAACGCCTACAGCTTTTTCTCTATCACCTCAGTCAGCAGGCGAACGGTTGGGTAGAAGGCCAGCTAGGTCATCTTTCTATTGCCAGCGTTGGAATTATTGCCTGCGCCGGACTGCTGACTAGCCTGACGCCCTGCATGCTTTCTATGCTGCCAATTACCGTTGGATATATGGGTAGCTATGAGCTGGAAAATCGCTGGCAGGCCGTGGGGCAATCCGTCTGGTTTGCAACAGGATTGGCCACGACGCTAGCCGCACTGGGATTGGTTGCAGGCAGTTTGGGCTGGGTATATGGACAGATCGGCGTAGGGCTGCCGATTGTAGTGAGTGCGATCGCTATTTTGATGGGCTTAAACCTGCTAGAAGCCCTACCGCTGCCTCCCCTCCCCTCCTTTAACGGCACCGACTTTCTCGAAAACAACATCCCCCGCTCCGTCAAATCTTATCTGCTCGGCCTCACGTTTGGCCTAGTCGCCTCACCCTGCAGCACCCCGGTCCTAGCGACCCTGCTCGCCTGGGTCAGTGAAAAAGGCGATCCGGTACTCGGCGCTTCACTGCTGCTGGCCTACACCGTCGGCTACGTCGCCCCGCTCATGCTCGCAGGCATCTTCACCGCCTCCATCAAACGCATCCTAGAACTCCGCCGCTGGTCCGGCTGGATCACCCCTGCTAGCGGCGTTTTACTCGTCGGCTTTGGCCTTTTTTCCCTAGTAACCCGCCTACTGCCAATCGCATAGATCCCCCTTCAGTTTTTCTTTCCTTTTCTTTTCTTTTCCCCAAGCCCCCCTCAATCTCTCCTCAGTACTACTCAGTACTAGTCCTCCCTCAGTACCAGTCCTCCCTCAGTACCAGTCCCCCCGGTGGCTGAGCGTAGTCGAAGCCAATACCCACCGATCTCCCCATGCTCACCACCCCCAAACGCTACTTCCGCAAAGAACTCATCCCGCTGCTAGCGAACCTCAAACTGGCCATCGGGCTGTTGCTTGCGATCGCCCTTTTCAGCATCAGCGGCACCGTCATTGAGCAAGGCCAAAGCCTCACCTTCTATCAGGAAAACTACCCCGAATCACCCGCCCTCTTTGGCTTTCTCACCTGGAAAGTCCTCCTCATTTTGGGCCTCGATCATGTCTATCGCACCTGGTGGTTCCTCTCTATCTTGATTCTGTTTGGCGCGAGCCTTACCGCCTGCACCTTCACCCGGCAAATCACGGCCCTGCGGTGGTTCTCTCGCACCTGGAACTTTTACAGCAAGCCACGGCAGTTCGGCAAAATGGCCTTAAGTACTGAAATTGAAGGGGGCAATCTGAGTCAGCTAAAAGCGCAGCTCAGCAGCCGTCGCTATCAGGTCTTTGAAAAAGAGGCTGATGGAGAAAACACCGAAGCAGCCGACCAAATGGCCAGCCGAGCCGCAAACGGAGCCGCAAACGGAGCCGCAAGCGGAGCCGGTAAGATGCTTTACGCTCACAAGGGACTTTCCGGACGCATTGGCCCGATTGTTGTACACGCAAGTATGCTGTTGATCCTTTTGGGGGCAATTTTAGGCTCAATGACCGGCTTTTTTGCCCAAGAAATGGTGCCTAGCGGTCAGACCTTCAAAATTCAAAATATCTTTGACGCAGGGCCTTGGGCAGGGCCACAGATTCCCAAAGACTGGTCAGTTCATGTCAATCGCTTTTGGATTGACTACTCTCCCGAAGGCCGCGTTGAGCAGTTCTATTCTGACCTATCGGTGCTTGACCAGGCGGGAGAAGAAGTTAAGCGCAAAACTATCTGGGTCAATCAGCCGCTGCGCTATAAGAACGTTACGCTCTATCAGGCCGACTGGGCCGTGGGTGCTGTCAAAGTCCGAATAAACAATAGCCCTACTTTCAACTTGCAGATGGCTCCGTTAGCGGTTGAAGGCGGCAAGCTGTGGGGCACTTGGGTGCCTACCAAGCCTGATATGAGCGCAGGCGTTTCTCTGATTGCTCAAGACTTACAGGGAACACTACTGCTATATGACATGAGCGGACAGCTCGTCTCTACTGTTCGCGCAGGCAGCAGCGTAGAAATCAATGGCGTCACGCTTTTTGTTGATGAGCTAGTTGGCAGCACCGGCTTGCAGATCAAAGCAGATCCAGGGATTCCTTTGGTTTATTTGGGCTTTGGTCTACTGATGATAGGTGTTGTCGTCAGCTACGTTTCCCACTCTCAGGTATGGGCACTTCAAACGACAGATAGGCTGTTTGTAGGGGGGCGAACCAACCGGGCGCAGGTCTCTTTTGAACGCGAGCTGCTGTCTATATTAGACAGTCTTGATGAGTCGAAAGAAACTGCCTTAGCCGTTAATCAGGACGCTGCCGACACCGCTTTAGTGAAGCTATGACCTATGCGCATTCTCTTAGTTGATGATGAAGTAGAGCTGACCGATCCGCTTAGTCGCCTGCTGCAAAGGCAAGGCTACACAGTAGATGTTGCCAGCAATGGAACCACTGGTAGCAATCTTGCCGTCAGTGGAAATTACGATTTGCTTATACTCGACTGGATGCTACCCGGAAAAAGCGGTCTGGATATTTGCAAAGAAGTGCGAGCTGCCGCAGAAGTGGCTTTGCCGACGCACGCTGCGGCGACACCTGTTCTGTTCTTAACGGCCAAGGATACGCTTGACGATCGCGTTAATGGACTCGATGCGGGTGCAGATGACTATCTGGTCAAACCGTTTGAGTTGCGCGAACTGCTTGCCCGTGTCCGCGCTTTGCTTAGACGGCCCATGCCACCTGATACGCATGTCCTTGGTGCTTCGTCATCGGCAGGTCCTGCGGTGCTCGAATTGGGTAATCTTACGCTCGATATTGAAAACCAGTTGGCTAGCCGTAATGGGCATGCTATAGAGCTTTCAGAAAAGGAGGTGCAGCTACTGGCCTATCTGATGCGATCGCCCCATCAGCTGCTTACCCACACCCAAATTTATGATGCGGTTTGGGGTAAAGGCACTGCTCCTAGCAGCAACGCGCTAGCTGCACAAATGAGACTACTGCGCAAAAAAATTGAAAGCCCTAGCCAGCCTATCCTAATTCACACGGTGTATGGCAAGGGCTATCGCTTCGGAGCGCCTGCCTAGTAAGAGCATCTCCCTAAATTAGCTGTTGTTTTGGTTACCACCCTCAAAATACTCTTCTGAAGTCATCTTTCTCAAAAGGCGCGATGTCTCAGCTATCAGATACGTTGAATTCAAACACACCAGATCCATCAGCAAAATCTGAGGGCCAGTCCGTAGCCGCTTTTTCTGGAACCGCTTTTTCTGGAACCGCTTTTTCTGGAACCGCTTTTTCTACAGGCTCATTTATAGCAGACTCGTCTTTGCGCCAAACAACGATTGGACATAAGCAGCCGTTCGATCAGCACAATCCTTACCACGTCCAAGTTCCGCTGAGTTTATTTAGCACTAAAACGCCTAAGCCATTCACCGGTAGCGCCCTGCTAGATTCCTTTGAGAGCGATCGCACACTCAAGCCCGGCAGCGAACCTCAGTACCTGAAGCTGGTCACTATCGCCCAGCCCAGCCGTCTCGAAAACGTGACGCAGGCCCCCACTGTAGAGGGGATGCCAGCGCAAGAGCCCCACTTCTCTACGACGCCTAACGCTTCGACCTCTGACAATTCAGGCTCCGGTGTTTCGCCCTCCAGCACTTCGACCTCCAGCGTTTCGCCCTCCAGCACTTCCACCGCTAGCGATTCATCCCCTGAGGCTCCAGCGCCTACTGCTTCAGGCCCCGGCGTTTCGACTGCTAGCACTTCGCCCCCCAACGCTTCAGTCTCCATCAGCAGAAAATCGATTAGAGATAGTGCGGCTGCCGTTGGCCTGATTGACTTAAACGATACGCTGTTGTTTGGCGGCGATCGCCACAAGCCTGGTTTTTCCTCGCCTGCTGCTCACATTGGCTTAGAAAATATTGGCTTAGAAAACAGTGCAAATTTACTGTCCTATTTGAGCCAGCAGGTCTCTGCATTCACCGTTATTGAGCTGCATAGCAAATTTCCTATCAACACAGATCTTCGCGTTATTAATTACCCCGATCCCCCTAGACATCAGACCGTACTGGACATTCAGAGCTTTAGGTTAGGACAGCTAGTCAACCTAGACAACAAGCTGAGTAAGGAACCAACGCAGCCTTCAAAGGCAATTGACTCAAGACTGTCTTCCGCTCAAGAAACGGTTGACATCTACGCGCTGAGACAGAAGGTCGAAGATCTAAACCAAAAGATAGCCGCCCTGACTCAAAAGCTCTCAAAAGCCTCTAATTCTTCCGATCAATAGCGCCAGATAAATAGCGCCAGATAAATAGCGCCAACTGAGTAGCGATCGCATCGCCTACGTCTAGCGATCGCCATACAAACTGTCGTAATAGCCCTTATATTCTGCCGACAGCAGCGCCTGCCACCAGTCCCGATTCGTTAAATACCATTCCACCGTCTGCCGCAACCCTTTTTCAAAATTGTAAGCAGGCGACCAGCTCAAATCTTGCTGAATTTTAGAAATATCCATCGCATATCGACGATCATGGCCAGGGCGATCTGTGACAAACGTAATCAAATCTCGTGGCGGCGTTGGTAAATCGCCAGCGAGTTCGCCCATCAGATCGCACAGGCTATGAACAATATCTATATTCTTTACCTGGTTGTTGCCGCCAATGTTATAAACATCGCCCGGCTGGGCCTGATGCAGCACAACGTCAATCGCCGAGCAGTGATCGCTCACATGAAGCCAGTCGCGGACATTTTGACCATCGCCATACACTGGCAGCGGCTTACCCAGCAAAATGTTCAAACACATGAGCGGAATCAGCTTCTCGGGAAACTGAAAAGGACCATAGTTGTTAGAGCAGTTCGTAATGAGCGTCGGCATCCCGTAGGTATGAAAGTAGGCCCGAGCCAAATGATCGCTGCCCGCCTTAGAAGCTGAATACGGGCTGTTGGGTGCATAGGACGTTGTCTCTGTAAACGCCGGGTCGTCTGCTTCTAAGCTGCCGTACACTTCATCGGTTGATACGTGTAAAAACCGATAGTCATTTGGCTGATCCTTCGCGTTCCACCAGTTGCGAAATGCCTCTAGCAGCGTAAAGGTGCCGACGACGTTAGTTTGTACAAAAGCAGCAGGGCCTAATATGGAGCGATCGACATGAGATTCTGCGGCAAAATGAACAACCGTATCAATTTCTTCTTCTGCCACAATTGAAGCAACAAGCGCCCCGTCACAAATATCACCTTGAACCAAGCGAAATCTATCTTGGCTAGACAAATCGGCAACATTCGCTTTGTTCCCGGCATAGCCCAAAATATCTAAGACCACTACACGACCATCGTAGTTTTTACACCAGTGATGAACGAAGTTAGAACCAATAAACCCGGCACCGCCGGTGATTAGGACGCGTTTTGACATGGTTGTTGGAGAAGGGTTATTTGAAAAGGGATTTCGAGAGAGGCTATTCGAGGTCTGCGCCTCAGGTCAGCTCTATCTTAGAATCGTCGCCGACCATAAACCGCAAAGCTTTGGGCCGGTGTAAAGTAACCGTTAGCGTCGCGCGCGCACCGATGAGACTATCGACAATTCTGCGCTGGATATCTGAAATCTTTGCGCCTTCAAGTACGACGCTGTGATCAATCTCCACGTTTAGCAAGGTGCTCTTGTCAGCAATGCTGGTATAAGAACCCACAAAGCAGTTTTCTATAACGCAGTTTTCACCAATCACCACCGGACCACGAACGGTGCAGTTTTTTAGCCGGGAGCCTTTACCGATAACGACTCGCCCGCTAATCCGGCTTTGCTCATCCACCTCACCCAAAATGCGAGGATGGGTCACATATTCATCCAAGATGATGCGGTTGGCTTCTAGCAAATCATCTTTTTTGCCGGTATCTAGCCACCAGCCGGACAGCTCCTTGGCCTCTACCGGCTGCTGCGTGTCGATTAGCTGCTGAATAGCGTCAGTAATTTCTAGCTCGCCTCTAGCAGAGGGCTTGATTTGTGCGATCGCCTGATGAATCTGGGCAGAAAACAAATACACCCCGACCAGTGCCAAGTTAGACGGCGGTTCTTTGGGCTTTTCTACCAGCTTGATGACGCCGCCATTAGCATCGACTTGAGCTACGCCAAATGCCGTTGGATTCAGCACCTGCTTTAGCATAATGATCGCCCCTACCGGAGCGGCCTTGAAGCTGGCAACAAACTCGCCAAGCTGATCTTGAATCAGGTTGTCACCTAAGTACATGACAAAAGGAGAATCGCCCAAAAACGGCTGGGCAATTTTCACCGCGTGCGCCAGTCCGTCTGGGCTCTCTTGCGGAATGTAGGTAATAGTGGCCCCAAAGCGATCGCCTGTGCCCGTTTTCTGGGCAATTTCTGGGCCTGTTTCAGGGCTCACAACAATTCCAATATCGGTAATACCGGCTGCGACCAAACTCTCAATGCCGTACCAAAGAATCGGCTTGTTGGCCACGGGCACTAGCTGCTTTGCGCCAGTATAGGTCAGGGGTCGCAAGCGAGTACCTTTACCGCCCGATAAAATTAGTGCTTTCATGCAGTTCTCTCAAAATAAATAGCGTCGGAAATAGTGTTGAAAAACAGCGTTGAAGTGAGTGGACGTCTGCGGCTGCTTTCTCGGCTGATGCTTTCTATGAAATGACTTGCATATACTGCTGTAGCATTTTTTTTAGGCTCTGACGCCAGTTGGGAGCGTCATGCCCCAGCAAGTTGGCAACCTTTTGACAGTTCAAAACAGAATAAGGCGGTCTTTTGGCTGGCGTGGGATAGTCAGCAGTTGTGATGGGGTTGACTGTCTCAACGGCTAGTGGAATGCCAAGCGATCGCGCTTCTTCAAAAATAGCGACTGCAAACTCATGCCAGCTAGCCGTCCCGCTGTTAGTAAAGTGATAAGTCCCAGGAGAGTGTTCCACCTTTTCGCTAAGCTGAGTAAGGGTGTGGGCAATATCGTATGCCCAGGTCGGCGAGCCAATCTGATCGGCCACGACTCCAAGCTGCGATCGCTCTTTTCCCAATCGCAGCATTGTCTTCACAAAGTTGCCTTTGCCGTACACACCATAGACCCAAGCCGTCCTCAAGATAATATGCTGCGCTAACACACTGCGAATAGCCACTTCGCCTGCTAGCTTACTCTGGCCATAGACACTCAAAGGATTAGTTTCATCCGTTTCGAGCCAGGGCGAGGCCGCTTGGCCTGAGAACACGTAGTCTGTCGAGATATGCATCAGCGCAGCGTTACACTCGGCGGCGGCTTTGGCCAAAGCGCCCGGTGCTTCGGCATTGAGTTTAAAGGCCAGCGCCCGCTCACTTTCTGCTTTATCCACCGCGGTGTAGGCTGCCGCGTTGACAATTAGGGCCGGTTGAATAGCTGAGACTTTGGATGCGATCGCATCCAAATCAGTCAAATCTAGCTGCGCTCTACCCAGCGCAACCAAAGGACCATACGTAGGCGCTAGTCGAACTAGCGTTTGCTGTAGCTCTTGGCCAACTTGACCTTGCGCCCCTACCAGCAAAATGCTCATTTTGCCGCCCCCGTTGCAAAGGCCGCGTAGTCAAACAAATCAGCCGTTTCCAACGTATCGCCCTCAGCATCTTTCCCAGACAAAATCGGCGTTTGACCCGCAGTCGGCCAGCTGATTTTTAGCATCGGATCGTTCCAAACAATGCTGCGCTCGTGCGTTGGGCTATAGAAATCAGTCGCCTTATATAAAACGTCCGCAATCTCAGAAAGCACATAAAATCCGTGAGCAAACCCCGGTGGAACCCACAGCTGCTTCTTATTCTCAGCACTCAAAATCTTGCCAACAGCTTTGCCAAATGTCGGTGACCCTTTGCGAATATCAACCGCAACATCGTAAATGCTGCCGACCACAGCCCTTACCAACTTTCCCTGTGTCTCTTCAATTTGATAGTGCAAACCGCGCAAAATATTCGCTGTCGAAGAAGAGTGGTTGTCTTGCACAAAGTCATAATGTGCGCCGACTGCCTCATCAAAAGCCTTTTGGTTGAAGCTTTCAAGAAAAAACCCACGGTCATCTTGAAAAACACGAGGCTCAAGCACCAGAACCTCAGGAATATTTGTTTGCGTAATTTGCATCGAAATTCACTCACCAGCGGGTCAACTTGAGTTTCTCACAGCGTGAAACGCTCTCCGGAATAATACCGTTAAAAACCTATCAATACTTTTTGATACGAGCTGCTAGGCTCATCAGCCTTTTATGAAACAGCCGATAGGTCGAGCCAATTACCCAAGCATTACAGACTTAAGCCTCACAGACTCAAGTGCTACAGCGCCCTTTCTAAACATTTTCCCTAAGAAAACAACAGGATAGACGTAGCTTTATCGGAGACTTATTTACTTTACCCATCCACTTCATAGTTATCAGCCAAAGTGACAGTGAATGTTTTGCAAAGCTGCCTGTGGGAATCCTGACGCTGTAACAAACAGGATGCATATTTAAGAAAAGTTGATGGGCCTTTTACCCAAACCCAGCAAAGCAGCAGAAATAATGCCTTGCTAAGGTCAGCGCCTCTAGTCAACTCTACTTGTTCCTGAATGATTGAGGATATTTTCCAATGGCCACGCCTTTTCTATCTATTGTGGTCCCCATGCGAGAGGGATTTTCACTAGACTGGCTCGAAGAGTTGCTAGCTATAGAAGGATCTGTAGAGTTTATTTTGGTACATCCGCCAGGTGTCAAGCCAGATCCCTGCGATGACCCGCGCATGCATCAGCTAGTGAGTCCCTATCGCGGCGAAATCATTCAGCGGCTAACTGGCATGATCAATGCCTGTGGAACCTATCTACTCACCTTCAATTGCGACGAATATATTAACCCTGACGTGCCTGCGATCGCTCGCAGATACTTTCAACAGTTTCCCGACAGCTGGGTGATGCGTCTAGCTAAAGACGAATATGCTTATGGCGATCAAGATGCGCTCAAAGCACCTTGGGGTGAGCTGCCAGACGACCTTACCACTCTACCTATTTGCCGAAAGGCCGACGGCAATCTTCGACTATACGAAGAAGGCTACATGATGGAAATTCCGATAGCGCCCATGCACAACCGATTCGACTGGGGCACCATTTGGCGAGGGCGGCGCGATCATTTAGGCCCCCATGCAGAAAATTTTGATAAGAAAGTGTGGGTCAACGCCAAAGTGCAAGACGCGCTGCAAGAAATTCTAAAAGGCATGACGCTATTTGGTCCGATCAAATACCTTCCATTTTGGTGTCTAGACAGGCTGCTAGGGCTAGCGGTGCAGGCTAAGTTCTACGATCCGATGTATCCCGAACGGCTGATTGGCCACAAACTCCCCGCACCTGCCCAGCTTAGGGTAGAAGATAATCCACCAGAGCATCGCCGCAAAGGACGCTTTTACGTCTTTGCCGAAATCATCTTGCTACGACAATTTCCCCAGTATGGTTACATCTGGAATCTAGTCGTCCACCAGATCAGAGAGTTTCCAGTACGTAGCTACCTTTCCATCAAGCGGCGAATCACCAGCCGACGACGCCCAAGCAAACACGCTCGACCCACAGCTCAGCCCGTAGCTCAGCCCATAGCTCAGCCCACACCCGTAGCAACCGAACCCCTATCAGAGCATTCGGCGCTTTAGGTTCGCAAAACCTCAGACAGTCAAAGCCCTAGGCCGCCAAAGCCCTAGGCCGCCAAAACCCTAGGTAGTCAAAGCCCTAGGTAGCCAAAACAAAGCCCGCCATCTATAAGCAGATAGCGGGTTTCATTTTAGTGATTTTGTCCTAGAAACTTTGTCTTAGCGACTTCTAAGTGAAAACTTATCGGGTTGCAGCTTGGTTTGCAGTTTGGCTATACAGCAGCAGGGTAAACGCTGACTTTCTTGCGATTCTTACCCTTACGCTCAAACTTAACAATGCCATCGATCAAAGAAAACAGCGTATCGTCGCCACCAATACCAACGTTCTCACCAACATGGTACTTAGTACCCCGCTGACGGACTAAGATGTTGCCTGCAATCACGACTTCACCGCCATACTTTTTCACGCCCAACCGCTGAGCATTCGAATCGCGACCGTTTCTAGTACTACCTGTACCCTTCTTATGTGCCATAGCGCCTTAAAGTCTCCTGAAGTGTATTCTGATCTGTATTTTCTCTAACTGTACTTAACTTCTGACTGTACTTGATCGTTAGAGTCTAATCTTCTGCAGTGATTGTCTGACCGCCAACCGTAATTGAATCAATCATAATCCGCGTGAGATCTTGACGATGGCCTTGCTTCTTGCGGGTCTTTTTCTTGGGCTGCATTTTGTATACGATGACCTTCTTAGCCCTTAAGTGGCTCATCACCGTACAGCTAACGGCTGCCCCAGAAACAGTTGGCTGACCGATGCTGATATCGTCGCCGTTTTCGACCATCAACACGTCGTCAATTATAATTTTTTCGTCGGCTTCAACGGGCAGCCGGTTAATGTCGTAAAACCGACCGGGCTCTACTCGTAGCTGAGTCCCACCCGCTGCAATAATTGCGTAAGCCATAGTTTCCAATTTTCTCTTTGAACTGCCGTACAGGTAGGCTACTGACGCTATGGCAGGCCCCTTAAAAGCAGGCCGCTGAAGCAGTTAACAGCAGGCTTTATACCTGATCCGAGCGTTTGCACAAAGACCATGATCGCGAAAAAATCACCCCCTGTCAAGCATTTACCGACAAAAAACATTTTCGCCTTACCCGCTAAGCCCATACAATAAAAAGCTGTTCTGTCAGTTATTGAGATCTATGAAGCCCTACTTGGCCGCTGCGCTGCAAATGACCAGCGTGCCCGACCTTGGCAAAAATCTGGCGCAGGCAGAAGAGCTGATTGACCTAGCAACTAAACGCGGTGCCGAACTGATTACGCTTCCTGAAAACTTTTCGTTCTTGGGAGATGAAACGGCCAAGTTCAAGCAGGCTCAAGAGATCTGCGTTGCAAGTGAAAAGTTTGTCAAGACAATGGCGCAGCGCTATCGCATTACGATATTGGGCGGGGGCTATCCGGTGCCGTCACCAGATGGACGAACCTACAATACGGCGATACTGGTCAATGCAAACGGAGAGGAGCTGCTGCGCTACGAGAAAGTGCACCTGTTTGATGTCAACTTGCCCGATGGCAATACGTATCAAGAATCTGTCACGGTTACCTCAGGTAGCACGATGCCCAAGATTCACCATTCAGAAAGGTTAGGTAAGATCGGCATCTCGGTCTGCTACGACGTTAGGTTCCCAGAGCTTTACCGTCAGCTTTCCAAAGAAGGCGCAGAGGTCTTAATTGTGCCTGCGGCCTTTACAGCTTTTACAGGAAAAGATCACTGGCAGGTCCTTTTGCAAGCCCGTGCGATTGAAAATACCTGCTATATGATTGCGCCTGCTCAGACTGGATTCCACAATGCGCGCAGACAGTCTCATGGACATGCCATGATTATTGATCCTTGGGGAATTACGTTGGCAGATGCAGGGGATACAGTCGGGATGGCGATCGCAGAAATCAACCCGTCTAGGCTAGAACAAGTGCGCAGACAAATGCCGTCGCTCAAGCACCGCGTTTTTGGCTAGGCGCACAGCTTAGACAGCAACCCGGTCGGGCTCAATCGGTACTTTAACTGACTGCTTATGAGTAAATGGACACAATACGGGCCATCAACTCATGTAAATTAGACAACAGCAAATTCAACCGGCGTACCTGGCATGATACAAAGCCTGTTTTCTCAAGCGACACTCGCTCAACTGTTCTACGGCTCTAGCGGCTGGAGTAGCGCCTCGGGTGGCGCGCTGCCGCTGTTAGCCGAGGTGAACGAAGCTGAGATTGAATCTTTTGTCGTAGCAGGTATCTTGCTTAGCTTCATTACTATCTTTTTGGCTGCAAAAATAGGCGGTGAGCTGTGCGCTAGGCTAAATCTTCCCTCTGTCTTGGGTGAATTGCTGGGCGGCGTGGTGGTAGGTGTCTCGGCGCTCCATCTGATTGTTTTTCCAGAAGGTGGAATGGTTCCTAGCTCTGCGCTGATGAATATCATTCAGCTGACAGCACATCTCGATCCAGAGAGCCTGAGGATGGTTTTTAGCGAAGAAAGCAAAGCCCTCTCTGTGCTGGCAGAACTAGGCGTAATCATTTTGCTGTTCGAGATTGGCCTAGAGTCAGACCTCAAAGAGCTGATTCGAGTGGGCCCACAGGCTGCGGTCGTGGCTGTTATTGGTGTGGTCGTTCCTTTCGTTGCGGGCACAGCAGGACTGGTTTTACTCTTCGGCATTGACACCATTCCAGCGGTTTTTGCGGGGGCAGCACTAACGGCCACTAGCATTGGCATTACGGCTAAGGTTTTGGCCGAGATGCAGCAGCTGACTTCTACAGAAGGCCAAATTATTATTGGCGCGGCGGTGCTAGACGATATTTTAGGCATTATTGTCCTAGCAGTGGTCGCTAGCCTTGCGAAGACAGGCGAGATTGAAATTACTAATGTTGTCTATTTGGTATTAGGCGCAGCTGTTTTTCTGGTGGGCTCTATTTTTCTAGGGCGGCTACTGAGTCCTATATTTGTGACCATCGTCGATCAGCTACAAACGCGCGGTCAGCTCATCATCAGCTCGCTCATTTTTGCATTTGTACTCTCTTATATTGCGGCGGCTATCCAGCTAGAAACCATTCTAGGAGCGTTTGCAGCGGGCCTGATTTTAGCAGAAACCTCTAAGCGACATGAGCTAGAAGAGCAGATTACGCCGATTGCTGACATGCTGGTGCCTGTATTTTTTGTCACGGTGGGAGCGCGTACGGATATTAGCGTTCTCAACCCTTTAGAACCGGCTAACCGAGAAGGCTTGATCATTGCATCCTTCTTAGTTGTGATTGCAATTATCGGCAAGACAATTACAGGATTTGCTGTTTTTGGTCAACCGGGCATTAACCGGCTAGCGGTTGGCTTCGGCATGATTCCGCGAGGGGAAGTAGGGCTGGTCTTTGCTGGTGTTGGTGCCGCGAGCGGCGTACTTTCGGAATCTTTAGACGCGGCTATCATTGTCATGGTGATTGTGACCACCTTTATTGCCCCACCGCTTTTAAGGCTGGTCTTTGATAGTGACGATGATGCCGATGGCATACTAGAAGCAAGCACAGCTACCGCTGTTAGCACAGAAGGGGCAGCAGTCGATAGCGCTGTCCCTGAACCGACAGAATCCTAAAGGGTTTTCGAAAGAAGACGGCTATAGCCGCTGTTTTATAGCGATTGATCCAGACCAACTAAAAGGTTCTCTTCCTAATGAGAGCCTTTTTTAGGTGCTGCGCGGCACAGGCAAAATCTCAAACTAACCGCCTCAGCTAGCCTAAGAGCAGGTTATCTGTCCGTAAAAGTTCCGTAAAAGTACAGGCAGCTTCTGTATAAAAGAGAAGGTAGGCAGTGGTTGACACAGCCTGGGCTATCAGAGCAAGCTGCCGCACAGACATCTTGTTTTTATTACTTCTGAGCCTTTTCTCTGGTGTGGTATTCGATTATTCTCTATCCGTGAAAACCACAGGCAGCTGCTTTGAAATATAGAGTGTCTTTAGATTCTTTTATATTTTTTGGTCTGAAGGCCGCAAATAAAGCTTGTAAAGTCTCCAAATCCTACTAAACTCTAGACAACATTTATTCACTTAGATAAATTGAGTATTTTTACTTATGAGCATCCCAGCCCTTTCAAGTCAGCTACGCTCCCAGTTCAAGATTGGGGTTTTTGATAGCGGGGTGGGTGGCCTGACAGTGCTCCGAGAAATGTATGCTCAGCTTCCTCATGAGTCGATTGTTTATTTTGGAGATACCGCACGGGTGCCGTATGGAAATCGCACTAAAAGTGAAATTCTGCGGTTTGTGCGAGAGATTATTACCTGGATGATTGGCCAAGAAACCAAGATGATCATCATGGCGTGCAATACGAGTTCGGCTCTGGTGCTAGAAGAAGTTCGCTCCGAGTTTCCGATCCCAATTCTTGGCATTATATTGCCGGGGGCGCGTGCTGCCGTCAAGCAGGGCAAAAAAATTGGCGTGATTTCGACAGAAGCCACGGCTAGAAGCAACGCCTATCGGCAGGCCGTTTTAGAGGTGGATCCTACGGCGAGGGTGTGGCAGGTGGGCTGTCAAGATTTTGTGCCGCTAATTGAGAGCGATCGCATCCACGACCCTTACACGCTAGCTGTCGCCAAACGCTATCTCGATCCATTAGTAGAAGCGGGTATCGATACGCTGGTTTATGGCTGCACGCACTATCCTCATCTGGCCCCTGTGTTCAAGCAGATTTTGCCAAGCGCGATCGCTCTAGTTGATCCGGCTGCGCACCTCACCATCGCAGCCGCCCAAGAGCTAAAGATTTTAAGACTTCGGCGTCCGGCAAATGCGATCGCAAGCACCACAGAGTTTTATGTCAGTGGCGATCCAGAAAAATTTGCGAGCGTTTCACAGCAGTGGCTAGGCTACAAGCCACGGGTTCAGCAGGTCGCGGTCAGTACGTTAGAAATGATTCACACCCCTTCGGCCCAAACGAGCGACCGATAGAACCGCAAACGGCTCAGGTCTTTGGCATCTTCTACACCGCTGCGGGTCAGTCCCGGAAAATCACAGATGAGTTAGTACTCAAAAGGCCAGTCATCTTGGCTAGTCATTCTGGCTGGTCATTTTGGCTAGTCGTCATGGAGCGCAGTCCCTGCTAAAAAGTGGTTCCCTAACGAAAAAAAGAACGAAAAAAAAGTCCGCTGCGATAGTCACCTCAAAAGAGGGATAGCAGCGGACTTTTATCAAACTTCATGGCTAGATTCAGAGCTGGTGAACTCAGTATTGAAAATAAGCAATTGAGCGTAGCTAGTATTCACATAGCAAAGGCTATGTGTCTGACGCACCAGCGCTCATGAACATCAATACAAAGTAAACAACGAGTAAATAGCCAAAAGCAGGCATGACAATAGCAATCGGATTAGCGCTAGAAAAGTGCAGCATGGCAAGCACGATAAGAAGAATACAAAGGGCAGACAGTATTAAAAAACCTGAACCGTCTAAAGATCAGCAACCCAGAAATTAGCGATAGCAGATATCAGATGGCGCTCGTAAAGAAGCGCAAGAGCTGAAACGCTAAAGCGTACCTACCCAAAAACGAATCTCTATGAGGAGATTACAGAGGGTAAATACAAAACACTATCAAAGTAAACTTGCATGACGCCGAAGCTCAGCAGTTAACGTTGATAGACGCATAATGTGCAGCTACCAGCCAGAGCTAAAAACCTCTATACAGCCAGTACCAACATATTTTGCGAGCTATTGCAATCGCGATGGTTAAGAAGGAAGCAGTTTGAGAAAGAAACCTGTCTCAGTGGAATTTCTGTGCAAGCATCGAATATGAGCTCCAGTAGCAAAATATTCCAAATGGAATGCTAAGACTGAAATCACACGCTATAAACAGAAGAATGAAAAGGAAAGCTGGTATGGACGGAGCAAACAAGCCACGACATTTACCAAAACCAATCCATTAACCGAGACAACCGACGAACGTCATCAGGCTCTTGAACGGAAAGTCTTCTAATAAATAGAGTTTAACATAAGATTTTGTTATTTGACGAGGATATGCTTCAAATTTTTCATATTTTTTTAAGCCACCAAATAAGCAGGTAGCAGCAGCGATTGAAAAGCAGTTGAAATAGCATCCTGATTTTTGTCACAGCGGTTTCATCGCGGCAGTTTCCATTGTCTTTCTGCTGAGCTTTTCTTCTCTCTTGGTTCTCTTTTAGCATTCCTTTTTGTCTGGTTTTCTTCTGGGCATTCCCTCTTCGGAATAGCCCCTTTGCCAGCGCAATAGCTTAGAATAAAGAAAGACTACTTAAAGTTTCGTAACCTAATCCGCCTGAGTCGCGTTTTCCATGACCTCAGTCACCTCTCTATTCTCGCCAGTAGAAGCCGATCTTGTGCTGTTGACAGATAACTTGAAAAATCTTGTTGGTGCCCGTCACAAGATTTTGTACGCTGCAGCTGAGCACCTTTTTGGGGCAGGCGGTAAGCGTATTCGCCCTGCGATTGTACTGCTGTTGGCAAGGGCGACTCAGCCTGACCAAGACATTACCGCGCGCCATCGACGGCTAGCGGAAATCACCGAAATGATTCACACGGCCAGTCTTGTTCACGATGACGTGGTAGACGAATCAGCGACACGGCGTGGCGTTTCTACGGTCCATAGCCAGTTTGGTAACCGCGTTGCTATTTTGGCAGGAGATTTTCTGTTTGCGCAGTCGTCTTGGTACTTGGCAAATTTGGATAATTTAGACGTTGTTAAGCTGCTGTCGCGAGTGATTATGGACCTGGCTGAAGGAGAAATTCGCCAGGGACTAAAGTATTTTGATACCAGCTTGTCTATTGAGGCATATTTGGATAAAAGCTACTACAAAACAGCGACGCTGATTGCCAACAGCGCTAAGGCGGTTGGTGTTTTAAGCGAGGTGTCAGAGGAGCTAGCAGAAGACCTTTACCAGTTCGGTCGAAGCTTGGGACTAGCCTACCAGGTAGTGGACGATATCCTAGACTTTACGGGGTCAGACGATGTGCTAGGTAAACCGGCTGGGTCTGATTTGCGGAGCGGCAACCTGACGGCACCAGTGCTGTACGCAATGGAAGAGGTGCCCTATCTCAAAACGCTGATCGAACGAGAATTTTCTCAGCTAGAAGACTTTGAACAGGCGATTGAGCTGGTGCACGGCAGCCGAGGAATTAGCCGCGCTAGAGACTTGGCAATGCATCATGCTCATCACGCGGTAGAACGGCTAGGGGCGCTACCGCCTTCGCCTTCGCGTCAGGCACTAGAAGACATTTCTGAGTATGTGCTGCGTCGGCTAAAGTAAGGCCTGTTGAAAGGCAAAGCCCCTTCACAGGATAGGCATTGAAAAAGATAGGCATTAGAAAAATCGAGTGCTAGCAATAAGAGGATTGAAGACTAGATACTGAGATCAAGCGTGAGATCAAAGGCGGAATTGAAACCGTGGGCCATGCGATTTGTTTGGGAGAAATTTTAATTGACTGCTTTTCAGAGCAGCCCGGGCGCTCTCAAGGCGAGGTCAAAAACTGGACGCCATTGCCGGGTGGGGCTTCTGCCAATGTTGCTTGCGCGCTAGCAAAGCTAGGAAATGCGGTTGAGTTTATTGGCGCGGTGGGTCAAGACCACTGGGGAAAAGCGCTGGTAAAGCTGCTAGGCGATATGAATGTGGGACATCAGGGTGTGCAGTACCGGCTAAAGGCACCGACCCGTGAGGTTTATGTCGTCAAAGAATCAAACGGCGATCGCACATTTGCAGGCTTTAGCGAAAGCGATCCGACTGTCTTTGCAGACGCCCATTTATTTTCTAGTGCGATTGAGCCAGCGCTGTTTAAGTCGGCTAGCTTTTTGGTGTTAGGAACATTGCTGCTGGCCTACTCGGATAGCCGCGAGTCTGTTGAGCAAGCAGTGGCCTTAGCGGCTGAGAGGGGTGCTTCTATTTTGGTTGATGTCAACTGGCGACCGATGTTTTGGCCAAAGCCCGCAGAAGCCCCGAGCCGAATTTATGACTTATTGCAAAAGACGCATTTTTTGAAGGTGTCGGACGATGAGGCCTACTGGCTATTTGGCACGAAGTCGGCGCAGGCGATCGCCCATCAGCTCCCCCATCTCAAAGGCGTTTTGGTGACAGCGGGCCAGCAAGGCTGTCACTATTGTTTTCCAACGCTGACGGGTGCAAAGCAGATTGAGGGGCATATTGCCGGATTCGATGTGGATGTGGAAGAGACAACGGGTGCAGGTGACGCCTTTACAGCAGGATTTGTACATCAGCTATTGCATAAAGGTGTGAGCTGCCTTCACGATGGAGCCGCTGCACATGAAGTGGTCACCTTTGCTAGTGCGATGGGGGCGCTAACGACAACGCGCCCAGGGGCGATCGCCGCGCTGCCGACGCCTAGTGAAATTGAAGTTTTTCTCTATCTCAATTAGCTCAATTAGATAGGCTTAATTAGGTAGGTTCAACTGAATCGACTTGTGAATGGACTTGGCCCAACAAGCCCAACCGAATAAGCCCAACCGAATAAGCCCAGCCGAATAAGCCCAACCAAACAAGTTCAAATAAACAAAATATGCCGACAGAAATCGAACGCAAATTCTTAGTAACTGGCGATAGCTGGCGATCTACCGCGACGGGTGAATCTTACTGCCAGGGCTATATTGCGACAACCGCGCCCGGTCACAGCGTTCGCGTTCGAATCGCAGGAGAGAAAGCCTTTCTAACGATTAAAGGGCCGTCAAATGGGCTCAGTCGAGCTGAGTTTGAATACGCGATTCCGCTAGGCGATGCCAAAGAGATGCTAGAGACGCTGTGCGATCGCCCGCTGATTGAAAAAACTCGCTATCGCCTGCCCATCGGCCCTGTAGTCTGGGAAATTGACGAATTTAAGGGCGAAAATGCGGGACTGCTAATAGCCGAAGTTGAACTACAGAGCGAAGATCAAACCATTGAGCTGCCTGACTGGGTGGGCCAAGACGTTTCGGGCAATCCGAGGTACTACAATGCCAGCCTAGTGAAAAGACCTTATTCTCAATGGCGCTAACGCCATTAGAGTCGATATGTTGTCATCCCCAGTCCGCCCCGCCTCAGCTCGATTAAGCCAGCTAGTCTGGGCTCAGCTAGTCTAGGCGGCCCAGTTCACATACGGCAGTTCGCTCACTGTTTTCTTAATTGCCTCAGCTTGGGCGACCAGCTGCCCACAGGCATCCCAGGTTCCCTTCAGAAACATCTGACGTGGGCCTGCGCCCATCTGGATTGGGTAAGAAGACTCACCGGCTTTCACAGTCATCGCCTCAAGATCTAGCGTGATACTCACACTTGGGTTGTTTGCGATCGCGGCTTGCAGGGCGCTGACATCTTCAGACTTAGCCGTTACACAGGGAATACCCATCGCTACGCAGTTACCGAAAAAGATTTCTGCAAAGCTTTCGCCGACCAGCGCTTTGATACCCCAGCGAGCAATTGCCTGCGGTGCGTGCTCACGAGAAGATCCGCAGCCAAAGTTACGATTAACCACTAGCAGCGCAGCGGCTTGATACTGCGCCTGATTAAAAGGATGTTCAGGCAGCTGCTGACGGTCGTCTATGAATACCTGATCGCCCAATCCATCAAAGGTAACCGCGCGTAAAAACCGGGCGGGAATAATTCGGTCGGTGTCAATGTCGTTGCCGATTAGCGGCAACCCTGGGCCTGAGACCTGGTGTATTTGAGAATCGCTCATGGGGGGAGAGTTGGTTAGTTATGCGTCTAAATGAATAGTATCTCATCTCGATTTCCGAACTACGCTTAGCTCGCACTCAAACTGCCAAACTGCGCTCAAGCAACGCATTTAACTTGCACTTAACCTACACTCAGACTGCACAGCAACAGCGCCTCGGTCCACTCCACCACCGCGCCGTAAGTATCCCCGGTATGACCTCCTAGCTGCCGATAAAAGTAAGCATTCGTAAGCCCAGAAAAGGCGATCGCGCCAATGACTGTTCGCAGCACTATTTCAGCAGGCACCCAGCCGCTCGCCCAGCTCAGTCCACTCAGACCTAACAAACCTAAAAAGCTAGGCAGCGCGTGCCAGGTAGTGGGCAATGCAGCTTTATGAAAGGCACCTTTTCCTGCCTTTTTGAGATAAGGATAGTGCGCGATCGCCCACTGCTGTGCCCAGCGCCCCCACATAGCCACCATTATTAAAATAAATGTTCGGTGCTCTGCGATCGCAGCTAGCGCCGTCACCTTCAGCAGTATTAGCACCACCGCAGCCATCCCGCCAAAAGCCCCCATATGGCTGTCGCTCATTACCGCTAGCCGCCGGGAGAGATCTTCTTTTTCTGCTGGCACTGCCAGGCCATCTGCTGCGTCCATAACGCCGTCTAAATGCAGCCCGCCCGTAATCGCAATTCCTGCGCAGACCACCAGCACGCTGGCAACTGATGTCGGCAGCTGCCATGCCGCAAGCACCCAGTCTGCGATCGCCAATAGCCCCCCAACAACGCCACCGACCCACGGCACCCAGCAAGCAACCTGCCGAAACTCTAGTGGCACCGATGGCGGTACTGGCAAGCAGGTATAAAACATCAGCGCACCCAGCCCTCCAGACACAGATTGTCTAAAATAGGATTGGAATAATCGCTTAAGTTTTTTCATACACTTTCATACATTTTTGCAGCCCTTTATCATACATTTTCATACAAAGCACTTCGTAAAACCCGTCTATTTTCTCAGTAACGCACTCAACAACTCATTCAATGACCAGGCCAATTAAAGTTAGGCAAAAGATACAGGTAACTAACAGAAAAGACTTTTAACAGCGAGCTGTTAGCCTTTTAGCAAGGCGTTTGTCCAGGGAAAAGCATGAGTAGATCTTAAAGATAAAATCTTTCAAATGAAGTATTTTAAGATTCATACAAATCTGGTATTGCAAATTCCAAAAATTCGTTTATCGTGATGGTATATTTTCGGACCTGTAAAGTCTTCCTTTACAGATTTGTCTGCAATTGTCCGTATTTTTTCCCTATGCTAGGCTTGCGCACTCAATTCAAGTCCTAGTTAGGCTCTGATCAAACCCCGATCAAACCCCGATCAAACCCTGGCTCAACGCCATCAAAAAAGTACCTTTTGTCCACTCCACTCATTTATTGGCCCTACTGTAGCCTTTCCAATGAACCACAATTCTTCTAGTCACCTGCCTGCTCCTTGCATCGTGGATAATGGCCTCGTTGTCCACAAAGTCGATATGCTTCGTCTGTTACAAGGTCTGCGGCACGTTCGATACATTCACAGGCAAGACAACGAAATTACCAGCACCGGCATTGGCCGCGTAGTAGAGGCCTTTTCCGATCCCAATCAAGCAACCCTAATTGCCAACCACAGCATTTATCTGAACGTTCACAGCTTTGACTATATAGAGCTGCTGACTACTAATGACGAAACCACCTTTGCTTTAGTACAAGACAACCGCTGCCTGTGTCTTACACCTATCGTCAAAGAAGCCAACCGCTATGCGACTCGTGATATTGATGCCGCTGCCCTCGAAGCAATTGTCACAGAAGCTTTGTCTGCTAGTTGGGATGCCTCTATTGACGACGAGCGCAATCTATAAGCCATTAAGACTACAACGATAAGTGAACCTAGCTTTGATATAAGAAACATCTGTCAGATAATCGACAGCAGTGTTCTTATTTATTGAAACCAACCGCCTTGACAGCTTTTTCATATCAACTTCAGGCCAAGTGTAGCCATACCAAAGCGCGCGCGGGCATTTTCACCACACCTCATGGGCTAGTTCATACGCCTCGATTTATGCCGGTTGGCACTTTAGCGAATGTCAAAACGGTCACCCCGGCCCAGCTCAAAGACTGTAACGCCCAAATGGTGCTGGCCAATACGTATCATCTGCACCTACAGCCGGGCGAAGACCTGATTGCCGAAGCGGGTGGCGTTCATAAGTTTATGAACTGGCAAGGGCCTATGCTGACCGATTCTGGCGGGTTTCAGGTCTTTAGCCTCAGCGAAATGCGCACGGTCACCGATGAAGGTGCGACGTTTCGCTCACCGCGCGATGGTCGCATTATTGAAATGCCGCCTGAAAAATCTATTGAGATTCAGAACCAACTGGGCGCTGATGTAATTATGGCATTTGATGAATGCCCGCCTTATCCGGCGACCCGAGAGGCCGTTGTGAGTGCGACAGATCGAACCTACCGATGGCTAAAGCGCTGTATTAAAGCACATGATAGAGAGGATCAGGCGCTGTTTGGCATTGTGCAAGGCGGAACGTATTTGGACCTGCGCTCGGCTGCTGCGAAAGACCTAGCAGAGCTTGATTTACCAGGCTATGCCATCGGCGGCGTGAGTGTGGGCGAGCCGCCTGAGCTAATTGAAAAGATTGTGCAGGCAACGACACCGCTGCTGCCAGAAGACAGGCCGCGCTATCTGATGGGGGTGGGTACTTATAGAGAAATGGCACAGGCGATCGCAGCAGGCGTTGACCTGTTTGACTGTGTAATTCCAACGAGGCTAGCGCGTCACGGGGCGGCCCTAGTGCAAGGCGATCGCTGGAATCTGAAAAACGCTCGGTTTCGCCGCGATCTTACTCCGCTTGACAGCAGCTGTACGTGCTACACCTGCCAAAATTTCACTCGTGCCTATTTGTGCCATCTCATCCACGCTAAGGAGCTGCTGGCGTACACCCTTATCTCAATTCACAACATTACAGAACTCATTCGATTTACAACTGCTATTCGAGAAGCAATTTTAGGCGATCGCTTTGCAACAGAGTTTTCTAGCTGGATTCGCTCACCCGCGTTAGATCATCATGATCATCAATAGCTAGCCAAATCCGAGCTAGGTGTGAGGTGAAAGCACTACGGGTAGCGCCATCATCGTGATAAAATAAGCTTAAGTATTACGTAAACATTTGGAGATAGCAGACACATGGACGTTGCATTGCTGGTAGCAGAACTGCCCGAAGCCTACCGCGCCTTTGGCCCTCTCATCGACGTGTTGCCTATACTTCCTATCTTCTTTTTGCTGTTGGCATTTGTTTGGCAAGCTTCTGTTGGCTTCAGATAGACGACTCTCAGATATAGACGGGTCGGCTGTTTAGAATAGGTTGCTTGTGAGAAATTGCTTGCGAGACATTGATTGAGATAGCGAGACATTGATTGAGATAGATCGCTTGAGACAGACTGCGTAAGATCTATCCACCTCCATAAACTTCACGATTCCACCTGCTCAGTCAGAAGACCAGATAGAGAGACTCAATAAACGGGCCAAATAAAAGAGTCAAATAAAAAGGCTGAGTTCAGGTTTTGAGCTTAGCCTTTTTGTTTGCAAATTTAGAAGAGATGGCAGCAAGCAGATAATTGGAAGAAGACGGCGGCGGCACCTATGATGACAATCGCTTCATAGACTAGCGCCTTGTAGACGAACGCATAGAAGAATTGTCAGTTCATTTAGCTCAGCTGCGTACATAAATTCATGTAACGACTAGACAGAAAAAGCGTGAGCAGTAGCGCTTCTAGCTGATGACCATCCGTGTATTTCACTATTTTTTATAGATTTATTTAAGAATTAAAGCGTATAAAACGCTATACTTCTGGGCTTTTTTCAGCATTTACACTGACATATCAAGATTTCTTTCAGGGCAACGAACTAATTCCTCCGTTCTTTTGCGGTTTAGTTTGCTTTTGAAGCGTGAGATTATTCCATCAAGAACGTTATATGCAAACCAGGCCCGTTTTTACTATGGGCCGATTCGCCTTTCGCATCAATTTTGTCATCTTAAGGTATCTGCACCAAACGCTTAGAGCCTACAGTTTTTAGAAGCTACAGATTTCGATTCTTCCTGTTCTTTCAAGGCAACGCCAGTGTCAGAAGTCATCCCTGAGAAAACTTATCCATCTATCCAAAAAAGCGCGCGTACTCGGGTTAGATCTGATGAATGGATCTCCCGTGCAGATGCAAATTTGCTGCTACGCAAGCGCGCACAAAGAGAGGTTCAGCAGGACAACCCTACTGCTGCTATCGAGATTTTTGATCGGCTGACTGCCTATGAGCCTAAAAATGCAATCAACTTTGCTAACCGGGGTTTGATGCATCAGCGCCTAAAACAGTACTGGCAGGCATTGAAAGACTATAACCAGGCGATCGCGCTAAATCCCAAACTCGATCGGGTCTATAGCAACCGGGCTAATCTTCATGCAGCCGAGCAGAACTGGCTAGAGGCCATTGATGACTACGACAGGGCAATTGAGCTTAACCCGTTAAACATTCGTGCCCGGCTCAACCAAGCCATTACATTCAGGCAGCTAGGCCGCTATGAAGAGGCCCTAACCGGTCTAGATATTGCGCTGTTTTTCCGACCAGAGAGCGCCACACTCCACGCAGAATACGGCCGAACCTATCAGCTACAGGGCGGGTGGCGACAGGCGATCGCTAGCTACGACATGGCGCGTCAGCTTATTCAAAAGTCTACAGCGCCCGATCTTTGCGACCATGAACAGGTGAGCTGCAAAATTCTCTGCTGGATGATTAGTCTTTAAATAGTATCGGCTAACCAATAGCAGCTAATCGATAGCAGCTGATCAGGAGCAATTAATCAATATCAATTGATTTGGGGCCTTTAGAATTGGGCGTATCAAGCGTACTCTCGGCAGTTGGGCTAGCACCCTGCTTATTGAGCCAGCTCTTGACGGGGTCTTCAGTCAAATCTAGACGAAACAGACCAGAAAAGAACCCACCGCAAAAAGCCACTGGCTGACGGGCTAGCTCTTTGATAAAAGGGGTCAGCTCATCGACAAACATATCTTTTGCTCCACACTAAACTGTCTTATTTTGGCTGTTTTGTCTCAGCTGTTTTGTCTCGGCTGTCTTGTGATGACTGCCTTAACAGTTAGCCTCAACAGTTATTGGCCTCAACAGCTATTAGTGTAGCGGTCAACTTTGGGCTTGCGCCATAGCATTGGGGCTAACGGGTAAAACCTGTGAAAAATAGCGTGATCGCTAAAGCAAGCTGCGGCGACCGTTTACTTGAATCGTAGACCAGTTTGTACGTGAGCTAGCTAGCTGCTCTTCACTTATCACCGCGTCCGTCAGGTCCGCGCCACATAGGTTAGCACCTTTTAAGCTAGCGTCCTCAAAATTGGCTCTCGTCAAGTTGGCTCCGCGCAGGTCCGCATTTTCTAAATTCACATGGCCTAGATAGGCACCGGTCAGCTTGGCATTCTTTAGCGTTGCCTGGCTCAAGTTCGCTTGGCCCCAGTTTGTATTTGAAAGGTCAGCACCTGACAAATTCGTTTTTCGCAGCGTTGTCTTGGCAAATCTAGCCCCGACAAATGCCTGCTTACGCAGATCTAGCTGGCTAAGTATCAGCGCCGAAAAGTCACGATGGCCTCTTTCATAGTCGTCTTTTAAAGATTGGGCAGTGGGCCTGCGCGATCGCCGCCTTTCCGGCCCCTTATAGCCGCCATTTGTTCTGTTTCTGCGCTCTTTGCGAGCCCGAATCGCCTCTGCCATCCGCGAAGTAGGAGACGATCTTTCTGCCAGTTCAGTCGCATTTTTTTCAGCCGCGCTCGGCACTTTAGCCATCGCAAACGCCATGTTCTGGGCCAGACTCTCCAAATACGGCTCCATATCCAAATCTCTGAGCACGTCTTCTGCCATCTGATAGCGGCTGCGTACCGAAATATCTAGCAGCTTGGTGAGCACCTGCGCAAAGTGACCGCTCACCAACACCCGTTCTTGCCAGCGCATTTCACCGGTTGTGGGGTCGTATGGCAAATCTTTAGGAGAGATACCGGTTAATAGGTATACGCAGGTAACCCCGATAGCATACAGATCGCTGGCATACACTGGACGCATAGCCATTTGCTCTGGGGGCGCGTAGCCCGGTGTCCCGATGGCATACGCAGTCAGGGCTGTTTGATCTAAAGGATCAACGCTGGGCTGGTTTACTTTATCTTTGACCGCGCCAAAGTCGATCATGACAAGCTGCTGATCTTGCTCGCGGCGGATCAGGTTAGCGGGCTTAATATCCCGGTGGATAATTTGATTGCGGTGAATGTATTGAATGACTGGCAAAATTTCGCCGAGAAACTGCCTGACGCGATCTTCTGTAAATGGACCGCTCCTTTTGACTTCTTTTTGTAAGGTAGAGCCGCTGACATACTCTTGAACAAGATAGAACTCATTCGTCTTTTCAAAATAGTCGAGCAGGCGAGGGAGCTGCGGGTGGTTGCCAATTTTGCCAAGAATATTTGCTTCGCGCTGAAACAGATCGCGGGCCATCTCTAACAGATTAGGATCGCGAGTTGTGGGTCGCAGCTGCTTGATAACGCAGGGGGGAAGCCCTGGCAAAGACTGGTCGCGCGCCAGAAAGGTAGCCCCGAAACCACCGCGCCCCAGCGCGCCCAAGACCCGGTAGCGATCTCTTACCCAAAGTTTGCTGCCACAGCTTTTACAAAACTGGGCAGACGCTGCGTTTTTTGGCTGAGAACAGCCGGTAGCGATGCAGTAGGTCATGTGAGAAATGAAGGTGCGTACGTAGCGATGGCCTGGTAACCGAGTGTTCCCGCATCTAGACTTCGACTACGCTCAGCCACCGGAGGGTCAGGCGTAGTACGATAGGCCAGAACCTATTACTTGTTGTGGCTAACGCCAAAGCGTCGATTTCCTCATGCGTGTTTCTGTTAACTGGCTCAAAGAACTGGTCGAGTTTAATTTTTCTCCGGAGGCGCTGGCAGAGGCGCTGACGATGGCGGGCTTTGAGGTGGAAGATATTGAGGATAGGCAAAGCTGGGCAGATGGGGTAGTGGTTGGTCGGGTGCTAACGCGCGAACCCCATCCGGATGCTGAAAAGCTGAGCGTGTGCACGGTGGATATTGGTACGGCTGAGCCTTCGACGATTGTGTGCGGTGCGGCAAATGTAGGGGCCGATATGTGTGTGCCGGTGGCGACGGTCGGCAGCTATTTACCAAGAGTAGATTTAAAAATTAAGCCGCGTGAGCTGAGAGGGGTGCCGTCTGCGGGGATGATTTGCTCACTGTCGGAGCTGGGGCTAGCGAGAGAGTCGGAAGGGATTTATATTTTTGACGAGGCTAGCTTTCAGGCTGGCGAGATTGCTGTGGGGCAAGATGTGAGGCCGCTGCTGGGTCTGAATGATTTTGTCTTGGACGTTAGCTCAACGGCGAACCGGGCCGATGCGTTGAGCATGGTGGGCATTGCCAGAGAAATTGCAGCGATTACGGGCAACGCGCTAAAGCTGCCAACAGCGACGCAGCTAGGGACTTCGGAAAAAGCGATGGCTGAGCTTTCTATTGAGCTGAGCGATCCGAAGGCTTGTCCTATATATATGGGCAGTGTTTTAGAAAACGTCAAAATTGAGCCTTCACCGGCTTGGCTACAACAAAGACTGATTGCATCGGGCACACGGGCAATCAACAACGTGGTGGATGTGACTAACTACGTTTTGTTGGAGTGGGGTCAGCCGCTCCATGCGTTTGATTTGGACAGGTTGAGCGTGGCGGCGGGTTCAGAGCCTGTGACTATCAGTGTGCGCTATGCCAAAGCGTCGGAAACGCTGGTGACACTAGATGAGAAAGAGCGACAGCTCGCAGAACAAACAGTGTTAATTACGGCGAATGACCGTCCGGTGGCGCTAGCAGGCGTGATGGGTGGCGCGGCGACAGAGGTCGTTGACAGCACTCAAAGAATTTTCTTAGAAGCGGCTTATTTTGACTCGGCGGCAATTCGAAAGTCGGCAAGATCTCAGGGGCTGCGCACGGAGGCATCGGCTCGGTATGAGCGCGGGGTGAATCCGGCTGAGCTGAAGCTGGCGTGCGATCGCGCCTTGCAGCTCTTGATAGACACAGCCGGTGCTAGCCTAGCTGGCTATGCTGAAAACCGCACAGAGATTGGCAACATTGTGCCGACTCGCGAAGTCTCTTTACGACTGAGCCGGATCAATCAAATTTTGGGCCGGGTGGTTGAGGGCGATCGCACCCAGACGCTAGACGGCGCGACGATAGAAACACTGCTAGACAAGCTAGGCTGCAAAGCAACGGCAAATGGTGAAGACGCCTGGACGGTAGAAGTGCCGCCCTATCGCTACCGCGACCTAGAGCGAGAAATCGATTTGATCGAAGAAATCGCCCGGCTCTATGGCTATGACCGCTTTGACAACACTTTGCCTAGCCAAACGTCACGCGGCTATCTGTCTGATGGCGCAGCGCTATCGAGAAAGCTACGGGCGGCTTTCAGAGGGGCGGGCCTCACCGAAACGATTCACTATTCTTTGACTAGCCCGTCTTCTGAGCGGCAGGTGGTACTCGCTAACCCACTATTTACTGAATACTCTGCGCTGCGGATTGACTTATTAAGTGGGCTGATTGACGCGTTTGAACTGAATATCAATCAGGGAAATGGCCCGCTGAATGCGTTTGAGATTGGAACTGTATTCAACAAACCTGACGGCAACCCTGACGGAGACCCGGTTGAGTCAATCAAGGTGTCGGGCATTGTGGGTGGCGATGCGCGGCGGGGGCGCTGGGTGACAAGCAACCGAGAAACACCGATGACCTGGTACGAAGCGAAAGGCACGCTGCAGTGCGTGTTTGACAACTTGGGGCTAGACGTAGACTATCGAACCGATAGTACCGATGAGCGACTGCATCCTGGCCGGACGGCAGGTTTGTTCGTTCGCGGCAGAACCCGGTTAGGAACCTTTGGCCAACTGCATCCTGAGCTGCGCCGGGATCGGGATTTACCTGAGGCAGTCTACGTGTTTGAGCTGGACTGGTCGGTGCTAGAAATGTGTTTGACAGGTAAGAGCGGCAAGGCAGTAAAGTTTGCGGCTTATTCTACCTATCCGGCGTCTGATCGCGATTTGGCGTTTTTTGCACCGACGACGGTTTCGGTTGCAGAGTTGGAAAAGTCGATGGCTAAGTCAGGTGGCAAGCTGCTAGATTCGGTGACGCTGTTTGATGAGTACACGGGCGAGAACGTGCCAGAAGGGCAGCGATCTTTGGCTTTTCGGCTGGTGTATCGGTCGAGCGATCGCACCCTGACAGATAAAGACATTGACCCGGTGCACAGCAAAGTCCGCGCCGCCTTGGAAAAAGCATACAAAGTCAGCCTTAGAAGCTAATGCCTTAACGGTTGACGCTTTAAAGGACTTTGCCTGTATTGCCAAAGCCAAACAGCTAGAGCCAAACAGCTAGAGCCAAACAGCTAGAGCCAAAGAGCTAGAACGGAACATCTGGCCCCGGATCGGACGACTTAGGCTGGGCTGAGCGGGTCTGTAAGTGGCTGCTATCAGGCCCCTCTTCGGCATCATCGCTCAGGTTCACGATTTGACCATTAAAGAAATCGGCAAATCGCTTTATTTTCTCTTGGTCTTGGTCAAAACTAATGTCAAAAGCAGGGGCGTCTAGCCGTGAGCGAGCGCTGTTGCTGTTTGACGCTAGATTGCTTGTTCCTGTGCCGTTCCTATTTACGCTGTTCTTACTGGTGCTGTTCTTGCTGGTGCTGTTCTTGCTGGTGCTATTCGTGCCGCTACTGTTGGCACTAGTGCCGTTTGGGCTGCTACCGTTCGGGCTGCTGGTGTTTGAGTTTGTCTGCGCTGTATTGCGATCGCGCCCATTAGCAGAAAACGAATCTTCTTTGTCTTCTGCTCCTGCTTTAGCTGGCTCACTCGCCTGCTGAGGAGGGGACACAGAGTAAGAAGGCATCTGACCCGATGACTGAACGTCAGAAGGCAGCGATGGCGACGGTATCTGGGGAGATGGATCGCGCCGTACAGGGGGTGCTGGTGGCGCTGGTAGCGGCTCAACAAACTCTGTGACGGGCGACTCTTCAGCCGTAATCACTTCTAACGCCACTTTAATTTTGCGCTGAAACAGGCTCTCAAAGGTAGCTTCTATATTAGGCACACGCGACTGCGCCAGCTTTTGCAACGACGCTGAGCGAAAGCCTACCTTTGCCCCAACGCCATCAAAGCTCAGCAAAACGCCTTGCTGAGCCATCAGCATTTGAGTACCGCGCGGCACCATAACGGCTAACAGCTGGTTCCATAGGTCAGCAAGATTGCTGAAGGGCACTTCGACAGGTGGCCTCTCTTGGAGATTTTCACTAGGGCCCTCGGCAGGCCTTCCGGTGGGGACTTCGGCTGGCTCTTTAGAGATAGCTGAAGAGGCAACTGAAGAGACGACCGGGGGAACAGCTGGCGCAATATCTGAAGAGACAGCTGAAGGGGCTGCTATCGCAGGAGACGATGAGATCGGTGCTGGCGGCGCTGACGTTGGCGGTAGAGCTGATGAAGCTGGCAATGGAGCTGATGAAGCTGGCGATGGAGCTGAGGGTGTTGGCAGTGGAACGGATGAAGCTGGCGGTGGAGCGGATGGCAAGGTCGCTGGCGGTTGGTGGGTCGCGGCTGCCAATGACTCCGGGCGACGGTGGGCTCTCTGTGGCGGCGCGTCATGGGTCAAATCGGCCATCGCGCTCAAGGCGCTAGGCAGTAGGCCTGTTAGGGTAACTTCTAGCCACAGGCGGGGCTGAGTTGTGTTTTTTACTTGGACCTCGGCACTTTGTAGCTTTTGCTGGCTAGCAAGTATCTGAGCTGCGGAAAGCCGCTGAGCAAAATCAGTCATCTCTAGCCAAGTGGGTGGCGTAATGGCGACTAAGTCTTCACGGCTTGGCGCACGCTTGGCAATTAATAAATCACGATAGAACCCAACGAGGCTTTGCAACACAATCAGCGGCTCGCGCCCTTTGTCCATCAGCTGGCGAACGCGGTCTATCAGCACCGGGCCGTCATCGGCTGCGATCGCTCTAACCAAATTCAGCAAATCGCGTTCGGGCACGGCTCCAACTAGCTCCCAAACCGACTCGATCGTAATCTCGGTGGGTTGCAAGCTGAGCTGATCTAGCAGGCTTTCAGCATCTCGCAGGCCGCCTTGAGAAATTTGGGCAATAAGCTGAGTGGCACTAGGCGCGATCGCGATCGCCTCTTCGGTAGCAATGTGCTGTAAGTGCTTCACCATTGACGGCAGCGGAATCCGGCGAAAGTCAAACCGCTGACAGCGAGAAATAATCGTTGGCAGCACTCGCTGGGGGTCAGTCGTAGCCAGCACAAATACCACCCGATCCGGCGGCTCCTCCAACGTCTTTAGTAAGGCATTGAACGCGGCGGTACTGAGCATGTGGCACTCGTCGATGACGTACACCTTGTACCGGCACTGAACCGGGGCGAACTGCGATCGCTCAATTAGCTCACGAATGTTATCGACGCCCGTATTGCTAGCAGCGTCAATTTCAACAATATCTAGAGAGCTGCCTTTAGTCACCGAGGTGCAAACGTCGCATTCACCGCACGGCTCGGCGGTAGGAGCCTCTACATTCAGACAGTTTAGCGACTTGGCTAAAATGCGAGCGCTAGAGGTTTTGCCCGTGCCTCGGGGACCACAGAATAGATAGGCCGGGGCAATTCGGTTTTGCTCCAGCGCATGGGTTAGCGTTGTGGCGATCGCACCCTGGCCCACTAATTGCGCAAAGGTCTGCGGTCTGTATTTGTGGTGGAGAGGTTCGTACAAGCGCTTTTGACCTAAGTTGTGCCCATCGCTTATAAGATATCGTCTTCACTCCAGGATTGAGTATGTAGTTTGGTGTCATCAGTATCGGCTAGTGCCGCGAATAGCGCTTTAGGCTACAGCGATATCAAGGCAGACAGTATCGCCGATGGCGACTGAGTGTCCGATAGCAGTGCGAAGGGCCCTAGCAGCGCTGCCGCGATTACAGGCAACTTCTACATAGCCGTCACTGCCCACAAGCGCAGCCAGCGCCCCAACAGGTACATCGCTATACGTTTTTACGCCGGGAATTTGCCAGGAGCCGTTCGGCGTTTCTTTCGACGTTTCTATAGTCAGCTGCCAAGGCCCAGAAGGCACCGCTGACGCTGGAAGGTTGCTGATCAAATTGCCAAAACCATCTATATATTGAAGGCTGCCAACCAATCGCCTGATTGTTGACTCGCCCCGCTGAAGCTGACGTTCAACCACTGGAGCAAGGTCGGGCTTAACCAGGGTTTCTGGTGAGATGCGATCGCCCACCTGCGCTATTGGCACACCGCTGGCCAGATGAGCCGCCACTGGCGCAAAAATGTCCCTACCGTGAAAAGTCGCACTGGGCTCGGCAGTTCGCCAGTAGCGAGATTGGGTTAGGCTCACAGCCATCAAAACCGGCTCGCGATCAAGCACACCGCTAAACAGGCCATTGTCTGGGCCGACAAAAAAGCCGCTGGGCGTTTGAAGTGCGATCGCCCGCCGCGCAGAGCCCACCCCCGGATCGACCACAGCCAAGTGAACCGTTCCCGGCGGAAAATAAGCATAGGCCATCATCAAATTGAACCGGGCCGCTAGAATATCTTGAGGCGGCACCTGATGTGTTAGATCGCACGCGGGTATTCTCGGAGCGATCGCCGCAATTACACCCTTCATCACAGCCACATAGCTATCTTGAGCCCCAAAGTCGCTCAGCAGTGTAATCACCACACCCCTCTCTTCATAGACCAAACCATAACAAGTAACATTTAATACCCAAATACTGTGACAACGATCATTGATATTACTGAAGACATTGTCTTTAATGTATAACTAGTGTATTTGATATGTCTTTGAGTCTCCCAACGCCCGATGTCAACGCGCTCGACAAGAGTGTCGCCGCCCTCTCGCTAGGTGAGACGACAAAGCATGTTTTTATATGCGCCGATCAGACCGTTCCTAAATGCTGTGATCACGCAGAAAGCATCGTCGCCTGGAAATATTTAAAGCAGCGCCTCAAAGCACTGAAATTAGATATTTCTACAGATCCGCCTGCGAGCTACATATTTAGAACCAAAGCAAACTGCCTACGAGTCTGCCAAAAAGGTCCGATTCTGTTAATTTATCCAGAAGGTGTTTGGTATCACACGGCCACACCCGAAGTGATCGAACGCATCATTCAAGAGCACCTCATTGGCGGCAACGTTGTTACTGACTATGCGTTCTTGCAGCATGCGTTACCAGCAGCCTCTCGCCCTAGCCTTTGAATCAATTCAAGCTAGAGTCGGTCCAAGCTGATTAAACAAGCCTGATAAACAGTCACACCTGAAACGTTATCCCTGAAAAGTCACTACTAGTGATCTCATCTACATCTTGGGAATACTTGATGTAGCAAACCGATGAACAAACGCTTGCAAACCGCCGACCTCTCGTGCTAACGCCTGTAGAGGAACCTAAGATCGCAAGCCGTTAAAAAAAATCACGCGAGTTTCGTCAAGCATACCTAAAGCGGTTTATTCAAATAGCAAATGCTAGTTGGCTTTCAAGCTAGCTAGTCTCTGGCAAAAGGCAGGCTATTGAGTAGTGTAAAGCTGCTTCATAACACATCTACATTTCTATTATTAACCAACTCTTTACCGGGAAGCATACGAGCGAGCATACGGCATGAAAGAAGCTAACACAGGGGAACAGAAGAAGCTTTTACTTATTGATGACGATCCTAATCTCATTTTACTAGTAAAGGATTATTTAGAGTTTCGTGGCTACCAAGTAATGACTGCGGGTAATGGCAGAGAGGCGCTCTCTACCCTCACTGATCTATCCCCGGACATGATTATTTGCGATGTCATGATGCCAGAAATGGACGGCTACGCATTTGTAGAGCAGGTTCGCCAAGATCCCGGCAAAAGCTGGATTCCCATTTTGTTCCTTTCGGCAAAAGGACAAAGCCAAGACCGAGTGAAGGGCCTAACAACTGGCGCGGATGTCTACATGGTGAAGCCATTCGAGCCAGAAGAACTCGTTGCCCAAGTTGAGTCTTCGCTGAAGCAGGCCACCCGTTTGATTCAGCGTCAAAACAAAGGACCCAACTCCATTCCGACCATTCAGGTACCCTTTGATGTAGAGCTAACCCCAACTGAGCTGAAGGTAGTTCAGTTTGTGGCGCGTGGAATGGCCAATCGCCAGATAGCCGAAGAGCTAAAGGTAAGCCAGCGAACGATTGAAAGCCATGTGAGCAACATGCTAGGGAAAACCGGACTGCACAATCGCACAGAGCTAGCCCGCTGGGCCGTAGAGAATAATAAAGCGTAGGCGAAGAAACGCACTGGGCAGGAGATCACAGAGACGATTGGGGGAATCATCCTCCAATCTGGCTGTAGCCTGGGCTTTTGACTAAAGTTTTTCTTTTAATTCGCTGAAATCTTTGCTGAAAGTGTTCACAAACTTTGATATGATTTAATTCCTCGTGAGGGAACTGGCATATTTGTAAAAATGTTCTTATGAACATAGTCGCGGTTGTCAGTCGCTATCGAGGCTTTTTTGAAAGTCTGCCTATTTGGCCTTTTCAAAAAAAGCACACTTTGCTGGTGTAGCTCAGTTGGTAGAGCAGCTGATTTGTAATCAGCCGGTCGTCCGTTCGAGTCGGATCACCAGCTTCCTAATTAAAGTAACGGATCAAAAATCCCCGTAGGGCTTCTAAGCTTTACGGGGATTAGCTCTTTAAAGATATCAAGACCGAAACGGCAAGAAAGCACTTCCCAGCTCTTAAGAGGCTGAATCAATAAGCAGGAATCATTAGAGCGGCTCCTTTAGCGATCTACTAGTCAAAAGAATCCACCACTGCTGAGGCCACTGAACGCGACTTATTTGACCGGAGCCTGGTGATGTCAGCAGTGATGAATAAGGTTTGGATCGATGTTCTAAGATATCTCGCGGCTGAGGCAAAAACTTGAAATTAGGCTGACAGTGCTCATCGCCAGCTATTACGAGAACGACTGGGCGAATAGCGTTCTTTTCTTTTCTTAGAACGACGAAAAGCAGGAATCCCCATACTCACCATGCCAAGCAAACCAAAAGGGGCAGCTCGCATAGAAGATTGTGCAACAGCTATCTGTGTCTTGCGCTGTGTAGTGTTCTGCACAGCCTGCTCTGTTCGAGCAGACGGTTCGTGCTCGGCCACTAATAAAGACAGCAGACCTATGACAATAAACGAACTAAGCCGATCAAGAGATTTATCGACAGCAGGTGGCTTAGCGTGAGCGGTATAGGTTGAAATAATAAACCAGCAAAATATTCCGACTGAAGCTAGCAGCGCAATATTGTTGATCAGTGGCGCATTCGCAAAGGTGTAGATAGCGCCTTCAGTTGGGCCATCTGCCGCGCTATTAAACGCTTCTATAGTAGAAAAGGGACTTGACATAAATCATTCTCTCCGAGTTTGAAGAAGAAAAAAAAGGAGAATAAGAAGCTAAACGCGGGCGCTAACTTGTGAGATTGGCGTGGCCGAGGCAGGTGTGTGCCCGTTCTGTTCTGCCAGAACAGGATACTCTGGGTAGCCTGCCATGCTGTATTCTGCCAAATCTAACCCGGCAACCTCTTCTTCAGGAGAAACTCTCAACATTCCTAGCTTGCTAAGGACAAAGCTAACGCCATATCCAGGAATAAACCCTAGTACAACAGTGCATACGATAGTTCCTACTAGCTGCCCAAAGAATCCCGTTAGTGGAATGCCATCGCCTTGAGGGTAACCTGTTGCCATCACACCCACAGCCATTGCGCCAATCACACCGCAGTAGCCGTGTACTGCAAAAGCGCCGACGGCATCATCAATGCCTGCTTTTTCAACAGCGCGGCCAACAAAGGGCATTGTATAAGCGCCAATAAATGCAATTAAAATAACAATGGCAGGGCTATACAAATCTAAGCCTGCCCCTACTGAGATAATGCCAGCAAGGCCCCCCGAGATAGTGTAAAAAGGATCTCCTTTGGTCGAGATGTAGGCTCCTACAATGCCTGAGCACAGGGCTAGCGTGGTGTTAACACCAATAGAAGCTAGCGTCATAGGCGTCCCGTAGATAGAGATTTCTCCTGTTTGGCCTGGCACAAAAATAACGCAGGCCGCTAAGAAAGCATAGAAACCAACAAAAATTAGCATGAGCCCTACCATGGTCAGCGGCAGGTTGTGTGGCAGTATTGTTCTCGCTTTCCCTTGTGCATCAAACTTACCGATGCGCGGCCCCAAATTAATGAGTACGCCTAGTGCGAAGAAGCCAGCGACACCGTGCAATACTGCCGAACAGCCAAAGTCATGATAGCCAAACTGAGTGAGAAACCAGCCGTAGGGGTTCCATCCCCAGGCAGCAGCAACTACCCAGGTAAAAGAGCCTAATACGACCGCTAAAATTGCATAAGCGCCTACCTTAATACGTTCAATTACCGCGCCCGAAAGAATGGAGGCCGTGGTCATGGCAAAGAGCGAGAAGGCAAACCAAAAGACACCCGTGAGGTTATCAGCAACATTGGGGCCCAAGGCCGGAGACCAAGGGTAGGAGGCTTGAACCAGACCCAAAACCTCTCCAACAACACCTTCAGAATTAGGATCTGTCCAGGGGCCAACAATACCACCTGTGAGAGGAAATAGGGGAAAGGCATTGTATACCCACCAGCCAAAGAAGAAGAAAGTAAGACCTACAATAGAGAGCGTTAACAGGTTTTTGACCATGGTGGCCAAAACGTTTTTACAGCGAGAGGCTCCCCCCTCGTAGGCCAAGAAGCCAACGTGAATAAGGAGCATAAAAACGGAAGCCCAATAGTAGTAGGATTCCGATACAAAGGTGGCTAGAAACTCTTGTGATTCAGGAGTCATCAGAGGGCTCCGGTAGGTGAGATGAGGTGAACAGCAAGCCAAGAATTTGGCTCGAGAACTTGGCTTTAAAACAAAGCTAAATAACGAAAATTCAATTCTTTTAGGCTGTACCCAAAAGATTTATCGAGAGCAAGAGATTGCTTGAGAGCAAGAGATTGTTTGAAAGGCTGTTTGAGAAGCATCAAAACTACTGCATTTGTCCCTGCCCCCAATGCTGGGGCATTAAGCGTACAGCTATGCTATCTATCAGACCAGCTATGCCAAAAGTATGCAATGAGTAGTGGGCACAAGCTGTATTAATCAATACGAAAAAGTGATTAATATAGTTTCAATAAGTGCTTAAGCTCAGATGCTCTAATTGTTTGAGTATATTGTCTACAGACTGACGGGAAAAGTGCAGCTCTATTGTGGGTTGTGCTGCAACGCAGTGCCGCCAGATCAAAACAGGCGTATCTCCTAAGCAGGCAGGAACAGCCTGATTGTTAGGCAGACTCTCAAGCCGATGGGGAGGCCGAACGGTTGCTATTTTGACTAGTGTTGAGAGCTGTTCAGTGGGTAGAAAGAGAGTGTGCAACCAGTCGTATTGCTTTATCCACGCGCGGCGCTGCAACGGTGTCACAATTTGGTCTAAGGGGCCTGAGTAGCTGATGCGAAAGTTTTTTTCGCACAGTCTTAAAATAGAGCAGTTCTGTCTTTTTAAAGTAACTTCAATAGAGTGAAACGGCGCTAGATAGCTTACTTTTTGTCCAAAAATCAACTGAGTAACTTCTAGGCCATCTACACCCGCTATGTCCCATAGTTTACGATTTGCTAGCCTACGATCTTCTGATTTACGGTCTGCTAGCCTATGCATGAGAAATCTCTACTCTCGCGCGGCTTTTTTTCGGATCAAAGGCAGCGAGCGGTCCTACAGTGGCACTCACTCGGCGCTTGATGCTATCTAGCAGTCCGACTTCGAGCTGAGTCCCTATTGCAGCGTACTCTGGTACGACTTGAGCCATTGCAATGTTTTGGTTGAGTATAGGAGAGAAGGTTGCGCTGGTAATAGAACCGACGCGCCAGCGCTCACCTTTGGCGTAAATATTCTGTCCGTGAGTGGCCGTCTCAGTTCCTTCTAGCACAATGCCAACAGCTACTTTGGGCGGGTGCTGGCGAATGGCTTCTAGCGCAGATTTGCCTATAAAGTCTGGCTTTGTCATTGCAACGCTCCAGCCAATTCCAGCCTGATACGGAGAAATTAAATCGTCAAATTCATACCCGAAGGCCAAAAGTCCAGCTTCAATTCGGGCTCGCTCTAGCGCTTTCATGCCTAGAGGCAACAGCCCTTTTGGTCTGCCAGTTTCTATCAAGATTTTCCAGAGCTGTGAGCCGTGCTGCGGATGGACAAACAGTTCGTAGCCAAGTTCGCCCGTGTAGCCCGTCCGCGATAATAAAACAGGGATGTTCTCTATCTCAACTGCCTTGAATCCAAAATAGCTGAGGTCGCTAAGCTTATAGTACGAGTCATTATGCGAAGTCAGCAGCGATCGCAGAATATTGTAAGACGCTGGGCCTTGAAGCGCTAGGTTGTGAATGCGATCGCTTACCGCTTCAACCTCAATTGACCATCCCTGCTGCTGAGCTACTCGCCGCAGCCAATCGCCATCTGTATCACAGTTGCCTACGTAGCGGTAGTGCGTGGGGCTAAAGCAAAACACAATGCCATCGTCTACAATGCCACCGTGAGGGTTGAGCAAGCAGCCATAGGCCGAGCGTCCTGCGGTTACCTTTTCTAAATTGCGAGAAAAGGCGTATTGCAACAGGGCAAAGGCATCTACACCCGTAATCTCGAACTTACGCAAGGCTGAGAGATCCATGAGCGCCGCTCGCTGCCGGAGGGCCCAGTATTCGGCCTGGTCACCTTGATAGGCGAAGCTGCTAGGCACCCAAAAGCTGTTGTACTCAACTAAATGGTCGCTTAGCTGGCGGATGCTGGGCGTAAAGGCACTCTCTTGGGTTAGGCGTAGCGGCAGATCGGCGGCGACTCGTTTCCCGACTGCGCGCTCAAACGTTTGATCGGCGGCGTATATGCGAATGTGAATGGGCGTAGGCTGCCAGGCGTTAGCAGAATCAATGTCGTCGGGGCAGGCTGAGCTAGCACAGAGTAGGGTTTGATGCGCTTTTAGCAAAACGTAGTCGCCAGGGCGCGACCAGGATTCTGCACTGGCAACAGTATTGGTGCAGTCGATTTGAGTATTGAAAAAGAAGTTGATGGCAGACCAGCCAGGTTTGGGTGAAATGCCATACGGGGCGATCGCACCATTAAAGTTGTCGCTACAGCTAGGGTGACCAGGATAGCCTGCGTCGGCATAATAGCGAGGGGTGCAGGCTAAGAGGAAGCTGTCGTGGCGATCGCACGTATCTTGAATCACCTCCACCATTGGCTGCATAGAGCCGTCAAAGTATTTGCCATGCAGCCCCACCCGAGGGTTCGCCACGCCGTTTAGCGTGCGGGTGACCGTACTATCTAGCATTTGGCTATAGTCGTCACCGGCAAACGCCAAGAAGTCAGAGCACTGCGAGCCCTCTACATCGATAATTTGAATATATTGCCCCTGCGTGACGGTGTAAGCCTGCGCCGTGCCCGCTTCAATCCGGTACTCTGCCACGACTTTGCCTAAGGGCGCAGGTACGTCCAACAGTCTTCTTTTAGGCGCAACAGGCGTGTTTACTACCATGATTTTTGGGGGAAGGGGGCACGTCGTTAGCCGGATTTTCATCAAAGAAGTTTAGCGGCTTGAGCATAAAGCCAATGGTGGCAACTGGCATGACTGGCCAGTCTTCGGCGCGGGGCGAATGGCTGTGAGCAAAGGTGTACCAAACCACAATGTCGGTATCTTCTACCGCGCGATCGTCCGCAGTCCACAGCGGCAAACCCGCCCCGCCCGGATTTTGATTAGGATAGTCGCCCGCTGGAAACTTTTCATCTTCGTGATAGGGCGTCACCCATAAGTGCTGGCTCATATACGCCGCCCGCTTAGAAACGCTCGCATCGGGCCGCGCCATGGCCAGGGTGTTGTCTCCTGGCATCAGCTTGTAGGCGGTTGGATAACCCATCGCATTGGTTTTAGAAGGGTTTACGATTTTCCAATAGCGCCCTTTCATCGGGTTGATTAGTCGCTTAGCAGCCTGCTCTGTTGGCAGCAGCGTAGATTTTGCATAAAAGGCGTTGCCGTAAGGATTTTTATCATCCGCTTCTGGCACAATATCGACCTCATAAACAGAGTTATTCGCGCCGTCGATATTCATATCCATTCGCACGTTAAAAATGTGTTGATGAATCGGCGCATTGAGCTGCGGGGCAACCAGCGTGCCGTACTTGGGCACATCTCCAGGCATCACAGCGGCGGTACTCACTACGCCGGTAAGCTTGACTTCGTATTGAATAGTGCCGTCTTGATAGAAGTACCAGTAAAAGCCGTATTCGTAGTTGCCCACAGTAGCAATAAAAGAGATAACCAAGCGACGCGATCGCCTTACTTCTGTCTGCTCGGTGCGCCAGTCCATATGCTTCCACAAAATGCCAAAGTCTTCTTCATGCAGGCAAATGGCATTCTCAATTTTGGCCACCTCACCGCGAGAGTTAGTGATAAAACCGTCAAAGTAGTGAATAACACCCAGACAGTCGCAGCCCAGCGTGAGAGAGTTGGCCAGCGAACCAATGCCGTATTCGCCCACATCAAAGGCATTTTTACGATAGTGGTGAGGTTCTGGATCGCCATAGGGCACCGTCATTTCTGCCAGCGATGCCCGGTAAAATATTGGGCGCTCTTCATCGCCATCTTGATAGGTAACGTTATAAAGCACCAAGCCTTCGCGGGGCGTAAACCCGACCCGAATCTTCCACTTTTGCCAGCGGATTTCGTGATCATCGACCTCAAAGCTCGGCCCTTCTGGCTGAACAATTTCTAACGGCTTAATGTCTGTGCGGTAGTTCTTGACATACTCTGGCGTGTAGTTGCCATCTTTGGGCGGCAGCGGCACCACACCATAGTCTTCTACTCTAATGACCTCCATTTTGTTGAGGTCTACCACCGGAATCACACCTTCGATGGGCCTTGCATAGCCGTGGTCAGTTGGATTCGCCTTTACCCAGCAGAGCGCTCTAGATAGACGTACGCCTTCTTCATCTGCGATGCCATAGTGGCCTGCTGACCACGGATCGACCATCACTAAATCAGGGTTAGTGATGCCGCGTTTTGCGATCGCAGCCTGAAATTCTGGGCTCGCCTTAACCGCCGCCTCACATTCAACAAACTCATCCAGCATAATCGGCGGCTGCACATTGGGAATATGCTCCCAAGATTTGACACTGCCAGAGGTCGAACCAGCTTCTGAGCTAGAGCCCAACGAAACAACAGCTTCGTAGGTTTTGGCAGTGGCATTGTCGAGCAAAATAACAAAGGCTTCTCGCTCGATAGAATCGCCTGGGCTGAAGCTCAAAACACTCTCTTTAGCAGGCTCTTTGAGGGTGACGGTGGCAAAGCGGACGCTGGCTCCTAGCGATTTTTGCTCGCGGAGGATAGCAACGGCGGCAGATATTTCATCAGGCGTAAGGGGCTCTAGAGGGTGGCTAACGCTGGCCACTACGGGTGTAGTAAGCGGCTTTTCTTGAGTAAAGGTCATAGGTTAGTTCCGAATAAAAGAAAGGAGTAAGAGACAACAAGGTGCTTACGCATCCACTCAGCTTATGAACGACTAGGAACGACTCATAAACGGCTTATGCACGACTTATGCATGAACTCAGGCGCTGGCCATAGCCGGTCTTTTCAAGGAAACTTCCGAGTCTTCTAATTCTGCGTCTAATTCTGCTAGGAGCGTCTCGGCTAGCTTGCGCTTTTCCGCCACGTCCATCTTTTTTAGCTCGTTATGCAGCGCCCGCTCATTCACCGATTGATTCCAGTAGTCTAAGCTCTCAAAGCCTAGCAGTGCAGATTTGCCAACAAACTGACGCAAAATCTCATTGGTGGGGCCCATTACCCAGCCCGCCTTGCCATCACGCAAGTAGCGCTCTATTTCCATATCTTTTTTAAAGCCAGAGCCGCCGCAGGCATGGAGCATTTTGTCGCAGACATGCGCTACGTTTTTCGCCGCCGAAAACTTGATTTGCCAATACCAGTGCAGATAAGCCGAGCGGGGCAAAGCCGAAAGGTCAGCGTGAACAGACCAGTCGCAGCTGTTGGTGAGCTGATCCATCAGCTGCCCCATCGAAAAGGTGTACATGCGACAGGCGCTCGTGTCGATAATGGCTTCGCCAAAGTAGTCTTGAATAGTGGGATAGTCAGCGACCCTCATGCCGACATCGACGTGTTTTTTGCGCGTAACGTGCTTTTTGGCAATATCGATTGCGCCCATCGCAATCCCATTCCAGCAGGCCGACGAGCATAGCAGGAAAAAAGGATCAACAATCTCATCATTAGAAGCCACCCCGTCGCCAACCGGCCCAACCATTCGCTGAGCAGGAATCACGACGCCATCAACTAAAAGAGAGCCCGACTGATTGCCTCGCAGCCCCAGCGCGTCCCACTTGTGCGGTTCAGCCTGAGCTTCATCGCCATAAATCAAAAAGCAGGAGAGATCGGAATAGTCGCCGCTAAAGTCAGGGCTAGTTGTTTGAACGATGTACCAGTCGGCAAAGCCTGCTGAGGTTGTCCAAGAGGCTCGCTTGAACACCTGCCAGCCTGACGCTGTTCTTTCAGCCCGTGAGGAAACCGGATACCAAAAATGAGATCCGGTTTCTGGATCGGAGTAGGAGAGCGTTCCGATCGCGACATCTGTATCTAGTCGCTTTAGCAGTGCCTGCAACTCCGGGTTGTTGTGAGCGCGAAATAGAGCCGCTGCAACCGCGCCTAGATGCATGGTGTAGCACATGGCCGTGCTGGGGCAGCCATAGCGAGCAATCGTTTCAACCACCATGGCAGCGCAGGTGTGGCTTTCACCCAGACCGCCCCATGATGTTGGGACGAGTAGGCCCAGCAGCCCAATTGAGGCTAGGGCTTCAAAGTTTTGGCGAGGATAGATGAGATCGCGGTCGGAGGCTATTGCGTTTGGCCTCAACACTTTCGCACACAGATCAATCAGCTTAGCCTGAAGCTCTTTTTGCGAGGGCGTTAGCATCCACTGCGGATCAAAGTCTGCGCTGAGTCCACCTAGGGGCACTGCGCTAGACATTACATTAGGAGAAGCGGTTGCGGTTGTCATTGTAGGTTTGAAAAAGGATAGAGAGATTGTGGCTATGGCTATATCTGGCTATGGCTATATCTGGCTGTGGCTATATCTGGCTATGGCTATATCTGGCTGTGGCTATAGCTGGCTGTGGCTATACTCAAACAGCTATGGCTATTTCCGTCGCCAGCGGATCGGCGCAATAGTCAGCTAAGTGAGGGCTGCGGTAGCCGTCCTTATGCCACAGTACCGGGAAAAAGCTTTCATCCATTTCAGTACTGCCCAATCGCTTGTAGCGCCCATAGATGTATCCAGCCGGGTTAGTAGCGTGGAACTGCGAGTTAGCAGGAATCGTATGCAGCCCGATGCTGTGAAAGGTTCCTTCTGTACGCGTTGTTTTGCAAAGGCCGTGCCAGGTGCGCCCGTGATGAAATGCGCAGCCACCAGCGGGCACCTCAACAACAACCAGTTCAGGCTGTTCAACGCCTGCATTCTCTGCGGCCTGAAGCATGGCCCAGCGATAGTCTTTGGTGGGGGCATGAAACTCTCCTTCTACTGCCGCTAGGGGCCACTTGTGCGATCCTTTGACGTACACCAGCGTGCCGTCTGCTGCGCTAGCGTCGTCTAGCGCCACCCAGCAGGTCATCATCTGAGCAGGCTCCAGGTAGTCGATATATGCGCCGTCTTGGTGCATAGCGATCGCCTTCGCGCCTGGCGGCTTCATCCACAGGCTATCTTGGCCAATCCTGGCCCCGTCCCAACCAGCCAGCGTCGCCGTGAGCCGACCAATTTCAGCCGAAAGAACAAGGCTGGCAATAGTGCGATCGCACTTCCAAGCGTTACACATCTCTCTGGTCACATCGGGCAGGCTCAAGCCCGGTCGCCAGTACCACTCGTCAGGATAAATGCCCGTCTCAAACTCTCCGTGAAACAGCGGCCCCATTCGATCGGCCAGCCGCTGCGCAAAATCAGGCGGCACAAAGTTCTCGACAATCAAGAAGCCGTCTTCTTGAAACTGCTGAATTTGCGCTGAAGAAAGAGAAACTGGCTGATAGCTCATGTAAAACACCCGTAACTAGCAACTATCGATTCAACTATCGATTCAA
>Ga0115546_1000022_pt1 | contig 143727 bp, 128 predicted proteins | sample COGITO_mtgs_1004_FD_87186 | JGI IMG/M metagenome (GOLD analysis project Ga0115546, IMG submission 87186) | Pelagic marine microbial communities from North Sea - COGITO_mtgs_100413 | ecosystem: Environmental > Aquatic > Marine > Epipelagic | place: Germany:Helgoland, sampling site Kabeltonne...
ATTTGATTAACCGCTTCTTGCTTAAATTCATCCGTGTATCTTATTCCTCTACTCATCATTTACCTCTTATGGTTTAGTTACATTTTTACCATAAAAAGTGTCGAGTGTTCTCAGGCCGTATCAGTGTGACAGATACTTACATCTAAGTTGTATTAAGCGTTTATTGTTTTAGCAAAGACTCCTTAAGAGGATTAAGAATGCAGCACAGTATTGAAGATTTATTAAAGGTAAAAGCGGCGGGATCGATCAACGCCAATGTACCGACACCGTTGTATTATCAGCTCTATTCTTTGCTTAAGAGTTTAATCTTGGATGGCAGTATCGGTCATTCCCAGCGTTTACCTGCTGAGGGTCAATTGGCTGAAATGTTTGATGTTTCACGTATCACAGCCAAACGAGCAATGGACGAATTGGCGCAAGACGGCTTAATAGAAAGACGTCGGGGCAGGGGTTCTCACGTTATTTTTCGCTTTAAAGCGCGTCCGGTTCAAACACCTTTGGTTGGGGTGCTAGAAGAGATCGAACGTATTGCAGCACTGTCTACTGCGCAAGTATTGGAATGTCATGTAGCCACGCCACCCTATCAAATTAGAGAAGAGCTCGGTCTTGCTAATGGCGAAGAAGCTTTGCATCTGGTTAGGGTGAGAGAGAGCAAGGGTCGTAAATTTGGCTATTACGCCAGTTGGACCGCGTGGCAAGACACGCCACCAGATGCGGAAGTATTCAAAAAGATTCCACGTCTAAATTATTTTAAGGAGCGCGGACTTAAGGTGAATTTTGCAAAACAAACGATTGGCGCAGCGCCTGCAACGCCAGCATTGGCCAGTGCGCTAGATGTACCCGAAGGCACAGCATTATTGCGCTTAGTACGACGATCGTTTCTAAAAGACGGTGACCAGATGGTGCTCAAGGACCATCTTAATATCTATTACAATCCAGAGTGCTTTCAGTACTAAATGGATATTGATATAAGTTAGTTCGCGTTTCTAGTCCGACTTTATCGAGTGAACTTGCTCGGCAAATTTAAGACTGCCGTTGCCCGAGAGTAAGATTGCCCAATGGCGCGTCTCTTTGAAATGCGCAAACACGATAAGCATCATCACTGTAATCGGTACACTTAAAAACATTCCCGCTACGCCCCACACGCTGCCCCAGAGCGTGAGCGACAGCATTACTACTAGAGGGCTTACATTTAATGAATTGCCCATGAGCTTTGGCTCTAGAAAATTACCCACTGCAATCTGTACTGATCCTACACCCAATAGCACGATCAAAAATGGGCCAAACGTATCAAACTGAATCAGTGTAAGTAACGCAGGGAACAGCGTTGCAATGATCGAGCCGATGGTTGGGATAAAGTTGAGTAAGAAAATAGTAAATGCCCAGAAGCCAGCAAAATCAACGCCTACCGCTAATAAGATAAAGTAGCTGACGGTGCCTGTAATTAGACTGGTGATGGTTTTGATCCACAGATAGGTTTGTATATCTTCTTGCGCATGCGACAAAATGCTCAGGATCGAACCACGTTGCTCGTTGTTGGGGAACATGGCACTAATCTTGTTTTGGAAAGTACCTTGCTCAAGCATTAAGAACAAAACATAGATCAATACAATAAATATATCGCTGATCATATTAGTAAACGTGCCAGCGAGCGTTGTAATAAGGGGTGCAATTTCTATGCCTTTTACAACCTGATTTATGTTCGGCAAGTCTTGCAAGTTAAATTGTTGAATTACCTTGATACTCAATGCGTCAAAGTTACGTTTGTATTCAGGCGCAGCCGCAGAGACATCAGATATGTTGTTCTGAATCATATCGACCGAGAAGGCTACAAATAGTCCGATACTGAACAAAGACATCAAGGTCGTAACCCAATTTCGATCCGCTACCCACGGCAGGAGCTTTGCGTAACTGCGACTCAAGGCGTTGATCACGTACCAGATCATTATGGCGACAGCCAGCGGTACCAGCACCGATTTTCCTACAACCAAAACGTAGAACACTGCAACCGTTGCCAAAATGACCAACGAAATCGAGGTTGGTCGTGAGATGTCAGAACTCATTATTACTCCTTATTGGGACAGACTAGTATGTTCGTCTGTCCTCAAATTGCGTTGATGTTTAGGCGTATTGACTGTTGGCTTATTGTGGGGCGGTGAGCTCTTTGAGCAATACTGTCCAAAAATCCAAGCTGTCATCGAATGACTTCTTAGGGAAGCGCTCGTTTAAACCGTGTGCAAAGTTGTCTTCGGCGCGCATAAATCCGCTGGAGACGCCCCATACTGGTATCCCCGCGGTGCGAAAATGCATGCCGTCGGTTGCTCCTGGTGACATATACGGCACCATGGGTAGTTCAGGACTAATTGTATCAACGGCAACTCGAACTGCCGCCATGACGTCATCACGAGGGTCCGACGTTGGGCTTTCTGGGTAAGGAACTAAGAGTTTGATATCTTTATCAGTAAGCCCGCTTACCTCTACGAGCTGTTGCTTGACACCTTCAATAGTCTCTCCAGGAAAAATCCGGCAATTAACCGTTGCGGTTGCAGACTGCGGTAAGGCATTCTCGGCATGGCCGCCAGAGAGCATTGTTGCCACACAGGTGGTGCGCAGCATGCCGTTGTAATGGGCCTTTCTACTTAACAAGGCTACTGCCTGTTCATCCGTAGGGTCGGCTGCGAAACTCGCCATGGCTGAGCCCGTTTCACCTTCGACTTTTAAACTGTTTTGGCGAAAGTACTCGCGGGTAACGCTGGAACTGTTAATAGGAAACCTATACTGAGAAATCGCTTTTAGTGCGTCAGCAAGCTCATATATTGCATTGTCTGGCCGTGGGATCGAGCTGTGACCACCTGGGTTGTGGATGGTCATCTCAAACGTAGCGTAGGTCTTTTCTGCGGCCTGAACATTGTACCCGACGGGCTCATGATTGGTGTTTAGTGATCCGCCGCCTGCATCAGAGTTTAGTGCATATTCGGCATCCCTTAAGTAAGCAGTCTCGTAGGCGAGCTTCTCGGTTGTGAACATTGTGGTTTCTTCGTCACCAGAAAAGACGATGTATAGATCTCGGTTTGGTACAAAACCTTGTTTCTTGAGACGAACAAAAGTCGAAGCTAACATAGACACGCCATATTTATTGTCGATAGTGCCACGGCCATAAAAATACGATTCGTCTTCGTTGAGTGTAAATGGCGAACGTTCCCAATCAGAGTCTAGGGCTTCGACAACGTCCATATGACCCAACAATAAGATGGGCATTAAGTTAGAACCTTCCTTACCTGCGTAACGCACGGTAAGTCCAACAGCGTCGTCTACAGCTATTGTCTTAATATCATCAGGGCTAAAACCCGCGACAACGAATTCTTGACTTAGGTAGTCCACAATTTTCTGACCGTTGCCGCGCCCAGCAACGGTGGGTATTTCTACAATAGTCCGATAGATTTCTAAGCTCTTCGCTTTATGCTCGGCGGCTTCTGCAGCGTCGCCAATTGCCGCGTTTGAGATGCTTGAGAGTAGGGCGAAGCACATTAAGATGCCTGCTTGACCGAGTAAAGTAGACGTGTGCGTTTTAAGTAGAGAATTCATGTGGGATTATCCAATCGTTATTTACGCCCACACTTTACACCAGAACTTTTAGGGCGAGCAAAGTTAGAGGTATAAAATAAGATTAATGTATCAAAGTGTGACGCATAAAAAACGCCGGCAACCATTTATGGTTGCCGGCGTTTTAGCACGTTGGCTCGGTCTAAGTTAGCTACCAGTTCAATATTTAACTTAGATCAAGCTTGTCGCGTCCGTGTACTCAAGTCCTTGTGCATCGGCAACTGCTTTATAGGTTAACTTACCCGCGTGCACGTTCAAGCCGTTTAACAAATGAACGTCTTGAGAAACCGCTTTCTTCCAGCCTTGGTTTGCTAGGCTTAGCGTAAACGGCAACGTGGCATTGTTAAGGGCATACGTTGATGTTTGCGGTACTGCGCCAGGCATATTGGCGACGCAGTAGTGGACTACACCGTGCTTCATAAAGGTTGGTTCGGCATGAGTGGTTGCTACAGATGTTTCAAAGCAACCGCCTTGGTCAATCGCAACGTCTACTAGCACCGCTCCAGGCTTCATTTTACGCACATGGTCTTCGGTCACTAGCTTAGGCGCATTTGCGCCAGGTACTAATACCGCACCAATCACCAAATCAGATTCGGCCGTGTAACGGTCAATAGCTTCGCGTGTTGAATAAACACAATTGGCTTTTCCTTCAAACTCCATGTCTAACTGACGAAGCTTAGGGATTGAGCGATCTAGGATTGTTACATTAGCACCCATGCCACGAGCGATGTACGCTGCGTTTTGGCCAACAACACCGCCACCTAACACCAATACTTTGGCTGGTTCGGTTCCGGGTACACCACCCATTAATACGCCAATGCCGCCTTGAGCGCGTTCTAGACAGTGTGCACCAGCTTGTGCAGCAAGGCGTCCTGCAACTTCGCTCATCGGTGCAAGCAAAGGCAGTGACCCGCCAATACCGGTCACTGTTTCGTAAGCAATCGCGGTTACGCCAGACTCTAATAAGAGCTTAGTTTGGCGTGGGTCTGGAGATAGGTGTAAGTAAGTAAACAGCACTTGGCCTTCGCGCAATTGTTTGCATTCTTCAGGCTGTGGCTCTTTTACCTTAACGACCATTTCAGACTTAGCGAAAATCTCTTCGTTAGTGTCAACAATGGTTGCGCCAATAGCGCGGTAGTGATCGTCTGTAAGGCCGATTCCAGCTGCAGCGCCTGCAGCGATGCTAACGTCGTGACCATACTCAATAAGCTCTTTAGCACTCGCTGGGCTAAGGCCTACGCGGTACTCGTGATTTTTAATTTCTTTTGGTACGCCAACTTTCATGGTAAATCCTCCGTGGTTATTAAAAATGATAGAGCTAGAAATGAAAATGGTTAAGGAATTATTTTTGTATTTTCTTAAAAAAGTAGTAAATTATCTTTTAATTACATACGTATGCCACAAATAAACCTGATTGGGCTTGATCCCAATGTTGAAGCTATGATTGATAACTATGATCGCAAAATACTAAGGGCACTCCAGCGAGACGGACGGCTAAGCTATACCGAGCTTGGCAAACTGGTTGGTCTGACCACTACGCCGTGTATAGAGCGCGTGCGTAAGCTCGAACGACAGGGCTATATTACTGATTACTCAGCCAATCTAGACCCAAAAAAACTGGAAACAGGTCTTATTGTTTTCGTCCAAATAAGCCTAAGCCGATCTGGGCAGCACAGCTTTTCGATGTTTCGAGACGCAATTAAAGCTCTACCAGAGGTACAAGAATGCCATTTAGTAACGGGTCACTTTGATTTTTTGGTAAAAGCCAGGGTCAAGGATATGACCGCGTATCGGGACTTTCTAGAGAATCACTTACTCACGGTTAAGGGCGTAAAGGATTCAACCAGCATTGCCGTTATGGAAACGGTTAAGGAAACCATGCAGATCCCCATTTAAGTGTACTTTAAGTTATCGCTCAGTCTCACTAACGCACCAATATAGTGCAATACAATCTTATTTGCACTATTATGAAGCGCTCATATGGGGTGATATTGCACGTGTGCGATATTTTAGGGCGGTTTTATTCGCAGTTTGGCCTTTTTTGTAACAATTTACATAGTTGGCACAAAGATTGCTGCATCTAAAGTACAGCGCCATTGCCCAAACTGCGTATTGGACCAAGGCGTGTTCACTTTCAAAGAAGTTTTAACTAACTACATAGATACCAGAGGTAAGAGTAATGTCAGCGAAAGACGTACTAAAGCAAATTAAAGAAGACGATATTAAGTTTATTGATTTTCGTTTCACGGATACACGCGGTAAAGAGCAACATGTAACTGTTCCAACAAGCGTCGTCGACGAAGATACGTTTGCAGAAGGAAAGATGTTCGATGGTTCTTCAGTTGCAGGTTGGAAGGGTATTAACGAATCAGACATGATTCTTATGCCTGATCCACAAACAGCCGTATTAGACCCGTTCTTTCAAGATAAAACGCTTAACATCCGCTGTGACGTTGTAGAGCCTTCAACAATGGAAGGGTATGAGCGAGATCCTCGCTCTATCGCTAAGCGTGCCGAAGCATATTTGCAGGAAACGGGCATCGGCGACAAAGCCTATTTTGGCCCTGAGAACGAATTTTTCGTGTTTGACGATGTTCGTTTTTCTACTGATCCACGTGGCGCCTTCTTTGAAATTGATTCTTCAGAAGCGTATTGGAATTCAGACAAGCTTTATGAAGGCGGCAACATGGGGCATCGCCCTGGTTTAAAAGGCGGTTACTTTCCTGTTCCTCCAGTAGATTCACTGCACGACTTACGTGCGGCAATGTGTCTTTCGTCTGAAGCCATGGGTTGTCCAACTGAAGTACATCACCACGAAGTAGCAACGGCTGGTCAGTGCGAAATCGGAACAATCTTCAATACGCTTACCAAAAAAGCAGACGAAGTACAGATTTTTAAATATGCGGTACACAATACGGCTCACATGTTCGGTAAAACAGCTACGTTTATGCCAAAGCCAATTGTTGGCGACAACGGTTCGGGTATGCATGTTCACCAATCAATCTTTAAAGACGGCGAAAATATTTTTGCTGGCGACGGATACGGCGGTTTGAGTGAAACAGCTCTGTATTACATTGGCGGTATTTTTAAGCACGCACGTGCTATCAACGCGTTTGCAAATGCATCAACAAACAGCTACAAGCGCTTAGTACCAGGCTTCGAAGCGCCAGTACTGTTGGCTTATTAAGCACGTAACCGTTCAGCATCTTGCCGAATTCCTTTTGTGTCAAACCCTAAAGGTCGTCGTATTGAGATTCGTTTCCCAGATTCAACGGCTAATCCATACTTGGCATTTACAGCGATGTTGATGGCAGGTCTCGATGGGATTCAAAACAAGATTCACCCAGGTGATGCATCGGACGAAGATTTGTACGAGTTGCCACCGGCAGAGCAAGCGAAGATTCCAACAGTAGCGCCAGGCCTAGATTACGCACTTGCAGCGCTTGATGCTGACCGAGAGTTCTTGAAGGCGGGTGGTGTATTTACTGATGACTCTATCGATGGTTACTTAGAGCTCAAGCAAGCAGAAGTTGATGCATTGCGTATGAGCACTCACCCAATCGAGTTCGAATTGTCTTATAGCTGTTAAATGTTAAGAGAGGCGCCCCGCATGGTCGGGGCGTTTTTTTAACTAGGCGCGCACTGTTTTGGTGCAATCTGTATAGCATTCACTCAATATCGACTGAAAACCACTGCGAATGAACCCAGAAGCTCTCATCGAGAATTTAAACAATTCCGTTATTGTGGTGGATCGAGATCAAGTAGTGCTGCGTGTCAATGTTGCGGCGGAGACCTTGTTTTCTAAAAGCCGTCGCTACCTACTAGGCCATCCTTTGGCCGAAGTGGTACCCGTAGACAAAATTACGTCTTATATCGATCAATGTTTTTCAGACAATGCTCATTTCACCCTGCGCGAAGTAGCGCTGGAAATAGGGGGTGCGGAGTCTTTGGTAGATTTAACGCTGCAATGCGTTATCGGCGAAGCACAAATTAATACAGTTGTATTGATCGAGATTAATAGTATCAGCCGAATATCGCGATTTATGCGCGAGAAAAACCAGGTAGAGCGTCAGCAGTCTTTTCGTTTAATGATGCGCGGTCTTGCTCACGAAATTAAAAATCCTCTAGGCGGCATTCGCGGCGCAGCACAATTATTGGATAGAGAGATCACAGATCCTTCGCGACGCCAGCTTACGGGGATTCTAATTAAGGAGGCTGACCGTCTAACTCGATTAGTGGATCGCGTAATGGGGTCGCGTGAGCAGCTTAAGCCCTGTCTTTTGAATATTCACGAAGTGTTAGAACATGTTATTCGTTTGGTCTCGGTTAAGTCTGATAGCGAACTAACTATTCATCGTAATTATGATCCTGCGCTACCTGAGATTAACGTAGACAGAGAGCAGATGATTCAAGCAACTCTCAACATTGTTGGAAATGCTATAGAGGCGCAACAAGGGCGAGACCAAATTGTAATTGGTATTAACACAGAGTTTGACCGCTTCGTGACGATTAACCGAGAGACTTACCGCCAAGCACTCAATATTAAAATTTGGGATGAAGGCACGGGAGTGGTCTCAGAACTACAGGACATATTGTTCGATCCTTTAATAACCAGTCGACCAGAGGGTACTGGATTAGGTTTATCGATTACTCAAGAAATTGTGCAGCGCCACAAAGGCCTAGTGCAATTGGAAGAATATGAAGGCAAGACGTGTTTCACCATTAGTTTGCCGTATCTGTCGACAAAGTTGGATGCTGTCGAAGATTTATCAGGAGGTTTAAGTGAGTAAAGTATGGGTTGTTGATGATGATTCATCTATTCGTTGGGTGCTGTCTAAAGCCTTGGAATCGGCTGGTTTTGATGTTACGGACTTTGAAGATGCTGAAGCCGTAATCGCAGCGCTTGAAACCAAGACCCCCGATGTCTTAATGACTGACATTCGAATGCCGGGAATGAGCGGTCTTGAATTAGCCAAATTAATAAAAGAGAGTAAGCCGGATGTGCCGTGTATTGTTATGACCGCGCATACAGACTTGGATAGTGCGCTTGCGTCATACGAAAGCGGTGCTTTTGAATACTTACCGAAACCGTTTGATTTAGACGAGGCTGTACGGCTCGTTCAACGTGCTGTTGAGCCTAGTCAGGCTGGCACTGATAGCACTCTGAGCGGCGATAGCGTTGAGCCAGAAATTGAAATAATTGGCGAAGCACCGGCGATGCAAGAGGTGTTTCGTGCAATCGGGCGACTCGCTCGATCACATATTAACGTGATGATCTGTGGTCAATCTGGTACGGGTAAAGAGCTGGTGGCCAACGCATTGCATCAGCATAGCCCAAGAGCAAAACGACCGTTCGTGGCGATCAATATTGCCGCCATTCCAGCTGAACTCCTTGAATCTGAACTATTTGGTCATGAAAAAGGAGCCTTCACAGGCGCTCAAGCTCAAAGGTTAGGACGCTTTGAGCAAGCGCAAGGCGGAACTCTGTTTCTAGACGAAATCGGAGAAATGCCTGCTGAACTGCAAACAAGGCTTCTACGGGTGTTGTCTGATAGGCGTTTCTATCGCGTGGGTGGGCGTCAACTTGTTGACGTAGATGTTCGTGTGCTTGCGGCGACAAATCGAAACTTAGAGCGTCAGGTTGAAGAAGGCCACTTTCGTGAAGACCTATATCACCGTCTCAATGTGATTCGTATTAATCTGCCATCATTATCAGAACGAGCCCAAGATGTGACGTTGCTGGCTGAACGATTTTTAAAAGAGAGTGCGCGTGAGCTACAAGTAGAACGTAAGGTTCTTACCCCAGAGGCCGTTGATTGTCTGCAATCATACGAGTGGCCGGGCAATGTGCGCCAGTTAGAAAACATATGTCGATGGATTACGGTAATGGCGCCAGCAAACAAGGTGACGATGGATGACTTGCCAAAAGAGATTACTGGTTTTAAGCCAGAAGTGAGAATTAGCGATTGGCAGCAGGCACTGGCGCAGCACGCTCACTCGCGCGTGCTGCTGGGAAAACAGGATATTTTGCTGGAGCTAACACAGCAATTCGAAAGTACATTATTAACGCTAGCTCTTGAACACACCGATGGGCATAGGCAGAATGCAGCTAAGCTACTGGGTTGGGGAAGAAATACCTTAACTCGCAAACTTAAAGAACTTGGTCTAGATGCGGTCTAAATTAGTCAAAAAATAGTTTAAGCTATGTACGCCCTGTTTTAGTTGAAAAAATTTCAGATGAAGGCAACTAGTTGACGTGAGTTAGCTGGGGTGAGTTTCTCTAAGAAACGGTGAATAGACTGTAATAGTGAATGCCAATTAGGATTAAACGTTGTAACGGTTTTGTTGCGCAATAACGGACTACATAAAAAATGAATCGACCTCTACTCAAACAAGTTTGCCTGATAGTTTTGCTCGTCATGCTTGCTACTCCAGCAAAAGCCCAAACAAACTATGTTACTGACGATTTTGAAATAATGTTTAGGGCGGGGCCTAGTGTACAGAATAAGATTATTAGACCATTGCGCAGCGGTACGCTGCTGGAAGTGTTGGACGATGATGCGGGTAATGGCCACAGCCAAGTAAAAACATCACGAGGTGAGATAGGCTATGTACTAACTCGTTTTATAAGTGATAGCGTTCCTGCCAAAAACCAATTGGGCAGAATGGAAGAGCGGTTAGCGTCTTTAACGGCAGACCCTGGTGACTTGCGTGCAGAGCTGGCGGATGCACAAGAAAGTAATGAATTGCTGATTGCCGAAAATGTGAGTTTAGCGACGCGATTAAAAATAGCACAAGATCGAATAGAGGAAATTACAAATATTTCGGGTGATTCGATTCAGTTAACCGAAGAGGCAGAGCGTTTGAATAATGAAGTACAACAATTGTTGTTACAAGTTGATGACTTTCGTATTCAAACCGAAACATTGAGAGATACTGCAGATAACAAAACCCGACTAGTTACGACAGGAACGATCCTTGTCGGTATTTTTCTAGGCTGGATCTTGTCGCTAGCAGGAGGCAGACGTCGAAATCGTTCCAACTGGTAGCATTCGCTGCAATATTTTTAATGCTCTATCGGTATTGGTGTTGATTCCTTGTTATCCAAAATTTTTTTAAACGCTATTTATGAACCAACTATTCCTGCAAGGCCTGTTTACTCTACTTCTTTGTGTTGCTACGTTAGCGCAGGCTCAGTGGCAAGTTGACGAAAACGTATTGTCAAATTCTACACCAAGCGCACTAGCAACAGGTGTAGTTGAGTTAGATGCGGAAGCAACAGAGGCTTTGGCAAAATTTGAGGCCGCAAAATGCTCTAATGGAGGCACCGAAAAACGTGCTTTTATCGATTTCTCTACTAAGAATTCTGTTGAGGCAAACTATGTTGGGTCAGTAGCGCAGTCATTTTCCACGACTCTTCAATTGACGGGATTAACGCCAGAACTGAATGAATTAAGCAGTCGCTCGGTACGCTTTCTGTTTGAGCTTGATCGACTCGGCGAGGTTAAATCAATCACGGTTTTTGCTAAAGAAAGCGACACAGGTCTTAGGCAATTTGTGACGGAGTTAATTCGAAAGACGGCACCGTTTCCTACGTATGATTCGATTGTTGATGAGTGTTTCGAATCATTGGTCATCAGCGCAATATTTGATTTCTAGAGGACGTGTTGAACAAGTTTCATTTGAAGGTCCTGGTCAGAGTAATGCTGTTAAAAACTTTTTCGCCTAAATAATATGGGAATCATTCTGCATCGTGATCTGACCATGAACGGCAAGGTCTACAAAGCCGGCGAATCGGTGCCTTGGTGGTTGGTTTACCCATTCTTCATTTTCCACATGGGTATGTTTGGCGCGTCTGGATTTTTTATGGCGTATGGCAGCGATGTTGAGCTTTCTTTCCTATATATGCACGGCGGGATAGCAATAGTTACCTACCTAATATTCTATTGGGCTATTTTTGGCCCAGAAACCGTAAAGTGGCTTTTAATAGATTCGGTGTTGGGTGTGTTTGGAATCGTTGCCCAGCTCGGCTGGATACTCGCGTTCTTCGACAAAACTCTTGCAGACTATAGTGTCGCCAGACACTTCATTCCCTTTACTTATTACGTGCTGTATACCTTTTTATTGCACCGAGCAATCTTGGACTTCGGTGGCGGTACACGCGACGAAGCCAAACGCAATACCATTAACTGGTACTACCTTGGCTTCTCTATAATCGTTTACTCTTATTTGGTGTTCGGCGTACCGGCTATTTAGCCGCTGTAAGTTAGCCCCAGTACGCTAGCAACGGTATGATTTTGGCTTAGCCTTGCACCGAGCGCAGCATCCACGCTGTTTTTTCATGTACGCGCATTCTGTCCGAAATCAACGCTGCTGAGGATTCGTCGTCAGCGTCTTGAGCAATGACCAACGCTTCGCGGCAAGTTTTAACCACTTGTTCGTGACCAGATGTTAGCAGCTTGACCATTTCATCAGCGGTTGGAATTGAATCCACTTCATTGATTCTACTCAACGTGGCAAATGCTTTATAAGTGCCTGGTGCCGGTTCGCCAAGGCTCCTTATTCGTTCAGCAATCTCATCAACTGCTACAGCTAGCTCCGTGTAATGAACCTCGAACATTTGATGTAACTGTGGAAACATTGGCCCTGTTACATTCCAATGAAAGTTGTGAGTCTGTAAATACAGAGTGTAGGAGTCCGCTAATAATGCGCCAAGTTGCTCAGCAATTTTCTTTCGTGCAACATCTGAAATACCAATATCGATTGTGTTCATAGATTCCTCAATTAATGTGATGCATGTCAGTGGGTGAATTATATGGCTCGCTTATGGTTCAGTAAAACAGTCTAATCTGTACGTTATCTTCTATTTAACAGAACCATGAGAATGGGTGTCGTCAACACACCGATGTTTATACAATGCGTAGTAAACGAACGCGAAACTATTGAAACGAATTTCTACAAAGCGAAAAACTGAAATCGTATACACTTCGGTAAACAAAACCCACTCGTTCTTTGACCTTAGCTGTACCTATACGAGCGCATTCGAAAGAGAGCCCTTTAAACCTCAAATTAGTAAGTGATGGCAGTGAATAAAAAGATTTTGATTACTGGTGGTGCTGGCTTCATAGGCGTGAACTCCGCTAATGCTTTTGCTAAATCCGGGTGGCGTGTTTGTATACTCGATAACTTATCGCGCAAAGGGGCTCAACTGAATCTAGATTGGCTAATGGAGAGAGTTGAAATAGAGTTTAAGCAGGTAGATATTCGTAATGCCGACGAGGTTTCTAGCGTTTTTAAAAACTACCAACCTGACGTAGTGCTGCATCTTGCAGCCCAGGTAGCTGTAACTACCTCGGTAGTCAATCCACGTGAGGATTTTGAAATTAACGCTGCGGGAACACTTAATGTGCTCGAAGCACTTCGCCTAGAATGCCCAGAAACGTTTTTCATTAATGCATCGACCAATAAGGTTTATGGAAAAATGGAAGACCTTGGAGTTGTGGAGCGTAACGGTCGTTATGAATACGCTGACCTTATGAGTGGCGTATCTGAAATTCGTTCGCTGGATTTTCATTCCCCGTACGGATGATCCAAAGGCGTGGCAGATCAATATACTATTGATTACTCGCGGGTATACGGCCTTAAAACAGTAACCCTCAGGCAGTCTTGTATCTATGGACCACGCCAATTTGGTATTGAAGACCAAGGTTGGGTTGCTTGGTTTACGATAGCGGCAATGCTAGATAAAGAAATTACTGTGTATGGAAACGGTATGCAGATACGAGACGTATTGCACGTAGATGATCTAGTGCGGGCCTATCAAGCGGTGATCGAAAAGCAAGACCAGATAAGTGGACAATCCTTTAATATTGGTGGCGGTACAAAAAATACTTTATCTCTACTAGAGCTTCTAGAGCGCTTAAGAACGACATTGGGAAAAGACATAAATTTGCGCTGGGATGATTGGCGTCCTGGCGATCAACCGGTGTTTGTCTGCGATGTAAGCAAAGCTAAAAAGGAACTTGGTTGGCAGCCAACGATTGATGTTGATGCCGGTGTGCTAAAGCTTATTGAATGGGTGAAAGATCATTCTGATTTGTTTGCCTAGCAAGCGGACATAATACAACCGAAAAATATTGGGTTATGAGTAAAACGTTAACTGTCATATCTGCAGGAAGTGGCTCTCAAAGAGCTAAGCTGCTTGAATTGTGGAATTACCGCGAACTAGCTTGGAGTATGACGCTGCGAGATATTAAGGTGCGGTACAAGCAAACCGTACTGGGTGTTGCATGGGCAGTTTTGCAGCCCGTGGTAACGATGATCATTTTCACCGTGATATTTGGTGGCCTCGCGAAAATTCCTTCAGATGGATTTCCTTATCCGGTATTCGTTTACTCTGGTTTACTTGCGTGGAACCTGTTTGCTACGTCGGTTAGCACCGCTGGGAGTTCGATGGTGGGTGCAGCGAATATGATCTCAAAGGTCTATTTTCCTCGATTGATTGTTCCGTTGGCATCGATGGGTGTGGCGGTTATAGACTTTTTGGTATCTTTCTTAGTTCTGATGATTTTGATGGTTATCTATAGCATCGTGCCTTCGGTTCAAATATTTCTTTTTCCTCTATTTCTATTGGGCTTGGTATTAACCTCGATTGGTGTGGGAACCTGATTGGCCGCAATTACTGTCTCGTATAGGGATTTTAGGTTTGTTGTTCCGTTTACCATTCAGATATGGATGTATATTACTCCCGTAATCTATCCCGCTAGTTTTATTCCAGAGGCGTATCGGTGGATGGTTTACCTAAATCCTATTTTTGGCTGGGTTACCGGAATTAAATCGGCCACCCTAGGAACGCCAATTGATTGGCTTGCTGTTGCCTGTTCTTCGGCATGGATGGTCTTTTTGTTATGGCTTGGGATGTCATACTTTATTAAAGCTGAACGTCGCTTCGCGGACATTATTTAAATCATGACTGACTTTTCTCTTAAAGCTGAAAATCTTGGAAAGGAGTATCTAATAGGCGGTGCAGAAGTACGCCACGATACCTTTCGTGAAATGTTAACAAGTGCTATTTCTAGCCCACTAAAAAAGCTTAAGCGTTTAAGCGGCCGCGACGCCGACCAAGAGCGTTTCTGGGCATTAAAGGATCTCAATTTTGAAATTCAGCAAGGCGAAAAAATTGGGATTATTGGCCACAATGGTGCGGGTAAGAGCACACTACTAAAAGTGCTAAGTCGTATTACACCTCCTACCCAAGGGCAAATTCAGATTCGAGGTAGAGTGGCTAGCTTGTTAGAAGTCGGCACGGGGTTTCATCCAGAGCTGACTGGCCGCGAAAATATATTTCTAAACGGTTCTATTTTGGGAATGCCACGCGCTCAAATACGTAAGTGCTTTGATGAAATCGTGAGTTTCGCTGAAGTTGAAAAATTTATTGATACGCCAGTTAAACGATATTCAAGTGGAATGTACGTGCGTTTGGCTTTTTCAGTTGCCGCACATTTAGACTCAGATGTGTTAATCGTTGATGAGGTTCTAGCCGTTGGCGACAAAAAATTCCAAGACCGGTCGCTGGGTAAATTGGATGACATGGGGGCGCAAGGTCGCACGGTTCTATTTGTTAGCCACAATCTCAGTATGGTCAATCAACTGTGCTCGCGGACGATGCTCTTGGAGCAAGGGGAACTTGTTACTTTTGATGACACAATCGAAACGATTAAGACTTATGGTGAGCACCGCAAAAACACCAGAGGGTCCAAAGAGAAAGGGTTTACTGGGCCCCTACTAGGGGCTTTGGAAGTACTGTCTATGACTATCAACGGTGACACTGAGAACTACGATGTTGTTTTGGATCCTCTTAATGAGCTTAGGGTAGAGCTTGACGTTAACAACCATAAAACGCTTAAGGAGTTTCGTGCCACATTATCACTGGTTTACAAAGGCGAAGTGGTTGTATCACAACACAGTTCACACTTGGCTGAAATGTTAGAAAAAGGTAAGCACAGGTTTGTTTTTGAGTTTCCTTCAAAAATGCTTTCACCTGGAGATTATTCATGTCGCTTGATGCTTGATGACGATGCTACCAATCAATGGATTTGGGGTGAGCACCAAGGCAGCATTGATGTAGTCGAAACATGGGCTCAAGATTATCAGCCAAAGAAATATATGGGCGTAATAAACTTTCTACCGACGGCTAAGCACGAGCGCCTATAGAATAAAATATTAAAAGCATCAGAATAAAATATCAAAAGCATCTTTGCTCTGCATGAGCGGTCAAAAAGTTAGCCAGACTTGTTTTGTGTCGGCAATGGCACTTTATCTTGCTTGTTGAGGTTTCTATCAATGCACAAATATATACCGAAAAATCGGTATCGATGTACTATGAAAAATTTAATCCAGCGTCTACTTCCCCAATCTTGGAAAAACGTCGTAAAAGGTGCTTTCGGAACACCGATCCAGACAATCCACACTGATTGGTCAATTCTTGAAACAGTGCCCAGCTTAGACGAGTCGCACATTGTGTTTGATCTTGGTGCGCGCAATGGCTGGTTTGTTCAGTGCTGGCTGGGCCGGTGTCCTAATAGCGTTATTCATGCTTTTGAAGCCGAACCAAACGCCGCCAAATCACTAACGACCACATATTCCGACGACGCAAGAGTAATTGTATGCAGCAAGGGTGTTGGTGCTAAGTCTGAAACCAAAACTTTCTATAGGCTTCGAGGCTCTGAAGTTTCCAGTTCATTCTTGGAGCATGACAAGTCAGCCTGGGACGCAATTAAGTACAAAACAGGCGATATTGAGCAGCAACAGGTTGAGTTAGTTGCTTTAGATGACTATTGCGAACAACACAAGATTACCAAAGTCTATTTGATGAAAATCGATATACAAGGCTTTGAGTTAGAGGCTTTACATGGTGCGCAGAAAATCATAGAAACAACGAATTACTTATTAATTGAATCGGCAATCACGCCCTTGTACAAAGATTCGGCTACCTTTACTCAGGTGCACGATTTAATGCGGTCCAAGGGCTTTCATTTGATGAATTGGCGAGCATGGCATCGAGGTAATAGAGTGTTGATGGAGACCGATATGCTGTTCCGTCGTAATGGCTTAGAAGAGCTGGTGCCGGATCATACAGAATATGATCGTTATTATATTGGTGGTTAAGATGGTAAACCTTTTTGTGTGCAATTTATTAGGTGACAGATCATCCGATTACTCTTTTAGTCAGTGATGCTGACTAAAAGTGTGTAACGCTATTTTTAGTATATTGCTTCAGCTGAATCTCTAATGAAAAATCAAGCTACCCCGACTATTGCTCATTTTCTGCTACATTCTGTTCTCAGCGATTCGCCACCAAACCATGCGTTGAAGCTTGCTTATAAAGATTTGGGATATTCTGTAGACGAATATTCTCAAGATGCTGACTCGAGCACCAACCATACTGGCGTATCGTTTGGTTTTAGATGGTTGGTTAAAAACATTTGGCGATCGCACTGGCGGCGCTACTCAGCCTTTTCTTGTACGTCTGAAGATCCAGTCCCTCTCGCAGGCATTTTGGCCTTTGTATGGCGTAAGCTCTTAATATTTTTGGCCGATGAGATTAAATCCGGAACATATAGAGGGGACAGACCAGAGCGTTGGAAGCAACTTTGTCGTTGGGCAATGCGTAGAGCAACAATTACGATCGTTAATGACGACTCAAGAATTAAATTGCAACAAGAATACGCGCAGCTCTCGTCGAGCCATACAGTTGTTGTCTACCCGGGGTGTTTCATCGATCCACCAAAGTCTGGCGATGCGAATGAACTAAGAAAAGGTTGGGGCGTCAAAAAAAATGAGAAAGTTGTGTGCTTTTCGGGAGCGTGCAATTTGACAACAGGAATCGACCTGGCTCTTGATGCGCTAAATGCTAACGACAATATACGTGTTGTAACTCAGCCTCTATCCATTACGGATATGGATCAGTTTTTTCTGGATCGCTTAAATTACTCAGACAGGCTTTACGTGCAGAAGGAGCGTCTAACGTGGCGTGATGCTTGGGCGAGTGCTGGCGCTGCAGATATTGGCGTGGCATTTTATAGAAATCAAGCACCTCAGTTTCAAAACATGGGTGTTAGCTCGAATCGCCTTTGTATGTTTCTAGCGATGGGCGTACCTGTAATTGTGAATAAACAACCGAGTTTTGATTTTTTACATGAATTCGAATGTGGCATTCAAGTGGAGACGCAAGAAGAATTTGATAAGGCGATTAAGACCATCTTAGACAATCTTGACGTGTACAAGAAGAACGCCCTGAGATGTACAAAGGAATATATTAATACAAAGGGTCGGTACGAGACGTTGCACGCTCAAATAAAGTCCTGTCTAGAGGCATAACCGTTGAGCAAGACTCCAACTTCCGAAAAAGAACGCTCACAAAAAGCAATTATGAGTGTTTCAGTCTGTATCTGTACGTATAACAGAGCCGACTATTTGCGCGAACTGTTAGAGATGTTATTAGACCAAAATATTGGTGGTGATGACGAAGTATTGGTGATTAATAATAATTCGTCAGATCATACAAGTGAGGTTGTTCAAGCCTATGTTAAGCGGTTACCTATTCGCGAAATTATTGAACCTGAACAGGGGTTATCGCGGGCTCGCAATCGGGCGTTAACGGAGTCAAAACCTAATGCAATTATTTTTTTTGATGATGATGTTTTAGTTGGTAAAAATGTTGTTGCCGAATATCGTGAGGCGTTTCTTCGCAACCCAGAGCATGACTTTTTTGGCGGAAAAATCACTGTTGATTGGCCTGATGGTAATGCCCCAAATTGGTGGTCAAATCATAAATTCAGCTTATTGGATGGCCTATTAATTTACTATGACCTTGGCCCAACGACCGTTACTTATGATGCCCACTCCCGACTGCCGTATGGCGCTAGTTTTGCAATCACGCGGAACATGGTTAATCAAGTAGGTGAATTTGACGTATCGCTAGGGGTTTCTGGGAATAGTATTGGTCGAGGGGAAGAGTCTGATTATTTTGAGCGAGCGCTAGCATTAGGGCTGATCGGCTCCTATATGCCCCAAGCAGAAATTGCTCACCGTTTTGAGCCGCACCGTCTAAAACTATCTTATTTGCTAAGATACGGTTGGGCTAAAGCTAATGCCAACGCCCAGCTTAGTTTTCGTGTTGGGTTGTATAATTCAGGAGTCCAGGGCCTAAAGGGGGTGTACCAATACCTTCGAGGGAGGCGTGGTTATGCTATGCAGTGCGCTATCATGGTGGGGATTTACGCAGGTGCAGTTTTGAAGAAGAAGCCAAAGCCATCACTCTAATGTGCCTAGAGATAAACGCTTATGTGAGTACACTAACGCGCTCTAATAGCGGTATTGTATTAGCTCGAGCGATTTGGGCCTAATTGTGTTTACATAGGTCAGCAAATAGCTCGGCGTGTGCATCCGAATCGTTTAAGCACTTAATATAAGAATAACGTTCGCCGCCGGCATCCATAAAGTACTCTCGGTTTTCGCCATCAATCTCTTCAATCGTTTCTAAGCAATCGACGCTAAACCCGGGACAAATCACATCTACCGATTTGATGCCTTGAGAGGGGAGTGTTTTGAGAGTTTCATCGCAATAAGGCTTTAGCCATTCCTCGGCTCCTAGCCTTGACTGAAAAACCAGCATCCAATCTTCAGGACCCAACCCTAACCGCTCGGCAACAGCAAGTGCGGTAGCCTGGCACTGAGCGTAGTATGGGTCACCCTTAGTAATGTATTTTTTAGGTACGCCATGAAATGACATCATTAGCCGGTCAGCTCGACCATGCTCTTGCCAGTGAGCTTTGATTGATTCACAGATTGCGTTAATGTATTGAGGGTGTTGGTAATACTCAGATATAAAATTTAGTTTAGGTATCCACCGATGTTTCTTTAGCGCATCGGTCAGCGCATCAAAGGTAGACCCGTTGGTGCTGCCACTGTATTGGGGATACATGGGAATAACCGTAACATCGCGAATACCCGCTTTAAAAAGAGCATCCAATCCTGCCTGAATCGAAGGGTTGCCGTAACGCATTGCAACTTCAACATGAAAGCCATCGCCTAGAATAGTTTGCGTTTTCTCGGCTACATTGTTTGTGTTAATCAGTAAGGGGGACCCGGCATCGGTCCATACTTCGCGGTAGGCCGCTGCACTTTTATGTGACCGTACGTTAACGATAATTCCCCTTACCAATATAGTCCTAAGCAAATGCGGAAGTTCTATAACCCGCGGATCCATCAAAAATTCAGCAAGATACCGGCGCAGACTTGGGCAAACCGGTCTGTCAGGTGTACCAAGGTTAACTAACAGTACGCCACGTTTATTAACGCGCCGCTGAGGATCTGACTCAGAACCAATATAAGGCATAAATCTTTTTGTCCGTTAAGTTGCTGCTTAGAGGTTTCAGCTTAGTCTAAGTAGGTAATCGTTAAGTAAATGACTAAGCATTACCCGTGACTTTAATTCCAGGGCGTATATGCGTATTCGCAAAATCAACCATGCGAGTTAAGGATTTGGCCGCTTTTATACGGATACTTTGATCAATGACTACTTCGTTGTGCCCCGTTGCCAAAACGCTTTCAAGTCTCTTGAGGTCGTTCATTTTCATCCAGGGGCATTGTGCGCAACTTTTACAAGTCGCTCCGTTGCCAGCAGTCGGAGCAGCAATAAACTCTTTTTCTGGAGAGTACTGAGACATCTTATGGAATATCCCGTCTTCGGTTGCAACGATAAATTTTTTGTGTGGTAGCTCACGAGTCGCGTTTAATAGCTTGCTCGTCGAACCGACAACATCAGCTAGATCGACCACGCTCATCGGTGATTCTGGATGCACTAAAACTGCAGCATCTGGATGCTCTTGCTTCATTTTTAGCAGAGATTCTGCTTTAAATTCCTCATGCACAATGCAAGAACCTTGCCACATGATCATGTCGGCGCCGGTCTCCTTTTGAATATAGCCGCCTAAGAATCGGTCAGGACCCCAAATAATTTTCTCTCCTTTCTCTTTAAGGTGGGTGCAAATTTCTAGAGCGATAGATGACGTTACTACCCAGTCGGCCCGTGCTTTGACTGCAGCGCTGGTGTTGGCGTAAACCACAACAGTCCGATCTGGGTGTTGGTCACAGAATGCTGAAAACTCATCAATCGGACAGCCAATGTCCAATGAGCACTCGGCTTCGTTGTCCAATAGCAACACACGTTTTTCTGGGCTTAAAATTTTGGAAGTTTCCGCCATAAACTTAACACCAGCAACGATAATGGTGCTTGCTTTGTGTTCATAAGCGTAGCGAGCCATTTCTAGCGAATCAGAGACGGTACCTCCGCTTTCTTCGGCAAGGTCTTGTAGGCCATCGTCAACGTAATAATGAGACACCAAAATGGCGTCTTGCTTTTTCATTTCAGCCAATAGGCGATCGCGCAAGTCGCGTTCTGCTAATTCGCCGAGAACGCTGTGCTGAATCGAGCGAGCTTGTGCTGCGGTCTCATTAATTTGGTCTATTAAACTGTTGGGAACGTCAATGGCTTTAGACATGGCGGAAACTCCTTACATATAAATCTTTAAATATTGAGCGTAATCGTACCATAGGCTAGTGCTTAGGCTATGTGATCAATCTTAGAGACGGCAAATAAAAAAGCCCGCGCCTCCATTTATGGAAGCGCGGGCTTTGAACACGAACTAAAGCTTAAACTAGAATGGTTTTGGAATAGCTAAACCGCCTTTTTTGGCAGGACGTCTAGCCGTTTTCTTTTTGGCAGGCGCTTTCTTGGCTACCTTCTTGGTGGCTTTTTTAGCGACGGCTTTCTTAGCTACTTTCTTGGTGGCTTTTTTAGCGACGGCTTTCTTAGCTACTTTCTTGGTGGCTTTTTTAGCAACGGCTTTCTTGGCTACCTTCTTAGTGGCTTTTTTAGCGACGGCTTTCTTGGCTACCTTCTTAGTGGCTTTTTTAGCGACGGCTTTCTTGGCTACCTTCTTAGTGGCTTTTTTAGCGACGGCTTTCTTGGCTACCTTCTTGGTGGCTTTTGTAGCGACGGCTTTCTTGGCTACTTTCTTGGTGGCTTTTTTAGCGACGGCTTTCTTTGCTACCTTCTTAGTGGCTTTTTTAGCGACGGCTTTCTTTGCTACCTTCTTAGTTGCTTTTTTAGCGACGGCTTTCTTGGCTACTTTCTTGGTGGCCTTTTTAGCGACGGCTTTCTTGGCTACCTTCTTGGTGGCTTTTTTAGCGACGGCTTTCTTTGCTACTTTCTTAGTGGCCTTTTTAGCGACGGCTTTCTTTGCTACTTTCTTAGTGGCCTTTTTAGCAACGGCTTTCTTGGCTACTTTCTTGGTAGCCTTCTTGGCTACATTTTTGGCCGGTGCTTTCTTGGCGACCTTTTTAGTGGTTTTCTTTGCAACGCTTTTGACTTTATCGTCGTCGGCTTTCTTTGCGCTCACTTTAGTTTTCTTTTTGTTCGCCATCTTTAATCCTCTGGGGTTAGCAGTGCTGAAATTGGGCTCTGGGCTCAATATAGAACAGGCTCAACAAATGTCAATAGTCGCCCTGCAGAAGACAAGTGTATCTTTTATTACGCAGGATTGGTAACGGTCGGTATAATACCGCTCTTTCGACCACACTCAAGGTTCCCCATGTCTGAATTTTTACTGGCTTACGGCCTGTTTTTTGCCAAAGTTGCTACTGGTTTAATTGCCCTGGTTTTCGCTGTTGCGATCATTGGTGGTGCTCGCAAACAAGATGAGCAATCTGAATTAAAGATAAGCAACTTGAATGAAAAGTTTCAAGATCTTAGAAGGCGCCTATTGCAGGCAACAATGTCTAATAAGGCTTATAAGGCGCTGCTTAAATGCGAGACTAAAGCCGACAAAAAAGAAGCGAAAACCAAGGTAAAGTCTGACGATGCCGGCGATAGCCAGTGTAAGCCTAGATTGTTTGTGTTGGAGTTCGAGGGCGACATTAAAGCATCCGAAGTCGTCAGTTTACGCGATGAAATTACGGCGGTGTTAAGCGTAGCCAAAGACAATGATGAAGTGTTGTTAAAGCTAGATAACTCTGGCGGTATGGTGCATGAGCATGGTCTTGCGTCTTCACAACTGACACGAATAACGGATGCTGGCATCAAGCTAACGGTATCGGTAGACAAGGTAGCAGCGAGCGGAGGCTATATGATGGCGTGCGTTGCCGATAAAATTGTCGCAGCACCATTTTCAATTTTGGGCTCAATAGGCGTGGTCGCGCAGCTGCCAAACTTTAGTCGATTGATGGATAGAGCAGGCATCGACTTTGAACAACATACCGCCGGAAAATATAAGCGCACGGTCACTATGTTTGGTAAGAATAGTGCCGCTGAGCGAAAAAAACTAAAGTCAGAGCTCGAGGAAACCCATACGTTGTTTCAAAATTTTGTTACTGAACATCGTCCACAGCTTGATATGGATAAAGTGGCAACGGGCGAGCACTGGTACGGAACCCAAGCACTTGAGCTGAAATTGGTTGACGAAATCATAACTAGCGATCAACTCTTAATGAATAGCTTGAGTGACTACGATTTGTATTCGGTGGATCTAGAATTCAAACAAGGCCTGCAAGATAAGTTGCTGGGTGGTTTTCTGGGCGCTATCGAAGGCGTTCGTGATGTGTTCGCGCGCAACGACAGAGTTAGCTAGCGCACTATTGCGCTAGTTTGGCCTCAATATAAAGGTCTACCTGCTTCTCTAGGACGCTGAGGGGCAGGGCACCGTTTTCCAACACTACCGAGTGGTAATCGCGAACATCGTATTTATCTTTTAGAGCGGTTTCGGCTTTCTGGCGTAGCTCTTGTATTTTCATCATGCCGACTTTGTAAGACACGGCTTGTGCTGGCCAGACCATAAAGCGTTCAATCTCCTGAATAACGTCAGCTTCGTCATAAGGGCTATTAAAGTTTGCGTATTCAATGGCTCTTTCACGACTCCACTTTTTGGCGTGCATACCTGTATCGACAACCAGACGAATGGCGCGCCAAAGTTCTTCTTGTAGGCGACCAAAATCTTCCAGTGGCTGTTTAAATGCCCCCATCTCTTTGGCTAAAAACTCGGAATAGAGCGCCCAGCCCTCAACATAAGCTGTATTGCCAAAATATTTTTGAAAGCTAGGTACATTTTCAATTTCTTGTGCAAGCGCGATTTGAAAGTGGTGACCTGGCACACCTTCGTGGTACGCAACAGATACAAACGGGTACTTTTGAACTTTGCTCATATCCTTGAGGTTTGCGTAGTAAATGCCCGGTCGCGTACCATCTTCTGAAGGGCTGCTATAAAACGCAATTCCTGCTGTATCTTCCCGCCATGTTTCAACACGTCGCACTTCGAAGTCTGCGCGCGGTAGTCGGTGAAAATAGTTGCCCGCAACAGCAAGAACTTGATCCGCTTGTTGTTTTGAGTCTTTTAGAAATGCTTCTCTGCCGACATCTGTATTGGGATAATAGTTGTCTGGGTTGGTTTTCATGAAGGCGAAGAAGTCTTGCAATGAGCCGTCAAAATCCATTGCCTGCATAATCTCTCGCATTTCGTTGTGGATTCGAGCCACTTCACTTAGGCCTGTCTGGTGCAACTCTTGCGAGGTGAGGGCGATAGTAGTGTTCTGTTTGATTTGATGCTCGTAATACGCCTGTCCATCGGGCAGCGCCCATGCACCGTGATTGTTCATTTGCAGTTTTTGTTGCCTCTTGAGCTCATTTATCAGCGAGTTGATAGCCTTCGAAATTGGACCCTTTAACGCCTTTTCGGCTTTAGCCAGCATGGCGCTTTTATCTTTGTCAGCAATTTCTAATGTGCTGATCTTGGTTTTAAAGTCCCTATACAGCGAATTTTCGTCTGCCGAATCTTGCAGTGGTGAGCCGTTAAGTAAGCTTTGAGTTCCTTGAATCAACGGATCAAACGCATAGGCGGGTACAATAATTCCCTTATTAGCACGAACCTTACTATTGATTCGATACTGGTTGATTACGGCACCCATTCCCGCCAGGCGTTGCAGATAGTAATGGGCATCTTCGACACTAGTAATTTCGTGAAAGTTCTGCAAAAAGACGAAAAGTTCTGCTATCTGACCGCCTTCTTGATCAAGCGCATACTCGTGAAAACGATACGCATGAGCCTCTATCTGGCTTTCCAAAGACTGCTGATAAAAATCAAAACTAATTTTTCTGGCATCACTCAGTTTGTCGTAATCGAAGTTGTTAAGCGTCGCTAATTCAGAAATCGCTTTCTTGTGCATAGCAATAGCGTGAATATCCGAGCGATTATTCCAGCTCCCGTAGTCCTCGTCTTTGATACCGATCCAAGCTTTATCTTCCGGGGATAGCTCTAGAAGCACATTCCAGCTATCTTCAAAAAAGGCCATAAGACGTTCGTCTTCAGACAAGGGATGCGCCACGTCATGTCCAGTATCTTTAGAGTGGTGATCGGCACGCGCTGGCGCAAAGACCGAATCGAGTAATGAGCTTGTTTGTACGCAAGTAACGCTAACAATAGCGGCGCAGCTTAAAACGAGTAGAAATCTAATTGCAGAATGTGACATTTGATTTTTCCGTATTTTTGGGCGTTTAGCCAGAGTGTGATGCGAGACAGTCTAGCATGTTCATTTCACTCGCATTCCTCGGGCGGTAGCACCCCATAAGCGCGCCGGCTCAAATCGAAAAAGTTTTATAACGGTATGTGTTCAATCTTTTAAGTCTTTACTTGGCCGCTCGCTATGCGTGATCATTTAGATCCAGACAGATAAGGACTCACGGATGAGTTTTACTAAAATATTGAAGCGCGCTACTACGCAGCCGTACAACCAGAGCCAAGAAGTCGAATCTCCGCGTGTTCCTAATAGGCTCGTGTGGTGGCGTCCTGATCGACTGCTAACCGCTCCTTTTCAGTTTATGCGTTCTCGCGGAAAATCAGAATTACAGAACTTAAAGGCATTAGGAATATTTAATCATCTGCCGATAAATTTCACGCAAACTTTTGATGCTGCGCGCAAAGCAATACAACAACCACCGCAGTGGGAATCGATACAAGCTCTCGAGACTGATTGGAATATAGACACCACTAACCGCAAGAAGTATTTGTGGATACAGCGCGTTTACGTGGCCTTGCTAAGTGTCGTGTTGTTTTTGGTTGTGTTGGGTATGCTCAGCCTGCGCGCTACTTCGCTCGTTGTGTTGATTAGCAGCTTTATAGTGAGTTTTGCCACGTGCCTTGTTTTATTGCTCGTTATTAGCATTTCTTTATGGCGGATTGATGTACTGCATTCAAGAAGGGCTCGGCACTATGTGAGCTGGTTATGTAAGCGATGAGCGCGCGATCGTACTTATTATGATGCACGGTATGGGCCAGCAATCAGAAAGAGAAATTTTGCCTTTGTTCTTTGCTGGATTGGTATTAGCGTGGATAGCCTACTTGTTTCTCTACCCGTGGTTTGTGAGCCAAACAGCTCAGCTCGTACGCTTAGAAATAATGTTGCTCACTTGGGTGAGTCATCTACCTATACTCAATGGCTTTGGAAGTACAGAAAATTGGTTTGGGTTTGAATCAGTCTTGGCCAATTTGACTGGAGTTCACCCTATTACTGATACGCTGCATAGCTCATCAGCAATAACGCCGGTTAATCCAAACCTTCTAATTACGCAAGTCTATGCTCTTAAGGAGCTAACTCACAAATACTTGGTTTGGATAGCGATTGCCGTAAATGGCCTGTTCGTGAGTGTCATTTATAGACGATCTCGGAACCAGTTTGTAGGCGCACTAACGTTGGCGCAGTTAGACATATTTATTAGTCGCTTCTATTATCCATCTAGACCAGTGGTTGGTCGACACTATCAAGACCGACACCCTATTAAAGATAGTGCGGCAAGATTTGCCTTAAAACCCTGGGAATTTGCATGCCGGAACCATTTGCTTCGAATTGAAAATGAGCCGTTTTTGGGTCGTTACGCGGATGCCGAGATCACGTTGTTAAAGCCTACTGCACAGCAACTAACGTCGTTAAAGTTTTCTTTCAAGGCCGCGCGTCTGGTGTTTAAACGGCAGCTGGGTAGTGCGTTTGGTGGCACTGATTCAGTGCTTGAGATGCCCTCCGAATACCGAGCAATTCTTGTGGTTTTGCTTGTTGAACGTAATGCCAAGCTAGCTCGTCGGCACGCAGCACCAGACCATTGGCTAAAACAGTATGCATCGTCATTTTGGAGCTTGCCCAGCCTTTTAAATAAACGTCCTCTTCATGAGCTGCCTAAGCTGGAGCGCGAAGTTCTTAATCTAAGTGGTGTTGACCAGGTGCTACAAGACGCCTTAAAGGAAGATGAGCTATGTCAGTTACTGACGTGCAGCTCATACATCCATTCCATGTTTGTACATCTTATGACGGAAAGTCGTGTTTCAACCGCAAAACTAGTGTGGCTTAAGCCCATTAACCGAACGTTCTTCTACGTTCTTAATAATACAGGACGCCCGCGTCGGCTGTTTGTGGAAGGACACGCCGCACATGCTCATGCGCAGGCCGAGCAAGCGGCTGGACGACGCCTATCTGTCCCGCAGATTCATGAATCTACAAAAGCATTGCACGATGAATTAGTGCGCCACCGATGGTTGCAGGATCATAGTGACGATGTAATAAGAGAAGGGTAAGCCGAGTATTCAAAAATAGATGAAGAATCAACATAACTAAGGAAATTAATGACAACAGCTTCGACAAATAAAAATCTAGTTTTAACATTCGCTCATCAACAGATTTGCGTTCAGCTGCGAGCAAAGGACGTTGTGTTTTATATTCCCAATGTTGATGGTTCAATGATGGAGTTTCAGACAAAGCGCAGTTTGTTGCGGAATCTAAAATCCAAACTGAGCTGTAAAGATAAGCATGTTCGGCTTAGCTTAATGGCAAAGGAAGGTAATGAACTCGTCTTGGAGTGTTTGGATTCGAAGACAGCGAATCAATACCGCCATGACATTGATGCAGCGAAACAGTTGTTGGCGAAACCGTATTGGTCGCGAGCAGCCGCGAAGACATTTACTCTTGGTGCCTCGTTTGGTGTCTTGGCGGTCGTAGCGTCAGCATTCTGGCTGGTCTCAAACAAGTTTCCAATGGCCGCGACGTCCCAAGCTAGTACTGACTGGCAAAGTCGAGCCCAACAGACGCCACCGACTACGTCTAAAAAGGTTGAAGATCTTGCAACCCATAGAGAGACTTCACCCGCTGAAGAGTGGCAGCCTTAGAGCCTAACCTGATTTAAAGTTGACACTAAATGCACAAGGGGTTTTTCGCATACGCTATGTGAAATAATTAGAATCCGTTCAATCATTTTTCTATCTGTTATCCTTTTGCCAGCACTAGAAGAATTTGACGACGTCTCAGCGTTGGATTCTCTAACTAATATGACGCAGTGATGATGCATGGACATTGTTCTGGGCTCATCTAGCCGTGTCGTATAAAAACCTGATGGGGGGATAAATGTTTAAGAAGTGGTTTGGACGGAATATGCGTTCCGATATATTTGAGTTGCTGACTGAAGATGATTCGGTTCAAAATCAGCATGGAACAACCAAAATAAGCTCTGCACAATTGGGGCAACTAGAGGCGTTGAGTAAGTCTGCATTGGTTCGTTATGCGGACCAGCAGAGCGAGAAAATAAAGGCATTGACCCAGGAGGTCGGCTTCCTGAGTCGTCAGAATGCGCTACACATAAAACTGCGGGACCAGCGCGATACAAGTATGGACGCTTCAAAACAGCTAGCACATATTGAGCGGGAACGTGAGAGCGAAGCACAGTACCAGCGTGACCAATTCCAAATACGTATGAAAGAGCTGAGTCTCAGAGTGGGTGAACTCGAGGCGCAGTTGCTGCATTCAAATATTGAGAATGGTCGATTGAAGTCGCTTTTACGCAAACTTCGGGACCAAATCGCACCAAACGTAACCGAAACGGCCAGAGTTGGTCGTGACGTAGAGGTTGGCACTAAAGTTGGTGAGCGATAGCCACGCTCCAATTGGATGTGCTAACTGTCAAATATGCCCTCGAACTCATGACACGCAATCACCGCTTGAGTTCGGCTGTGTACGCCCAGAGCCCTATACGCATTGCTCAGGTGGGCTTTAACGGTGTCAATCGTTACGTTTAGCTCTTCGCATATTTGGATATTAGAAAGTCCGTTAACGGCCAACCGGAGTACCTCTTTTTGACGCAGGGTTAAGGCGATAGTCGGGGATTTCGGTAACACGGTATGTTGTGGGTCAAGAGCTAGGCTCTGGTAGTGCGCAGTGACTTCATCAGGTAGATAAACACCGCCGACCATTACAAGCTGTAGTGCTGCAATCAAAACGTTAGGCTCAGCTCGTTTAGGTATAAAGCCAGACACCCCCAGATCGATTGCAGTCACAATAGCGTCACTGTTGGTTTCTGCACTCACGAGCACCGTTTTCGATTTTGGGAAGCTTGTACGAACGTTGCGTATGTTTTCAACTGGATTTGCCCCTGGAATGTGATAGTCCAGCAGAACAAGGTCTATAGCGTTTGGGTTTTGATCAGCGTTATTTAGCTCGCTCAATGAACTTGCGCTAGTAATCGTAGTCTTGGCATCGAGCGACAGAAGCAGTTGTTCTAAGCCGGCTCGAAACAAGCCATGATCGTCGATGATGAGAATATTCATTCTCTGTCCCCCCTGTTTTTCAATGATGGTTTGCCCTCGTGCGTCGTGCTGTTCGAGTTCGCGCCAATTTTGAGCGAGTAGTATCTGGACTCAATTAGGCTGTGTGCGTGAGACATTCGACCAGCAGACTTCTCATCTGAGCATACTCGTAATATCGAACGAGTCACTAAAAAAATAGGGTCTTGGTAGAGGAGGCTCTATGCGTAGAACAAAATTAGTAGTAACGGACGCCCTTTCGGTTTACCCTAAAGAGGTCTTATCCGGGGGGATAACCAAATGTCTATTCAGTTAGCGTTGATCGACGACGATGCACTGTTCCGTCAAGGAATGTGTGCTGTGTTGCTGGGTCTTGACGCTGATATTCAAATTAAGGAATTCTCTGAGGTTCCTACACCAACAGCCGTGTTGAGTGCGCCAGACGCATTTAGCCAAGACTTAGTCCTGCTCGACTACCACATACCAAACAGTCGTTTTTCGCATAATCTAATTGCGGTTCGAGCCTGTTTTGATTTGGCAAAAATCGTAGTCGTTAGTGCAGACGATAATCCGCATCACATTATTAAGGCAATCGATGATGGCGCGGCTGGTTTTATCCCTAAGTCTTCAAGCCCCAAAATTTTACTTGCGGCTCTAAGGCTCATTTTGTTGGGACAAACATACCTTCCAGCGCAGGTGATGAGCCTTGCGCCACACGGGTCTGCAGTATTACGTCAATGTTTTTTGGGCTTAAGTCAGGCGCAAAAACGCGTTCTTTTGGGTGTCGTCGCCGGTAAAAGTAACAAGGTTATTGCAATCGAGCATGGGCTAGCGCTTGGAACCATTAAGAGTCATTTGTCGGTGGCCTACAAAGTGTTGGGGCTAAATAATCGTACTGAAGCGGTGATGGCGTTAAGTGTGCTAGCGCTGGATCAGAATAGTTCATGAGGCAGCGAGAGTCTGATTCACTCCCGAGTAGCTATAGCGGAGAGCTTGTTGTTCGCTTAGAGACCAATATTCTGACCTTTACACGCCGTTATATTGAGCTCAGTTTGCTTTTCTTTAGCTTGTCTTTGATGTTGATGGGCTATTTCGTAGGTCTAGATATTGGCGTCCCAAATATCATCAATAGTTTTGCTGTTGCCATCATGGTTTTGATCGTTTGTTGTCTAGGGCGCTTAATTGCACATAGACTGGGTGTTTCCGTGCATGCGAAGCTGATTCTGATGACCGTATTCGCATTGATCGAGGGGAGCACTCTTGTTAGCCCTTTAATATGGTTTGACTCTATCAGTGCTTCCTCGCAACTGCTGATGATTATGCCGTTAGTGGCGGGGCTTATTTTTTGCATCATGGCGACAGCAGGATACCAGCCGTTGTTTTTGGCGTTTAGTTTTCCGATTGTCGCTGGCTTGACGTTTGTGATGTTCTTTGGTCAGGTTGGTATACCTTTTCGTGAGTCAGAGGAGGTCGCTCACTTCTACGTTTCTCTGGGGCTTGGGGTTGGCGTGTACTGGTTGCTGCAGCGATTAGCGTCGAACGTTTATATCAATATACGGGACTCTCTAAAGGCCAGCTTTAGGAACAAACAAACCAATCAAAATTTGAAGGCGGCGGTAAGGTCAGCCAAAAAAGCGAATGAATCGAAAACACGATTCCTCGCGTCTGCGAGCCATGACCTACGCCAGCCCATTAATTCCTTGGCTCTCTTTGTCGCCAGCTTAAAGATTAAAACAGAAACTCAGGATCAACAAGACATAGTGGATGCCATGGCTGATTCAATTCAGAGCATTGACTCACAGCTTGAATCTTTGTTGGACATATCAAAGCTTGATGCAGGTATTGTCGAAGTAAATACAAGAGTCATTGACCTCGTTGTGTTCGTCGCTCGCATCGTGGCAGCGTATCAAACGCCATCAACACTCCCTTGCGTTCAGTCTTCAAACGCTGGGGAAACGGCGAAAGCAGAGAAAGGCGTAAAGCTGGAAGAAGGCGTAAAAGGGTTCGAAGCAATCGAGTTTAACTCCGTGTCATTTAACGACTCATTTGCTGATGTGCCCATTCGTTATGTGAGTAATATGGCGGTCGCCACTGTCAAAACAGATCCAGCACTGCTAGGCCGTATTATTCGAAATCTAATCAGCAATGCTATCAAGTGCACTCCAACGGGCCGGATTCGAGTGGGGATTACCCAATCAGTTAATAACGTAGTAGTGAGTATCGAGGATACTGGCGTAGGCATTAGCGCAGAACATCTGCGCAAGGTGTTTGAAGAGTTTTACCAGGTCGACAATCCTCAACGTGATGCCAAAAGAGGGCTTGGTCTAGGCTTGTCTATAGTGCAGCGATTATGTGAATTGCTAGGACACCCGCTTGCCATCCGGTCTAAGGTGGGGGTAGGCACTTCTGTTAGCATAACGCTGCCTTTGAGTGACGCTGCGCCAGCGCAAGAGGCTAATAAGCGTTGGGCAAAGCGAGATGCTGCCGTCCTTAATATTTTAGTGCTCGACAATGAGCGTTCAACCTTAGCGGGCATGAAGTCTGTGCTGACTCGCATGGGGCATGGAGTTAAAACTGTTAGTGATGCAGAAGAAGCGGTAATTGTGTTTAATCAAACACGTTATGACATCGCACTGGTTGACTACCGATTGCCGGGTGCCAAGACGGGAATCGATGTCATTAAACAGTTTAGACAGCTCGACCCACGAGTGAGTTGTTTCTTGGTGACGGGCGACAGTAATATTAAAGATGACCTAAGTTCTATAGAAATAATCTACAAACCAGTGACTAGCGATAAGCTGAGACGAATTTTCGAAAGCCGGACTTTCTGAGCCTTGCATTAAACCTGTGCTACCACGCAAGCACAGGTTGTCTTACAGTCGGCCATGGGGTAAGCCTAGCTTTTCTTGCTGGCTTTCCTGGTCACTTTGCCAACAGCCTTTTTACTGACCTTTTTACTGGCGGCCGCTGTTTTCTTTGCAGGTGTTTTCTTTTTCTGAGCGCTACTCGTCGTAGGTGCTTTTCGAGTTACTTTCTTTTTGGCGGCACCTGGCTTTTTAGCTTGCGTTGACGCTGGTTGCTTGGCTGCAATGGCTTTGAGTTCAGCAAAATTGTCGCGTAGGCATTGCATAAAGAAATCAACGTCCGGCAATGTTCGACGGCACGACGTTACGCCAAAAGTCATCATGCCAGCGTAGCTAGTGATGGCCATAAATAGCCCCATTCGATCTCCTAACGGACCCATGCCCATAGAAGTAATCAGTCGAGCGCCGTTCATGTATACCGGAACTTGTGGTCCAGGCACATTGGAAATACACACGTTGGTCATGCGACCCGCCATTTCTGAATTCATGAGCAAGCGAGCAGCCAGCAGTTGCGTGGCCGCGGGTACATGCTTGGTAACGTCCGTCATTAACCGTGCTGAAATACCTTTACGAGCAGCCTTCTGCTCTCGGGTTTCTGCTTGAATTGCCACCAAACGTTCACCGGCATCGGCGATGTCAGTGAACAATAATGGCGCCATCGTGCTGATATTGTTGCCAGGAGACTCATTGCCTTCGCCTTTAGGTCCGCGCACGTTAACGGGACAAAATGCGCGTAAAGACTCCGTAGGCAACTCTTTGTGTTTTAGTAAGTACTGTCTTAATGCGCCTGCACACACGGTAAGCACGACATCGTTTACGGTCACGCCTTCAGCAAGCGCTCTAATCGGTTTAAAGTCTTCCATTGGAAAGACCGTTGCGTCAAACACGCGATGCACAGAGGTCTCTAAGTTGAAGCGTGTTTGAGGGACTGTGATTTTTTCATCTTCATAGTCTTGGTCTACGGGCGCTTGAAATGACTTTAATGCAGCTGGCGCAAACTTCATCAGACTTTGCCCAACTATAAACGGAGATTTAACAGTGTTGATAAACCCACGCGCACTCATTTGAAAGGTAGACGGTTTTTCAAAACGTTCAGACGTAATCCGATCGCCAAGGGGCATAACCGCTGTGCCACTTTGGTCGATGTCCATGAGTCCACCAAAGAATTCAACCATAGCCATACCATCTGCTGCGGCGTGGTGAATCTTGGTTGCGATTGCATACGAGCCTTTAGGGATGCCCATATCTTCTGCGTTGTCGATGCCTTCAATAACGTACATCTCCCATGGGGCGCGTTGCATATCTAGCGGGCGCGTATGAAAACGTGCGAGATGAATACACAATTGACGCCAATCAGAAGGAACTGGAAGTCGCCCATGACCAATGTGGTATTCGATATCAAAGTGCTCGTCTTCTATCCAATACGGATAGTCGAGTTCTAATGGAACATGGTAAATACGGCGACGGTATATTGGTGATGTGTACAGGCGGCTACGTACATGCTCAATAATTTGCTTAAAGCGAACTTCTCCGTTGGGTGCGGTAGACGGATCAAAAATCGCGACGGACGTCACCTGGGAAAGACTCTTATTGGTCTCTATGTATAAAAATTGTGCGTCTTGTGCCGAAAGTTGTTTCATGGTTTTGTTGCTCTTTTATTGCTTAGGTGGTTTGTGCTTTTAACACGCTGACTTTACGTGTTTTAGTTGATCCTGAGATGATGATTACATCGCTTGCGCTTGCCTATACTTCTTCGATTAAAGAGGGTTTTTAAGATTGGTTTTGAGGCTTAGTTAATCAACCCCCGTTGACTATGCAGATACTACTCTAAAATCAACATAAACTCTAAGCACTAGGGCGAGCATAGCGTATATTGAAGATTATTCTATGGATACGCTCTGCGCCTTGTAAATAGACCTTTTTGAGGTAATATTAACCATCGACGGTTTTCTCGATTTTCATTGAGAGAGCGCATCCCCACTCTTCACCCAGTTATTCCATGAACTTATACAGCAAGGTCGTTAAAGAAGTAGAAGCAATGCCTGATGGCCCACAAATCGCGGCCTTTTTTGATTTTGATGGCACACTGATTTATGGCTATTCCGCGACCACCTATTTGCGTGAGCAAATTAAGCGTGGAGACATTAAGCCAGACCAGTTTATTGAGCTGGGCAAGACCATGGTTGATTTTGGTCTGGGCAACATGGGTTTCTCGGCGATGATGATGGCGGCGTCTCAGTTTTTGGCTGGGATTGAAGAATCAAGCTATATCGAGTTTTCTGAGTTTCTCTACACTAAACACATTGCCAAATTGGTTTATCCAGAGTCACGCGCTCTGGTTGAGGCGCATCTTAAAAAAGGTCATACCGTTGCCTTGGTGTCAGCGGCAACACCCTACCAAGTGATGCCCGCCGCACGAGAACTCGGTATTGATCACGTAAAGTGCACCCATATGGAAGTGGTGGACGGTAAGTTTTCGGGCGCAGTTGTTAAGCCAACTTGTTACGGCATGGGTAAAGTACTGGCGGCAGATCAGGTTATGGCTGAAGTAGGCGCTAAACCAGAAGATTGTTTCTTTTATAGCGATAGCGACGAAGATATTCAGCTGTTAGAGCATGTGGGTAAACCACGACCGTTAAATCCCAATACCGCGCTACGTCGAATCGCACGAGGCCGCGGTTGGCCAGTACAAGACTTTAATAGTCGGGGCTCAAGCGGTCCGCTGGACTATTTGCGCGCCGTGGCGGCTCAGGGCTCTTTGATAGGTTCTGCGTTAGCGGGATTGCCGATTTATGCTTTAACGCGATCGCTAAACAAAACTAGAAATTTTTCTGCGTCGTTGTTTGCAGATACGGCTGCAGCGATTGTTGGCATGGAGATTGAAGTAGACGGCGAAGAGAATATTTGGTCGAGCCGTCCATGTGTGTTTATTTTTAATCACCAGAGTCAGGCTGACGTAATCATCCTGCCTTACATTCTGCGCCGTGATTTAGCCGGAGTCGGCAAAAAAGAAATTGGTGATGTACCGATTATCGGTAAGTTAATGGAGTGGGGCGGAACCGTATTGATCGACCGCGAAAACTCAAAGTCAGCACAGGATGCGATGGCTCCACTGGTTGACGTAATGCTTAAAGAAGGTCGTTCGGTGTGTATCGCACCCGAAGGAACGCGCTCTACATCGACTCATGTGGGCCGATTCAAAAAAGGTGCATTTCATCTAGCCATGCAGGCGGGTGTACCGATTGTGCCAATCGTTATTCATAACGCTATTGATGTTGCTCCAAGAGGTCAGTTTGTATTTAAGCCCGCTACAGTTAAGGTGTCTGTTCTGCCGCCAATACCGACGAGCAATTGGCGCTTAGAAAATTTGGATCAGCATATTGAGTCAGTGAGGGATCAATTTTTGATTGAACTGGATCAAATGCAGTTACAAACGATGAAATCTAAAGTAGCAAGTAGAAAGAAAGCAAACTAGCAGCGATACAAAAAAGCAGCAAAAACTATTAAAAAAGAGCCAATAACGAAGTGCTCAAGAAAAAAGCTGTAGGTTCACCAATTGAGGATAACTAAGAGGCGTAATGGCTAATAACCCGTATGAGCTAGTAACCACAGATAAGATACTTTTTATTATTGATGCCGAGCATTCTGTCGAAGAAAAATACTTGTCAGAGTGGATCGATAAATTGCGCGCTGAAAGTGGATTTACTGGGCAGGAAAGCCGCTGTGTTCTTTCGATTGCTGCAAACCCAGAAAACATTGATGTAAAAGGCTTTGATAAAGCATTGGATGTAGATCCAAACACGCTTGTGGCTCCTGTTCGAATCCTGTGGAAGTCGTCGCTTGACGAGATGAATGAGTCGCCTCGACTAGCTGACATGCTCAAGGGCAATCCACGTCGCCCCAGTCGAGCTCAAGCAAGAAGAATTATTGCCGATGATGCCACTAAGGCTATTTGCATTGCCGGTAAACCAGCTACATTAGCTGATCTTATCGAGCGTTTTGAAGAACGTCGTCGCAACGCCTTTGTAGATAAAGATCTCTCGCATTATGTTGCTGGTCAGGCCGGCTTAGCTTTAGAAGTTGCGGAGCGCCGGTTGCGCGGCAGTCGTTACAAAATCCCGCGCCAAGTAGCGAATCAAATTCGATCTAGTTATCGTTATAAGCAAGGTATTCAGAAGCTGTCAGAAGAGTCAGGCGAAACTGAGGAGCAATTGCGGGAGCGTGCGCGTGTGTACTTTTCAGAACTCGTTGCGGTTCCGCATAACTTTTGGCAAGACGTTATGGGCGGTTTTAATCGCTGGGTTATATCGTTAGGTTATGAAGATAAGTTAGTCATGGATAAAAAGCGATTAATGCGTTTTCGCAAAATCGTGCAAGAACACCCATCGGCGATTTTGTGGACGCATAAGACGCACATGGATGGTTTGACCATGCAGGCCGTCTTGTTTGAGAACGATTTTCCCACGCCACATACCATGGGTGGTATTAACATGGCGTTTGCAGGAATGGGCTTTTTAGCTCGCCGTGCAGGCGCTATTTTCATTAGACGATCTTTTCAGGACAACAATCTGTACAAGTTTGTTCTGCGCCAGTACTTAGCGTATTTGCTCGATAAACGTTTTCCACTCACGTGGTCGTTTGAAGGCACGCGATCGCGAGTTGGTAAACTAATGCCGCCGCGCTACGGAATGCTTAAGTATGTTTTGGATGCGATGGAAGAATCTAGCCAAGACAATTTACATATCATTCCTGTGGCTATTAACTACGACATGATCAATGACGTTAAAGATTACGCTGCGGAGCAATCAGGAGCCATTAAGCGCCCCGAAAGTTTGAGTTGGTTTGTGTCGTACTTAAGGGGTTTGAAGCAACCCTTAGGGCGTATCTATTTGGATTTTGGCGAGCCGGTAATCGTAAGTAAAGCCGATGTTCAAAACGATGAACTCGCGTTGCAAAAAATTGCGTTTAAAGTTGGAGTAGAAGCTAACCGTGTAACACCGATTACGCTTACCGCATTGATGTCTATGAGTTTGTTAGGAGCGTCGCCGCGGGCTCAAACAATAGGCGAGTTACAAGACAATATGGATGTGTTGCGTACGTGGGCAGAGCACCGAGATGTTAAGTTCACCAGTGATTTTGAAGAGGGTAATCGTGAACACATGCTCGAAATAATCAACCACATGATTGATTCAAAATTGATCCGACGTTACGACGAAGGCCCAGAAACAGTCTATGCGGTCGCACCAGATCAACATGCTGAGGCAAGCTATTATCGAAATACCATTGTTCATCACTTTGTTACCAAAGCGTTGACGGAGCTCGCTCTGATGGAAGCAGCTAACGCAACTGAAAACTCCATTGACGTTTTCTGGAGGGAGGCGGATCGCTTACGCGACATGTTTAAGTTTGAGTTTTTCTACTCGCCGACCGAAGAGTTTCGCGCTGACGTGAAAGCCGAATTAGCATTCTTTGATAAGAGCTGGGAGAAAAAACTCGAGAAGCGTACGTCAACATCTGACTTGCTGAAGAACTTTACGCCCATTGTCGCGCATGCAAGTTTAAAGCCTTACATCGAAGCGTATAGAATCGTGGCTGACGTTTTTGCCCGTTTGCCAGATACAGAAACATTGGATGAAAAAGCCATGCTCACCGCCAGCTTTAGATATGGACGTCAAGCCTATTTGCAGCGGCGAATTACGAGCAAGGCGTCGCTCGGACAAATACTGTTTAAAAACGGTTATAAGTTGTTAGACAGTTATGGACTGGTTGCACCGAGCGAAGGCGTTGCAGAGAAGCGCAAGAAGTTTAGTCAAGACCTGCGTAAATTAGCGCATCGCTTAGAGCAAATTCGTGTGTTGGCAATGCCGCACGACTTTGATTAGCTAGCTATGATGACAACGAAACACAATTAAAAAAATAAGATGAATAAATTACAAGTAGGATTGTTAGGCGGTGGATCTTGGGGAACAACCGTTGCATCGTTAGTGGCACGAAATACTGATATTGCAATGTGGGCGCGTGATGCAGATACAGTTAAGGAAATTAACAAAAAGCACACGAACGAAAAATATTTGCCTGGTGCAACACTTCCCAAAGATGTAATTGCTCATAGTCGCATTAAGAAAGTGGTCGAAAAAGCCGATGTTCTGATTATGGCTATACCGTCTAATTCGTTTAGATCTGTGCTCGAAGAAGCAAAGCCGTTTCTAAGACCTTGGATCCCAGTGATTAGCTTAACCAAGGGATTGGAGCGTGACACCGACTTGAGAATGACTGAAATCATTCAGGAAGTGTTACCAGGACACCCTGTAGGTGTCTTGACTGGCCCCAACCTCGCGCGCGAAATTATGGCCGGTCAGGCAGCTGCGAGCGTGCTCGCCATGAATGACCCGCTTATAGTGCGTCACTTACAGAAAGTATTTAATAGTGGTCTGTTTCGGGTGTACATCAACGACGACATTGTGGGTTGTGAATTGGGTGGTGTACTCAAAAACATTATTGCCATTGCGGTGGGTATGGGAGTTGGTCTTGGTGCGGGCGACAATACTCGTTCGGCGTTAATTACTCGCGGCCTGTCTGAAATAAGCCGACTTGGTGTTGCCTTAGGGGGCCGAGCCGAAACGTTTGCCGGTTTAACTGGAATGGGCGATATGTTGGCAACCTGTATTAGCCCACAAAGCCGTAACCATCAAGTTGGCGTACAACTTGGCAAGGGCCGGTCAATTGACGAAATTATTGAAGAAATGGTTATGGTTGCCGAAGGTGTTAAGTCCGCGCCAACCGTAATGAAACTTGCAGAGCGGGCAAATGTCGAAATGCCGATAGCGCGCGATGTCAGCGAGGTGATCGCAGGACGCAAATCACCCATGCAGGCTTTTTATGGCCTTGTGCGACAAAGAGCGGGATCAGAAGCAGAACCTGGTTAAGCCTAGATTTCCAAGTCTAGATTTTTATAAAAAGCGACGCCGCGTTTTTCTGCTGAGTCGCTTTAGACTCTCTATCGATTACTTTGTAGATACACTTGCGTTGTGAATGAAGCGGCGTTCTGACTCTTCTTCATCAATCCCGTTCCAGCGTAAACCGACCTGATGAAAAATCAGATAATTTACAGGCACTACAACCAGGGTTATCACTGTGGCAAATAAAATCCCATACCCTAACGAAACAGCCATGGGGATTAATGCTTGAGCTTGCAGATTGCTCGAAAACATTAAAGGCATAAGTCCTACGAAGGTGGTCAATGACGTGAGCATAACGGGCCTAAACCTCACCTCGCCTGCCGTTAGTATGGCGTCCATAATCGGCTTGCCGCGTGCGCGTTCCTGATTGATGTAGTCAACCAGCACCAGGCTGTCGTTTACTACGATACCGGTCAGCGCCAGAATGCCCATCACGCTTAGCATCGAAAACTGCACATCCATAATCAAATGACCAACGACCGAGCCAACAATGGCCAGCGGTATGATTGACATTACAATGAAGGGTTGAGTAAAAGACTTAAAGGGGATCGCCAGCAACGCGTAAATCATCACAATTACGGCGATAAAACCCAGCATAAAACTTTCGTTGGTTTCTTGTTGGGTCTCTGCCTGACCGTCAAGATTGAAATCTAGTGACGGTTCCGCTGCAAATAAAGGCTCAAGAAATTCCTTTAGGTCATTACGAATAACGTTGACGTCATAGAGCGTGGTATCAACATCAGCACTCACGGTAACAGTATGTCGTTGTCGATCACGATAAATAGCGGTCGGACTAACAGAAGCCGACAAGTCGACTAACTGCGAAAGCGGAATCGTTCGGTTGGTTGTCGAAATATTAATCGGCATGTTGCCAATGTCCGTCATCGAAGAGCGATTCTCTAGTGGATAGCGGACCATTACCTTTAACTCGTCATAGCCGCGTTGTATGCGCTGGGCTTCAAAGCCATAAACAGCTTCTCTTACTTGTAATGAAACATCAGCGAGCGATAAGCCGAGTGAGTCAGATAAAGGTCTTAGCTCCAACTGTAATTGTTCCTTACCACTGGTGTAGTTATCTTGAATATCGAACACTCCAGGATAAACACGCAGGTATTCACGAATTTTTTCAACAGCGAGAGTGATACGCTCATCATCTTTGCCATAGATAGCAATCGATATTGGCAATCCGAAGTTTCCGAATGAAGATGCATAACTCAATTTTTCGGCTCCTGGTATGTCACCGACTTCTTCGCGCAAACGCTCGCGCACTTGTGAGATCGAGAAATCAGCAGGCCTTTCCTCGGAACTCGCTACTTCGATAATGGCAACGCCTTTATTAGTGCCAAACGTAATGCCAGTTGGGCCAAAGGTTAGGCCGGCAACCGAGACGTAGTATTTAAACAACGACTCACCTGTTTCAGGGTTTATGAATTCTTTTGAGAGCTCTCTGGCGGTGTCGGTAATATGATCGACATTCGCCTTAGTCGTCTCGTAGCCTGTGGTGCTGGGCATAGAGAGCTGTACAAAAACGGCGTCGTCTTCAAACTGCGGAAAGAACGATGCTTTGAGCCAACCTGTTGAAACGATGGTGATGGTCACCGCAAAAATGCAGATTGCGGAAACCAATGTTACTGTCTTGTTGCTAACGCAGCGCTTTAAGAATGGCTTGTAGACGGTAATAATCGATTGCTCGAACTTGCGAGAAAAGTTTTGTTGCCATTTGCTAAAGCCTGTAATTTTGTCTTCGTCACGAGCCTTAATAGAGCTCATGTGTGCGGGCAAAATAAGCTTAGACTCGATTAACGAGAACGCCAGAACGGGAATTACTATTAGCGGAATCTGCTTGGCGAAGTTGGCTAATTGGCCTTCAACCGTCAGCAACGGAGCAAATGCGACCATTGTTGTGATCACACCAAACGTTACTGGAACAGCTACCTCTTTAGTGCCGAAAATGGCCGCTTCGGCCGGATCCATGCCGAGGCGTTGATGTCGGTAAATGTTCTCGCCCGTAACAATGGCATCGTCCACCACAATCCCCAGTACGATTAGAAACGCGAACATAGTGATCATATTCAACGTCAGTCCAAACAACGGCATCATCGCGAACGAACCCAAGAAGCAGACTGGAATACCAATCCCTACCCAGAACGCCACTGCAGGGCGTAAGAATACGGCGAGCAATATCATGACCAAGATGCCGCCATAGAACGCACTTTGAATCAGCGTGTTGAGTCGATCTTCGACTACTTTAGCTGTTTCGCCATAGGTGCCAAACTTGACACCAGTGGGAAGATTTTTTTCGTATTCGGCAATAAACTTCTTAGTCTTTTGTGAGAGCTCAATAGTGTTTTGTTTGCCAACTCGATACACCTCAAAGGTTATTGCTTGCTCATCATTGTAGGTAGTCTCTACTTGTCGTAACTCGTAACCATCGCGAATGGTAGCTATGTCTTTTAAATACACCACGCGATCATCTGAACGAGCAACTGGAATTTTTTCGAAATCTTTAGCGTAAAAGGCCTGACCATTGGTTCGAACTAAGATGTCGCCATCACGGGTCTGTAGGTTACCTGCGGATATATCAACCGCATTGCGTTGAATGGCGCGGCCAATGTTAGCGAGCGTTAGATTATATTGTTCAAGTGTTTCGGGCGCTACTTCAATATGCATTTCGCGGCGAGGTGCCTGTAAAGGCCCCACCTGAGTTACCCCATTGACCTGAAGTAATGCTTCGCGGGCGTCTGCCGCAACCTGAAATAGTGTGTCGTATGTAACTTCGTCGCCGTAAATTGCTAGCCCAATGACCTGAATGGGTACCTCGGCCAACTGAATCACCGGACGCTCAGCATCCAGCGGTAGGGTGTTCAGTGCATCAACTCGAATCTTAACGTCGCTTAGAATTGCCTGATTGTCATACCCCGCCTCAACTTGCGCGAAAACGGACGAGATCCCTTCGGACGATCGCGACGTTACTTTTTCGATGCCTTCTATATCAGCAATGGCTTCTTCAACCCGCGAGGTTATGGTCTCTTCAATTGAGCGAGGATTACCACCCGGCAAGACCGTGTTAATGGTGATCGTGTCTAAGTTGAAGTCTGGCATTAACTCTAGCGCTACATCACGATTAATCGTGATTAAGCCTGTTATCAATATGCCAACCATAAGTAGATTGGCAGCTACATGATTACGTGCAAACCATTCGATCATTTTGAACCTCTCACCAAGTCGTCTTGGTTAGCAGTGCCATTCCAGAAGTTGAGGACGGCATGTTTGGCGCGGTACGCCACAATGTAATTAATAGGAACGACGATAAGAGTGATTACCGTCGTAAACAGAATACCGAAGCCAAGTGATATCGCCATTGGCTTTAGGAATTCGGCTTGTGTGCTCTGATCCAATAACAGAGGTGTTAGTCCTGCAAAGGTAGTGAGAGACGTTAGCAGCACAGGTCTAAAACGTGCACCGCCTGATGTGAGTACAGCGTCCATTACTGACATTCCTTCTTTACGCTTTTGGTTGATGTAATCAACCAAAACTAGGCTATCGTTAACGACTACGCCCATTAAAGCGAGGATGCCGACCAAGCTTAGAAACGACAGGTCTTTGAGTAGAATCATATGCCCAAATACGCCACCCACTACTGCAAATGGAATAATAGACATCACGATAAACGGCTGCCCATAAGACTTGAAGGGAATGGCTAGCAAGGCATAGATCGACGTAATGACAAACAATAACCCAAGCGTTAGTCCAGCATTAGTTTGCGCTTGCTCTTCGGCTTCGCCCTTAAAAGTATAATCAACGTTCGGATAGCTTTGTTTTAGTTCAACCATGAACTCTTGCAGGTCACGCATAATGGCGGTTATATCGCTGACTTTCTTGTTTAGATCGGCAGACACCGTTACAACGGTCTTTCGATCAAGTCGGTACAAAGTGGTCGGGCTAGTGATTGACTCAAAGGTAGCAAGATCAGAAAGAGGCACGGGCGTATCAGATCCCGCGACTCTAATTGGTAATCTGGTTAAGTCGTCCACGGCGGAGCGATCCTTAAGTGGGTAGCGCACCATAACCCGCAGTTCATCTCGGCCGCGTTGAACCCGCTGCGCTTGAAAGCCGAATACGGCATGACTAACTTGTTCTGCAATATCGGCCAAATTAAGACCTAGCGAATAAGCTAACGGCTTAAGCGTAATGTTGAGTTCTTCTTTACCACCGGTAAAATTGTCTTGAATGTCATAAACAGTAGGGAATTCTCGAAGTTTGGTGCGGATCGCATCAACCATTTCACCGAGCTCAAAAAAATTGTCATCACTTAGTTCAATCGCAATAGGCGTAACTCCACCGCCTGCTTCTGCACGGATACTGAACTTTTGCGCGCCAGGAATATCGCCCACCGCATTGCGAATTTCAGCCGCTAACTCGGTTGCAGTAATTTCGACATGACGTTCAGGCGGTGCAATTATTTCGACAGCAACCTGACCAACTGACGCTTTTTTAGTTCGGCCACTAACGCCACTTGTTACGTAAATGTGTCGAATGATCGAAATCCCATTTTCAGGGTTGGTATATTTGTCTTGTTTTTCCTCGATCACCCTGACGATGTTTTGTATGTGCGCGTGAGTGGTATCAAAGCCAGTGGTGTCAGGCATGGTCAACGAAAACCGGATTTCTTCAGATTGCACACGTGGCCAACTGGTGTATTTTATGTGGCCAAAAATTGCGACAGCCATAATCGTCGCCGATACGCAGATCACAACAGTTAACGTAACTAATTTGTTGTGCACACACTTTTCTAAAAAGGGCTGATAGCGCTCCTCAACAAACTCTTCTAGGCCTCGTGAGATACGCATTTGCGCTCGGGTAAGAACATTGCCTCGCTGTTCTCTGTTGCGTGGCTTTATATGGCTTAGGTGGGCAGGTAATACAAACTTTGATTCTACTAATGACATCAGTAGAACTGGAATAACTACCATTGGTATTTGCGCAGCCAAGATAGCGAGTCGGTTGCTGCCGAGATTTGCCAGCGGAGCAAAGGCGACCACTGTGGTCAAAATGCCAAACGTAACGGGAACAGCAATCTGCTTGGTACCTTCGATTGATGCCGTGAGCGAGTCTTTACCTTCACGCATCTTCCGATAGATATTCTCGCCCGTCACAATAGCGTCGTCCACCACAATGCCGAGCACCGTGATAAAGGCAAACAAGCTCATTATATTAAACGTGCCGCCAACCAAAGGCATGAAGATGAGCGCACCCATAAAGCTGACAGGAATACCAAGGAACACCCAAAACGCGACGGCGGGGCGTAAGAATAGCGATAACAGCAAAAGCACCAAAAACCCACCTTGGATACCGCTCCACAGTAGTGTTTGTAAACGATCGCGGATGAGTACCGAGTCATCATCCCAGTACTCCAACGAGACTCCTTCAGGTGCAGAGAGATTAGTTGCTTCAATGTACTTAAGAGTAGTGTCGGCCACAGTAATGGCACTTTGATCGCCAACCCTTAATACCTCAAGCATGACCACTGGCTTACCATTGAACAGCGAGATCAAAGGCTGTTCTTCAAAACCATCTTGAATACGAGCTATATCGCCTAAACGAATTGGCGTTCCTTGCTCATCGTAAACTACAGGAATTTTTGCAAAATCAGCAGCACTGAACGCTTGCCCGTCAACGCGTAGCAAAATATCGCCAGACCTGGATTGGATGTTGCCGGCTGAAATATCTACCGAGCTGCTGCGAATCGCTCGGCCAACGTCGCCCAGACTCAAGCCATAGCTCTGCAAGGTGATTGGGTCAATCTCGATGCCTATTTCGTAGTTCTTTACGCCGTCAAACTCAACTAAGCTAATCTCGTCGGTAGCCAACAAGTCTTCGCGTACTTTGTCTGCGTAGGTCCGCAGGGCTTTCTCGCCGTAGCCCACTTCAGGGTCGCCCATAACGGCAACAAATACCACGCCCCAGTTCATGGCCGCTAAAGATACAACAGGGTTCTCGGCGGATTGAGGTAGGGTTTGCAACGCGTCAACGCGTAATTTGATGTTATCAAGGATCTCACGTTGATCATACCCAGAGGCTATATCCGCAATCACTGTACTGAGGCCTTCAGATGATCTCGAATTAATCTCATCCACGCCTTCGAGATCAGAGATTGCTTGTTCAATTCTAGTGGTAATGCCTTCTTCCACAGACTTAGGCGTTGCACCTCTAAACTGCGTATTGATCGTTACCCGGTCGAGAACAAATGATGGAAAAACTTCAAGAGGAATGCTGCGGGTTGCAGCGGTCACGCCTGCTATCACGACCCCTATCATTAATAGGTTGGCGGCAACCGAATTTCTAGCAAACCACTCAATCATGACATTACCTAATTGTTCGACGAGGGCAATGCATTGCTAACCCGCGCGGGGATGACCTTACGTTGTTGAAAACTGTCCAGAACGCTGTTTAAACAGTCCAGAACGTTGTTTAAACAGTCCAGAACGTTGTTTAAACAGCCCAGCGAAACCTTACTCCGATGTGGCTGCAGTAGCTTTACCCACTTCTTGCTTGTTGTCTTGCGTTTTAGAACTTTCGTCGTCAGAAGGCTTGCTCGCTGTTTTAGACCCACCAAACTCTTCATCCAACTTAACGGTAGCGCCCGCTAGGGTGCTATTGAGCGAAGTTGTAACGACTAAGTCGCCTGTATTAAGTCCTGTCTCGATAAGTGCGTTCTGATCATCTTGCCAAGCGATCTTGACGGGCGTTCGTTCTAAAATATTGTCGACCGACACGAAAACGTAACTGCCTTCTCGAATCGACTTGTTGGGAACTACCATCACATTACTGAGTGTTTGTCCTTCGACCTGCGCATTAACAAACTGACCAATTTTTAGTGCGGGCCTTCCGCTTTCTGTAGCAAACGGCTCAATCACGCGCGCGAACACGTCAATTTGTCGCGTGTTTAAGTCAAAAGTGCTATCAGCTCTGCTTAAAACCGCATCCCAGGTATATGTATTAGTGCCAACCCGTGAGCTTAGGGTGACCTTAAAGCGCTCAGCGGAGTCACCACTAAAGGCACCATCTAAACCAAGTTGAGTAAACTCAGTTTGGCTGAGCGGTAGTCGAACTTCCACTCGGTCAGTTGAAAATATCTCAGCGACGGGAGTTCCAATGCCAACGTATTGTCCTAAGACAGCATTGCGTTGGATAATTCGACCGTCGTAGGGGGCAGTGATCTTTGTGCGCTCTAAATTTAATTGCGCTGTTTCTAAGCGCGCGGAAGCAGACTCGAGCTGTGCTTTTGCAGCAGCAAGTTGCGGCTTTCGTAGAACTAACTCAGGCGCATCGCCGGTGTTGCCCAAGCGATCCCAATCATTGCGTGCTTGGCGAGCGTTGGCCTGTTCTTGCCGGTAGGCGGCATCAGCTTGAGATACAGCAGCACTGGCTTGGCTCAGTTCTGCTGCGTAGTCGCGCGGATCAATTTCGAGCAAGACTTCGCCTTTGGAAAATGAACCACCGGCTCTGAATGCTTCAGACTCTTTAACGATTTCACCACGGATCTGGGCAACAAGGTTGCCGCGAGTATCCGCTTGAACTGTACCACTTGTGTTGACTAGTATCGGGTACGATGACGGCGCGACTCTTACCACATCAACTTTTACGATTGTTTCAGGAATCTCACGCTTCTCAGCTTGGGGGCGCATGGCACCTAAGGCCATGATGAAGAGGATAGTACCTCCTACGATGGCTCCAATGATAAGCGCTTTGCTCTGCCACGATCGGCCAGTTTGTTGGTCAAGACTCATAATTTTTTAACGAAGTGTGTGATTATTTTAAAACCCATTTCTGTTGGGTCTAACATTATTCTTGATATTAAAAAATGCAACATATAAAAATATGGGGGCATCCAATAAGAAATACAAACCGTAAAATGCCGTTCGGTTCAAAGCCTTTGTTTTAAGGCTCTTGTGTTAAAGCACCGGTGTAAAACCCTTTCTTAAGGACAAAGCCAAAACGAAAAAATGGATGGTGCTTAACGCCACCATCCATCTTTATTTCTATCTAGAAACTCTTTTGGTCGCTTAATCCGTTGCTTAAATCTTTGCCAACCCTCTAAACATTCGGGAGTCAGAATTAAGCCTAACTAATGAACCTAGTCGCTAGGGCGGCTACGTTCACTGGACTATTTGGCTAATAGTACCCTCTAAACCGTTTTCTTGCTGTAAAGACACAACAATTTAACCTAATTGAGTATCTATTCAGGGTCGTTTTGACCGAAATCGCCGCCTAGAGCTAAGTGCAAGCTGATACGGTTTTGTAGAATCGCGTTGCGCAAATTTAGTTCGTTGAGCTTAGAATTGAACACGCTACGCTGTGATTGCAATACGGTTTGATAGTTTTCGATACCCGACTGATAGCGATCAAGGGCAAGATCTAAGCCTCCCTGTGCTAGGTCAACGGCCTTTTTAAGGGCTTCATGTTGGGCTTTAAGCGCTGTTTCGCGAGAAATTGCATTTTCTACTTCTTCAAATGCAGACAATGATGTTCTTAACAGTCCTGCATAAGCGGCTTCGGCTTGAAACGCAGCTTGCTGCGCACGTGACCTTAGCGCGCCCGCCTGAAAAATTGGCAGTGCCAAATTGGTCACTAAGCTTTTAACGAGATCGCCGCCATCAAATAAGTCGTCAAAGTCGTTGCGCGTGTCTCCTATTGAACCATTGAACGAAAGGCTTGGCATACGATCGCGTTGCGCAGCCTTTGCGCTGGCTCTTGCCGAGTTGTATTGGAAGCGGCTTGCTTGTATGTCTGGTCGACGCTCCATTAACTGCGCAGGCAAGCCAACAGGAATGGGGTCGTTGAGTTCGGGAAGGTTTGCTTCGAACTCCATATTGGCGTCGGGATACTCTCCCAAAAGCGACTTAAAGGCTCGCAGGCTTTGAATGTAGTTAAATTTAGCATCCGCTAAACTGGAGATTTGTACCTGAACGTCAGACCTGCTTAAGTACACGTCTAGCGCCGAACGCAACCCTCGTTGATAGTTTTCTTCGATGATCGATGCGGTTCTCTCAAAACTTTCTAAGCGCTGGTTAGCTAGATCCACTAAAAGCTTATTGGCAATTAGGTTGTACCAGCCTCGACCAACGTTGGCGACTAATGACAGTTCGGCGCTACGGTATATTTCGGCTTGAGCTTTAGCATCAAATGCAGCGGCTCTTTTGCGTTGAGTTAGTTTTCCCCATATGTCGGCTTCCCAGCTAATGTCGAGCCCAGCACTGGCAATACGCAGCGTAGTTTGTGCGCCATCAGGCCCCACATCACTCGCATTTTTTGACGCACCAATTGACAGGCTTGGCCAAATACTGCGTCCGGTGATTGTCACTTGTTTTATTGCTGCGCTCAATTGTGCAGCTGATGCGCGTAGGTCAGGGTTATTGTCGAGTGCTCGCTGCGCGTATTTCTCAAACTGGGCATCAGAAAATGTGCTTACCCAGCCATCCACTACAGCATCGTTCAGAGCAATTGACTCACTGTCTGGTGCAATTTCGTTAACAGCGAAGTTGTTGGGAACGGTGATTTCGGCGTGTTTTGGTAAGTCGCGTAAACTACCAGCACAGCCGGCTAAAAATAGAGTTGCGGCTAGAGTGCCAACTATTGCGGTCTTGCGCATTGCCGTCGCAACGCCAGAAGCTTGCAATGGGTGTACGACCGCGTTTTCAAGGCTATTGTTTATAACAGGGGGTATTGTTTTCATTATTCTCTCTCGTTCTGGCATCTGACCTGAGCATCACATCTTATTTTTATTGCCGCTCAGTTACATTCTGATTTACTAAATCTGATTTACGAAAAACTGGATAGCGCGCTCGTTGCCGCCAATTCAATCGCTAGCTTCACACAGTTAGACGCAAGAAAGTGCATTTTGGATGCAATTTCGGACGACTAAATAATAAAAAACGCGTTTTTTCGCCGCTGCAGTCTGACTCGCGCTGGTAAATTCGCGCGCATTTTGGATATGTACTCGTATTCTAACCCGAAAGCGCTGATTCAAATTGCACCGAAAATGCCACTACCTTAAGATGCGCATAGTACTCGGACTTTATTTCTACTTAAAATCAATTACCAAACGGTAAATGTTCGACCATCTTCGGCGTCAATTAAACAACTCATAATGTCATGGGTATGTGTGTGGGCGCGATTTCACCTGTACCTAGAGCAGTGCTAAGCACTCAGATAAAGTATGACTAATTCAACTCAAAAGGTCGCGCAAATTTTAATTGAAGCGCTGCCTTATATTCAAAAGTTCCACGGTAAGACAATTGTTATTAAGTATGGCGGTAACGCCATGATTGATAACGCGCTTAAAGAAAGTTTTGCGCGCGATGTTGTGTTAATGAAACTGGTTGGGATGAACCCTGTAATTGTACACGGTGGCGGCCCACAAATTAGCGGTACCTTAGCGAGGGTCGGTAAGACTACCGAATTTATAGATGGCCAACGAGTCACCGATTCTGAAACTATGGACGTTGTCGAAATGGTTTTGGGTGGCTTGGTGAACAAAGAGATAGTACACCTTATTAACTCGCATGGTGGTAAGGCGGTAGGCCTTACGGGTAAAGATGGGCAGATGATTCAGGCACGAAAATTACGTTCAGGAAAACCTGACGTGGATTACGGGCAAGTGGGCGAAGTGGCTAGCATCAACCCCGCGGTAGTCGAAACCTTAGAAGCACAGCGGTTTATTCCGGTGATTGCGCCTATTGGTGTGAGTGAAACAGGTGCAACATACAATATTAATGCGGATGCTGTAGCCGGCGCGTTGGCCCGAACTCTAAAGGCCGAGAAACTAATATTAATGACCAACACGCCAGGCGTGTTAGATAAGCAAGGCAAGCTGTTGACGAGTCTGACGGGCGAAGAGGTTGGCGCTCTTAAGGCAGACGGAACAATCGTTGACGGTATGATTCCTAAGGTTGATTGTGCTTTGGATGCGGTTCAAGCAGGGGTCAAAACCTCGCACATTATTGACGGGCGAGTGGATCACGCGTTGTTACTGGAAGTGCTCACCGACAAAGGTGTTGGCACGCTGCTAAGTCTCTAAACTGTTTTACGGATGCCTCGCAGCTTTTAGCTCTAGCGAGTCGCGAGGTCGAAGACTTCTTTAAGACTTGATACCGTATGCGATGGTTGCTCAGGCAAATCATCAAAAGCTGAATGACGACGATGTCCTGCAGGATCGTAAAAAATGCCTCCCATTCCTGCTCTTATGGCGCCAGCTACGTCATTGGTGGCGTGGTCACCTACTTGCCACGCTTGTGATGCGTCTGCATTGGCGCGTTCTAGTGCGAGCTTAAAAACTTCTAAACGAGGCTTATGGGCGCGAGCCTGGGCGCTTATTGTGATGTGATCAACGTGCTGACTCAATTCTAAGTGAGCGATCTTGCCGCTTTGAACACGTTCAATACCGTTAGTGATAATACCCACGCCAAAGCCAGCTTCGCGCAAATTGTTGAGTGTGGCTATAGCGTCATGGTGTGGAACAACATTGGCCGAGCTAAGCCGAATGTATTCATCCAGCATCGCGTTCCCGAGCTGATCCGCCGCTTCAGCATCAACAACATCGATATCTATAGCGGCTTGACTAAAGCAGTTAGCAAATTGTTGCTCTGGGCTTATATCAGACTCAAACATCTTGTCCCAAATGTGCCCTGCGTGGATTCGTAACGCCGCGAAATAGGCGTTTTCGTGTTCCTCGCCAAGCGTACCCGTAAATGCCGTGTAGACATCTCTGAACAGTTCGGGAATTGGACGACGGTTTTCGACTAGAGTTTCGTCTAAGTCAAAGAAAACAGTAGAAGGTGGAGATGGGCGCATTAGGGTCTCTGTCGCTTGTCGGTTAAATGTTGGCTAGTTGGCACGCATTTACGTTCAATGGATCTTACTTTGCCATTAAGCACGTCAAAGGAACGTGCTTTTTTGCGCCACCGCTAATTTTTGCGAGTGAAATTACCCGTTGACTCTTGCCAAGCTCGGCGCAAAACAAATTCGCGATTCAGGCCAATGGAAATGCCTGCAAGAGTCACTTCTGTATAACCTTTGTCGGCATTCAGTTGGTCAGAGTTGAGTGCTTCCTCAAGTGGAGTCTCGTCAATGACGGCCATTTGACCAATGGTGGCAAGTTGCCCCATAAAACGCTGAAAGTCCCGCATGCCTAAGCGATCTGTAATTAAACCGTGACCGGGAACAACTGTTTCAAACTCTAACGCAAACGCCGCGTCGAGTGTCGCTGGCCATTCTTGTACTGAGCCGCCAGCTTCTAAGTCGATGTTCGGATAGTGCTGGTTAAAAAAGAGATCGCCCATAACAATTGTTTTCTCTTCTTCGATTACAGCAACTAAGTCACCGTCGGTATGCCCTCGGCCGAGGGTTTTAAGGGTTATGGTTTTATTGCCAAGTTCGATCTTGAGCTCATCATCAAAGGTGTCGTTGGGCAATAGCTTGGCTCGATCTCCTTCCCAGAACGAGGCATCTAGTGCTTTGAGATGAGACAACGTACGCTCTGTCGACACAACACGTGTGCCTTCCTGGAACGCAGGATTCCCATGAGTGTGATCAAGATGATAATGAGTGTTGATGAGCAAGACTACGGGTTTACCGGTCAGCTCTTCGGCCATTCGCCTGATTAGTGCGCCTTGCATCGGAAACGTCATTGAATCTATAACCACAGCGCCTACATCCGTGTTAAGGACTGTAGTATTACTGCCCACGCCGAAAAGTACATGTAAATCAGGACTCACTTGCTCAACGCTAATGCTGCGAATGCTAATCAATAAATAAAGTGCTGCGGCAACAACGATAATGACAGCGGCGAAGAGTAATTTTTTCCAAAGTTTCATGGGATTTGATACGGTCACGCACCTTGTTATTTTGTTAAGCCGACACTATAAACTAGAACAATGCTTAAGGTTAATCACTCCGCTGTCCTTTTTTGTGTGTTAAATTGGCCTTAATGACTAAGGAAGCTATTCATAACAGCATAAACTACTCATGACTAAAACGACAAAAAACCAAACTCACGAAACAACTGTAGAGCTTGTTCATTTAAAGAACGGCGATATCGCCTTGCGCAGAGCAGATAGCCCAGAGCAACCTATGGTGGTCATTCGTTTTTCGGACTCCTCGTTGAGCTTAGTTGCGCCCGACAAAATGGATATTGCGCGTGCTATGGTCGAAGCTGGAATTCAACGCTTTGGAGACATTCAGTCACAACGTGTTGAAGAAGCAAAGGAAGCGGCCGAACAAGGAATGCTGCACTAAAACCGAGTTTACCGCCTTATTGCCCACGGCCATAAACCAAACTTTACTATCTCTCGCTCGCCCCAACTTTTATCAAAGACTTTAAAAACTACATTTAGTGCAAAGGCGACGTTAAGCGTAAAGACTTTGCGGTTTAGCTTCGCGCTGCGTGGTAAGCTCTCTGACAATCAGTTCTAGTACCTATTACTAGTACAAATTCTTAGCATAAATTATTAGTATTACACTCGCCCTAGGGGAATATTATGTGGTTTGCAGTTATGAGTGAAGATGTGCCAAATAGCACTTCAGATCGTATAGAACATCGTCCTGCGCACTTAGCGCGACTCAACGATCTCCATGCTCAAGAAAGACTCTTAATTGCTGGTCCGCACCCTGCGACCGATGAAAGCAATGACGCGAATGGCGCGGTTCCTAGGTTTACTGGCAGCTTGGTAGTTGCTCGCTTTGATTCCTTAGACGACGCCAAAGCTTGGGCTGACCAAGACCCATTTCTGCTCAATGGCGTCTACGCCAAAACGGTGGTCAAACCATTTAAATTGGTACTGCCCTAAACCTAAGCTAAGACTCAGCCGAAGACTGGAACTGCAGTTCTGACAAGCGCCGATACAAGGGCGAACTCAGCAGCAGTTCGTCATGCGTCCCTTGAGCGATCAATTTTCCTTGTTCTAATACCGCAATGACGTCGGCATTACGAATGGTGGCAAGTCGGTGCGCGATAATGATCGTGGTTCGATTTTGCATTAGGCTTTCTAATGCGCGCTGAACCTTTTGCTCGCTCTCGGCGTCAAGTGCGCTGGTCGCCTCGTCTAACAGCAACACCTCTGGGTTCTTTAATATGGCACGCGCTATTGCGATGCGTTGACGCTGACCGCCTGATAAACGTACTCCTTGCTCGCCTAGGTCACTGTCATAACCTTTGGGTAATTGCATAATAAAATCGTGAGCAAATGCGGCCTGCGCGGCGGCATGCACTTGTGCATCGCTCGCATCAGGTCGTCCATATCGAATGTTATGCCACACGTTGCCACTGAATAGCGTCGGTTGTTGCGAAACCACACCAATGTGAGCTCGTAGCTCGCTCGGGTCTACCTCCCGAATATCCACGCCCGCAAGCTTAATGCTTCCAGAGGCTGGATCGTAAAAGCGCTGCAACAATTCAAAAACTGTTGATTTTCCGGCGCCTGACGGTCCCACCAATGCGATAGTTTGTCCTGCCTGTATATCTAGGTTCAAGCCATCAAGCGCGTTGTCATCTGGGCGCGACGGATAAGAGAAACTAAGGTCTCGCAGGGTGATTTGTGCGTCGTTACCTTCCAGTAAAAGCGTTGTTGGACTCGCGGGTGCCGCGATTTCGGTCTCTACGTTAAGCAGCTCTATGAGCCGTTCAGCTGCGCCTGCAGCGCGTTGCAGTTCGCCAACGACCTCAGAAATGGTTGCCACCGAACCTGCTACGATAATGGCGTAAAAGACAAACGCGCCGAGTTGGCCGCCAGTCATCGTGCCATTTATTACATCATTTCCGCCCACCCACAACATCACGGCAATAGCGCTAAATATTAAAGTAATAACCACTGCAATCAGTAGAGCTCTCTGTTTTATGCGCTGCCGAGATATCTCAAAGGCGTTCTCAACATGATTGCCAAAGGCATTAGATTCAAATTTTTCTTGGGTGTAACTCTGAACCGTCTTAATTTGCTGAATGATTTCGCCAGCATAACTACCTACGTCTGCAATCGAATCTTGACTATCGCGAGATAAGGTCCTAACTCGTCGTCCGAACAATAAGATAGGTACCAACACAACGGGAACACATAATAAAACCAATCCGCTGAGCTTGAGATTGGTTACTAACAGCATTATCAGGCCACCAATAAAGGTAAGCGTCGAACGTAAAGCCATAGACGCTGATGAACCGACGACGGTTTGTAGAAGGGTCGTATCTGTAGTCAGCCGCGACATGATTTCGCCGGACCGATTGGATTCGAAATAGTGTGGGTGCAACGTAATTAGATGATTAAACACATCTCGACGAATATCAGCCGACACACGTTCGCCCAGCCAAGAAACGAGGTAAAAACGTACGTAAGTACCCACTGCCATAAAGCAGGCGATGGCAATGATTAGCAGGGCCGTTCTATTGAGTTCTTCGCTAGAGCCTGCAATAAAGCCGTTATCTATGATTAACCTGACTCCTTGCCCCATAGATAAAGTGACTGCGGCAGTAAACACGAGTGCAATTCCCGCGCCGACGAGTACGCGTTTGTAGCGTAGCAAGTAATTGCCTAACGACAGCAGTATCGAATAATTTTTCTCGGCCATAAGTTTTATCTAATTAGTTGTGACTGTGGTTACATTTTCTGCGCGCTCACGATTGCTGCGCTACAATGTGGTTGTCCAAATTTCTTACAGCTATCCCAGCAACTATGAACAGATTAGCCACCATTGTCATCGATAAGCAGTATCTGCATTTTTCGATCGCGCACTTCACTATTTTTTCAGCTACATCGCGCGAGCGTCTACACGGGCACAATGTTCGGATCGGAGTGTCGATCACGGGTGAAGTAGACGACAACGGATTGTGTTTTGATTATGCGGTCTATAAAAAAATTCTAAAGGCGTTGTGCGCTAAATATGACGAATACACGCTTATTGCCAAGGATTCGCCACATCTTAAAATCAGTGAAGACAATAATTTTTATCATGTTGAGCATAACGGTATTAACATGCCGTTACTTAAAACCGACACTATTTTACTCCCCGTTCTAAATGTCACGATAGAAGAGCTTGCGTATTATTTGTTGAACGAGCTTATTGCTGATCGTGGTTTATTAGACGATCTAAAGATCCACGCGTTTGAGACTAGGGTATCTTCCGGCCCAGACCAATGGGCGCGTTGCGCCTGGGACAAAAAAACGGATAGTATTGTTTAGTACGGATCGCTGTAGGCTCTCGATTGCCTTTGCGCTGACGGTACAGCCCGAATAGGTAACGGCTTTTCCAGCGTACTCGCAAAACAACAGGATTAACATTTATGCATGCTTTAGCTATTTCTGAATCTGAGCTACAAGAGCGACGCGAGCGCGTGTTCTTAGTAATGGCGGGTGTATTCCTATGCGCGATGACTATGTTAAACGTTATCGGTATTACCAAATTTGTACAAATTGGTCCAATACAGGTGGCCGTTGGGGTGTTGGCATACCCACTTACGTTTTTATGCACAGACTTAATTTCTGAACTCTACGGACGCAAGCGGGCAAATTTTCTGGTAACCGTAGGGCTGTTTTTAAACGGCTTTATTCTGTTGGTGATGGGTTTAGCCAACGCTCTACCTGGCATTGATCCGAGTATTCAACCACCATGGCAAACACTGAGCCTTAGCCAATCAGTTGGATTGCCAAGTGGCGCATCTGTAAGTGGTGAGGTTGAGCTATTTGGTCTAATGTACGCTATGACGACGGGCGCCATTTTTGCATCTATGTTTGCTTACGTTACGGCTCAGTATGTTGACGTTTATGTGTTTCACTTTTTAAAGGAAAAAACCAAAGGCAAACACTTGTGGCTACGCAATAACGTTAGCACTTTAGTAAGCCAGTTGGTCGACTCCTTTGCCGTCATTAGTATCACCTTTGGCGCTGTATACCTAGCCGGTGGGATGAGTCTCTCGACCGTGCTTGGCTTAATGTTAAGCAACTACATTTTTAAAATGATCTCGGCGTTGTTGGACACGCCAATCATCTATTTTCTAGTGGGTCGCCTTAAGCCTTATCTGGGCCTAGACAACGATTCACTCATTGCCAATCAGGACGTTAAATGAGTCAATATTTAGTAATTACGGGCGCAAGCAAAGGCATTGGGCTGGCAACAGCTCAACTTTTTCAGGAGCAGGGCTATGAGGTTATTAATATTTCTCGTACTCCGTGCCCGCTACCTGATGTCATTAACCTCAAGGTTGACCTCGCTGATCCAGCGTGGGAAAAAGAGCATACACAGCAAATTTTGAACGAACTCGGGTCAACAAACCGTATTGTTTTAGTGCATAACGCCGCGATGATGACCAAAGACACAGTAAGCGATTTGGCTGCAGATGTGTTACGGAGTGTCTTAGAGCTTAACGTTGTGGCGGCCAGTATTCTTAATCGAATTCTATTACCTGTTATGGATTCCGGATCGTCTATTCTTTACGTGAGCTCTACGTTAGGCACTAAGGCGGTGGGGAACACACACGCGTATGTGCTCTCTAAACATGCAGTGATAGGACAAATGCGCGCTACCTGTCAGGACCTTGTAGGTCGTGGTATTCATACAGCGGCAGTATGCCCGGGCTTTACCGAAACCGAAATGTTGACAGAGCACTTAAGCGCAAACCCAGAAATGCGTAATGCAATCAGCTCCAATGTCGTGATGGGGCGGCTAGCGCAACCAAGTGAAATTGCAGAGACGCTGTGGTTCTGTGCACGCAATCCAGTACTCAATAGCGCCGTGATTGACGCTAACCTTGGTCAAGTTGAAACATAAATCCTGTCGATTACGCTCCGGTACTCCCGCTACATTCCCCCTATACATATGGTTCGAAAGAATAGGCTTGTTCAAGAATCTGACTAATATTAGGCTATACTCGTTGCCCGTAAATAAGTCGCTAGCTTTCTTGAAGCAAGGTAGCCAAGAAGAATCAACAGATTGAACAAATAATCCGCTTAGATTGAAAGCCGTGAGAACAGTTTAGAAACGTGAAAAAAAACGTCGCAAAAATAACCCCCAAAATTGTTAAGAATCATAAGCATGATTCTGGGTTAGCGACTGCGAGTTTAGAAAACTTAGCACGGATTTTCACGGTTCCCGAAGCACCGAACAGCACTTTGGGTCAAATTGACCGTGAGATTTCAAAAAACTTAACCGGCTTTTTAAAAGACAGAATCGTAGCAAGAGAGAAATCTCTGCGTGCTATTGAAGGCGATTTTTCCACCAGCCAGATTCCTGAAGTTCCGCAGTTTGTGTCGGATTACACTGAGTTTGTAATGCAAAAGCTGGTTGCACATTCGGTGCATACAGCGGCGCCTGGCTTTATCGGGCATATGTCGACACCTCTGCCTTATTTTATGTTGCCGCTAGCGCGCATCATGGTGGCGTTAAATCAAAATCTTGTAAAAATTGAAACATCCAAAGCGTTTACACCTCTAGAACGTCAGGTGTTAGGCATGTTGCACGACTTGGTCTATGAGCGAGACGAGGCATTTTACGAAGAGAATCTGCACAATAGTCGGCGTGCCTTAGGCGCGTTTTGTTCAGGCGGTACCACTGCAAATATTACCGCGCTGTGGGTTGCTCGAAATCTTTATTTTAGACCGACGGGTGATTTTGCCGGTCTGGTGCAAGAAGGTTTGGCGGCGGCGTTAGCGCACAGACAGTTGAGTGGCGTAGCCGTATTAGTGTCTGAACGAGGTCATTACTCTTTAGGTAAGGCTGTTGATGTTTTAGGTATTGGCAGGCGGAACATCATCTCGGTAAAAACTGACGAAAATTCTAAAATTGATATTCAAGCATTGCGCGATACCTGTGAAGACTTAGCATCACGCAATATCGGTGTGATGTGTATTGTGGGTATAGCCGGCGCTACGGAAACAGGCGTAGTTGATCCTCTGGATGAAATGGCGGACGTGGCTCATGAATACGGCGCCTATTTTCATGTTGACGCAGCTTGGGGTGGTCCAACGGTGATGAGCCGTAAGTATAAACCTTTAATGAAAGGCATTGAACGGGCGGACTCAGTCACCATCGACGCGCACAAACAGTTATATGTGCCGATGGGCGCGGGTATGGTAATTTTTAAGAGCCCAACAACGTTAAGCGCAATCGAACATCACGCTGAATATATTTTACGCGCAGGCTCTAAAGATTTAGGCCAGTATTCTATCGAAGGCAGTCGTTCCGGAATGGCAATGCTGGTGCATGCGGCTTTTCATATTATTGGGCGCGAAGGTTACGAAATACTAATTGACGAAAATGTTAAAAAGGCTCAACACTTCGCACAGATGATTGCAGAACATCCGGACTTTGAGCTGATTGCTAAACCAGAGTTAAATATTCTCAATTACCGTTATGTGCCTGCAAGAGTCCAAGCGATGTTGGCTAAAGCCTCCGCTGAAAAACAGCTGCAAATAAATGTTGTGCTAGACCAAGTCACTAAAAGGCTTCAAAAGCAGCAACGCGCGGCTGGCAAAACGTTTGTATCTAGAACTCGATTTAGCGTGTTCCGTTACAGCCGCACACCGATAAATGTATTTCGTGTGATTATGGCTAACCCCATGACCACCATTGCTACTCTAGAGTCCATTTTATTAGAGCAATCTGAATTGGCCAAAGGGGAGCGCACACAAGCACTACTAACCAGCATTTATAAGTTAGACGACGCTTAAAAAAAGCGAGGGATACAGCCTCAGATTCGTCGACAACAATAGTTGATAATGGAAGTTGTCGATCCGCGTATTTACCACTTTCTTTCCACTTTCTTTCTGCTTTAGGAGACCCAGATGTACAAAATAAAAACTCACGCACTGCTGTTAGTGCTTTTGTCATTCGCTTTGATTGGCTGTGACCCAAAAACGCCCACACCGGAAACTGCGGCTACTGACACAAGCGTCGAAAGCGAGTCCGATCGTCTAAACGCGTGGTTGGAAGAGCGCTACGAAGAAGAGCTAATGAATAGCCCGATAACGCTGACGTTTTTAGGCCGAAAAGAGCTTAATGACAAGATTGATGACGTGAGCGAAGCGGCTGAAGACGAGCAACTGGCTTGGAAACTCGATTCTGTTGCCACTATGAAGTCGACCTTTGATTACCAAGCATTGAGCGACACAGCAAAGCTTTCGTATGACCTCTGGGCGTATCAGGCTAGAGAAGCTGAATCAGCGCACAAGTGGCGTCGTCATCAGTATATGTTTCATCAGATGGATACGCTTCACGCGTTTCTGCCAACATTCTTGATGAGCTTCCATGTTGTAGAAAACAAAGACGACCTAGCCGCGTACGTATCTCGCATCAGTGAGTCAGGTCGCGCAATTAACCAAATCACTGAGCGTGCTAAATTGGCCGCAGAAGACGGTATTCGTGCGCCACGTTTCGCGTATGAGATTGTTTCGCAACAAGCTCAGGATTTAATCACAGGAGCACCATTTTCTGACGATGGCGAAGCCGATTCTCCTATTTGGGCCGACTTCAATGGCAAGGCCGCAACATTGGTTGAAGACGCCTCAATGACACAAGACGAAGCTGACGCTCTGATGGAAAGCGCAAAGCAGGCGTTGTTGAACGACTTTGGGCCAGCGTACACCGGCGTTATTGATTTCTTGGCGGGCGATATAGCCAATACTTCAGAAGAAGCACAAGGCGTACATGCTTTACCTGATGGCGAGAATGCGTACAAAGCGATGTTGTGGTCGAATACAACAACGGATCTTACAGCCGACGAAATTCATCAAATTGGTCTAGACGAAGTCGCTCGAATTCGCGCCGAAATGGAAGTCTTAAAAGAAAAATCTGGTTTTGAAGGAGACTTGCTCGCGTTCTTTAACTTCCTACGAGACAGCAAGGATAACGAGAAATTCTATTTCCCGAATACCGATGAAGGTCGCCAAGGCTATATTGATGAAGCAACCGCAGATATAGCCAACATCAAAACACAGCTCGGAGATTTCTTTGGAATCTTACCAAAGGCTGACCTTGTGGTTAAGCGGGTTGAACCTTTCCGTGAGCAAGATGGTGCGCCACAGCACTATTTCTCGGGCACGCCAGATGGCTCGCGCCCTGGTATTTACTACGCACATCTTTCTGATATGTCAGCAATGCCAAAACGTGAGTTAGAAGTAATTGCTTATCACGAAGGTTTACCGGGCCACCACATGCAAATATCGATTGCACAAGAACTCGATGGCGTTCCAGAGTTTCGCAAACAAGCGGGCTACAATGTTTACGCGGAAGGCTGGGCTTTGTATTCTGAGAAGCTAGCAACTGAAATGCCGGGAACCTTCCAAGACGTCTATTCAGATTTTGGTCGTCTAGGTAGCGAAATTTGGCGGGCTATTCGCCTTGTGGTTGATACCGGTCTGCATCATAAAGGTTGGTCTCAGCAAGACGCGGTAGACTTTTTCTCAGCCAATGCGGCGGCACCATTGCCACAAGTTGAAGCGGAGGTACGTCGTTACTTGGTAATCCCTGGTCAAGCTACGGGTTACAAAATCGGTATGATCGATATTCAGCGTATGCGCAAAGTAGCCGAAGAAGCATTAGGCGATAACTTTGATATTCGCACTTTCCACGATGCCATCTTAGATGGTGGTGCTTTGCCAATGGAAATGTTGGATCGTAAAATTACGCAATATATCCAAGACTCGAAAACTGCAGCTGCCGCTGCGGCCGAATAGAGCTTAGATCTCGCTTAGCTATAAAGAGTACGAACATATGAATCTGTGGCCGCGAAAGGCAGACGAGGTGATCGGTGAGGCGTATATGCGCCGCTGGCACCTTCGTCGTAAACCAGGCGGCCACAATTTGTATCTGCATCGATACAATGGCAGCGATGATGATCGTGCGCTGCACGATCATCCTTGGCGCAGTATTAGTATTTTGCTCTGGGGTAACTTGCAAGAAGTTACCGTCGACGGTCAAAAACGATTGTGGCCGCTTATTCCTAAGTTTAGAAGTGCCGAATACGCACATCGCCTTACGTTAGAAAGCCGCTTTGCGATAACTTTGTTTTTTACGTTTCCCAAAGAGCGAGAGTGGGGGTTTTTATGCCCCAATGGATGGGTGCATTGGCGTGAATTCACTGACGAATCAGGCCAACGTACTGGCGACGGATGTCCCGAGTAACGCCTAGTTTTTAGTCTTTAAGGTAAATCTCTTTGCCTTCAAGAACGCTACAGCTCTGTGAATAGCCTTCTGGCTTGCTAATAAAGTCGCCAACCCGCGCGGCAAGCTTTTCTACAGCGTTAAACTGCGAACTAAATATCTTAGATAATGGACCAAAAATTAGGCCTAAGCGGATAGCTTTGCCAGTCGCCGTATGGCGCGTACCGTAGACCATGTTGGGGCGTAGAATAAGGACTTGATGTTGGTCAGATAACTCAGAAAATTCTTGAGCCGCCTCTTCGCTTAAACGCTTACCTTTGGCGTAGCCAAAACTGTCGCGTTGCATAAACTTAGGAATCTTGGCGCTGACCAGCACTAATCTTTTAATCCCAGCTTCGCCCGCAGCGCGAATCGCGTTGACATTGACTGTGCCGTTACTGTGAACTTGAGCGTTGTAGGCATTGCTAGAGAAAGTCGGCAACGGAGGGGAGCCAATAGAGCACACTAAAGTATCTGCACTGGAAAGCAATTTAACATCGGGGTCGTTCGCGTCGCCTTGGCACCAACGTACTCGTTCGCTCCAGCGCTGGTCACGTAAGTGCATAGGCTTGTGCCCAGTGCGGCTTAGGCAAAGTATGCAGAGTTCCTGCTGAGACAAGTGTTCGGCAATGTTCGAGCCGATAAAGCCATTCCCCCCGTAAATAGCAATTCTTTGCGACGTCATTTATGTTTCCTTTATTTAGACCCTTTGACCTTAGCAAGGTCATTGTTGATTCTATGTGCATACGCGCATTCGTACGCGGGCCAGGCGCAGCTTGTTCAGAGAGGTGTTGTTTGTTTTGAGGCCAAACTCAAGGCTAGTTGAGTGTTAGCTTAGCGCTGCTGTTCGATCAACTGAGACGAATTAATCTTAGCGCCTAGACAGGAGACAAACGTAAATACGCCTGTCAGTTTGCGTACCAACAGCATGAATTCCTGCGGAGGCAATACGAAACCCTTAAGGAGAACAGACTTAGAGCCCACTTTGCCTGCTCGTCGCAACAAGCGTGAGTCGCGCCAGACGTATAGTCTGCCTTCATGCGCATGTTGCGGAATGTCATCAAAGTCAGTTCTGAAGGGCTCGATGATAAAACAGCAAAAAGCGGCAAAGGATTCTTTAACGGCCTTTGAATCTGATTTACGCAAGCAGTTAATTTCAATTAAGGCGTCTATCAGCGGTGCGTGTTGTTGTTCGTGAGCGGCAACAATCGCTCGTCTTAAAGGATGAGTGAATTTTTCGGGTAGATCGTGCACGGCTCCAAAGTCTAGCAGCACTAAGCGATCACCGTTTTCCTCGTCTAGCTCAATCCGGAAATTACCAAAGTTCGGATCGGTTTGCATTGTGTTCCATTCGAACACTTCTTTGAAGAAAAGCCGCAACATCGCTTCAGCAAGAGCATTACGACGTTCTTGGCTCAAGTTTTGAACTTTAGGGTCAGTAACGGAATAGCCCTCTACGTACTCCATTGCCAAGCACTTAGGGCTACTCCACTGCGGATAGACTTTGGGTACACGTAATACGGGATCGTCGGCTAAAAGCTCTTCAAACTTCTGTAATCTTTGCAGCTCAAGCGTGTAGTTGACTTCTTGCTTGAGCAACGCTTTTAGGTCTTGAGTGAATTGCTCGACTTCCCGACCTGTTTTGAGCCAGCGAGATAGTTTGAGCATGGCTATAACGGAATCAAAGTCTCCATCTATCGCTTGTGCAATGCCCGGGTATTGAACCTTTAGAGCAAGATCTATGCCTTCTTGTGTAGCCGTTGCGCGATGGACTTGCGCCAATGAGGCTGCGGCGAATGCGTCGTGTTTAATTTCAAGTTCGTTGAATGACTCACCTAAGTCTTGTTGCAGCGACGGCTTAATGGTGTCCCACTGCAAAGCAGATGTTTGATCCTCTAGCGTGTGTAACGCCTGAGTGATCGGCTTTGGCAGAATATGTTCGCCGTACAATGCGAGCATTTGACCAATTTTGACATAAGCGCCTTTGAGCTCGCCTAAGTACGCAACAAACCGTAAGGCCTCGCGCTCTAATGCGGCGTCATTGTGAGCTTGTTGTTTGTCTTTAGGTACAAACAACCCAGAAGCTCGCGAAGACAATAAGCCCAAGCCACTGCGCGCGCCGGCAGTACCTAAAGCTATACGCCTTCGTAGTCCGCCTTGTTGAATTTGTTTGATCTGTTTAGTCACTGTTTCTTTGGTGCTATTCGAATGCCAGAAACCTGTAGTTTGGAGAACGGCTCTTTGCGCGCAGAGTCTAGCAAGGGCAAGTGAAAATTTCAGCTAAGTACTGTGCGTTAATACCTATCATTGCTTGGGTGTATTGCGAGTTCATTGCGAACTGGCGGCCATTTTCAAATTAAAGGGCTTCGACTACATTAATCTTAATCGATATTGAGGTTTTGCTGACGTTCTAGTCACAGCCAAATTTATCCAGTATCTTGTGCCTTGCATCCCTAGAATAACGTTGCCACTCTAAGAATAAGATCTGGCACCAGTGATTGGAAAGAATAGCAAAATGCTAAATATTAAATTTTGGAACGGTAATAAAACGCGAGTCCGGCAAAGCTATGAAAGCGAGCTGCTTGAAGCCTGTATAAGCGCAACGGCAAGAGACTTTGGTAGCTCGACCGTACAAGTCGACACTACCAACTATCCATTGGCAGAAGATGAGAGCAATGTTTTTGCCAATGGCGCTGACATCCTGGTGACTGTCGCCGGTAATCTGAAGTTTGAACACCAACAAAAAATCATAATTCCACAACCTCTGGCCAAAGGATTGTTGGGCTACCGCCTGATCTTAATCAGAAATGAATCCTTAGACGACTTCAGCAAACTCGAATCCACACGCGCGTTGCAAGCCTTGTCCATCGGCATTCCGCAAACATGGGCCGACGCTGAAATGTTTCGACAAAACGGCTACCAAGTTGTTGAAGAGGGAACATTTGATGATTTGTTTGTGCTGCTAAAAAGCAAAGCGTTCGATTACACCGCGCTCGGCGCCAATGAAATAGAGGATGTTTATAAGGAGCGCGTAGCAACTCTTGGCGACATCAGCATTGAACCCTCATTGATGATCTATTACCCCTATCCTTTAGTCTTTTACGTAAATCCCAGCAAGCCACAGCTCGCTGAACGCGTGGCAAGCGGATTAAAATCTATTTTAGATAACGGGCAACATGAACAGATCTTCCAAAAACACCATGGCGATGTCGTCGAGCGGTTGAATTTGAAGCAGCGCAAAATATTCACCCTGAACAACCCAATTTTACCAATGGAAATGCAAAGCTTTACACCAACATTGCTAGATTAAGCAGGCAGCGTGACTGAATAACGAGAAAAAGGGACGGTCACTTTAAGATAGGCATGGCTGATCAATGAATTCGATATCCCTTACTATATATCTATGCATAATTATTGACTACTTATGGCCATAAAACGTTTACAGACACTCAGTATTTTCCGGTAATTTTAGCCACTAGAAAGTCAACAGTAATCTTGACCTTGGGTACCAAGTAACGTTGCTTTTGATGTAACAGGTATATTGCAAAGTCATGTTTCTGCGTAATCTTTAGTTTCGGCGTAATCATCAACTCCTTTAGCTCCCCTCGTCGAATATAGTCGGCTAGCGCCCACCGCGGCGCCAACAAAATGCCTTCGTCGTTCAACGCTCTATTGGCTAGCCATTGTCCATTGTTTGAGATTGCTATCTCAGGCACAGGTACGGTATGCCATTGTTGGTCTTGTTCGTATAAACAAATTTGCGGCCCTACCGGTGTTCGATAGTAAAGCCCCCTGTGTTCGCTTAAATCGCGTGGGTGTTTGGGCGTACCGTTTTTTGCCAAATAGGCCGGTGAAGCCACCGGAATAAACTCATTGTCCATTAGACGAACAGCCAATACACGCTCGTTTGGCGCATAGCCACCACGAATCGCAATGTCGACATCATCGTGCCACAAAGCAGCTACTCAACTTCGGGCGCCTATGTATCTATTTTTATTGCGCTTCTAAGTGCCTATCTTGTTGCGGCATATTTTGTCGGCGGCCGATTAAGTAAAACTCAATTTCTATTAGCGAATAGTCTCTACTTGGTAATACAAACCCTAACAATTCTTACCATCTATAACTTCAATAGCACGGCAAGATATTGGGGTAGCCTCGGACGGTCAGAGACGCTTGATTCTAGCGAGAGTGCAAACGTTACTTATATACCGGAAGCCGTAGCGTTAGTTCTCATAGTTACAATGCTGCTCAGTGTTTGGTTTATGTGGAAGTCTCGGGACCTAAAGACTGAATAACTAACAGCGTGGCTTGTATGACGCGTTGCCTCATAAACAAGGCTAGGCACTTCGTACCCCTGAGTAGCAGAACTGATTTAGACTAAGATCTGTTGCCAGCATTGAATGCTAGTTGTGGGCAAGTTTGCGCCAAATGACTGGCTGTGGAATACGGTGATCTCAACCGGTCGACGCAACACATGCGTTAAAACGTTCTGCTGGTGTTTCAAAGTCTAACGTTTTTCTCGGCCTTTCGTTGAGCCTTCGCGCCACCTTATTTAGTTGAGCTTGTGAATGGGGTTTCAGATCAGTCCCTTTCGGAAAGTACTGTCTTAGTAATCGGTTAGTATTTTCATTTGAGCCACGTTGCCATGGGCTATGTGGTTCACAGAAGTACACCTATATATCCGTCGCCAGAGTAAACTTTTTATGACCGGCCAACTCTGATCCGCGATCCCAAGTAAGAGACTTATACAGTTCGCCAGGTAGCTTTTTAGATTGTTTTATCAGTGCTTTGACAACCGTATCCGTAGTACTGTTTTCTACTTTTACTAGCATCACATAACGAGAATGCCTCTCTACTAATGTGGCGATATGACTATTGTTAGATCCAGCAATTAGATCGCCTTCCCAGTGGCCAGGAACCGCACGATCTTCTACAGAAGCTGGCCGTTCTCTTATTGAAACGGCATCGACTATCCCTCCCAAACCTTTACCTTTTTGAGTAGCGTGACGTGAACGACGCATGACCCTGCGGCTTCTCAAACACGCCAACAGCTCTTTCTTTAGGACGCCTCTGGTCTGTATAAACAGGCTTTTGTATATTGTTTCGTGTGACACGTGATAGCTCTTGTCGTGAGGGTATTCTCTCTTTAACCAGCCAGATATCTGTTCTGGCGACCATTCACATTGTAGCTTTTCGCTGATTACTCGTACCAACTTTAATTCACCCGCGAGTTTGCAGGCCTTGGGACGTAATGTTCGTTGCCAAGCCATGTCCTCTGCCGCAGCTGCTCGGTAGCGATCCCGACCTTCATTTCGTTTAACTTCACGGCTGACTGTAGATGGCGATCGTTGAATCGCAGTGGCAATGGTTCTCAAAGATTGTCCCATCGCAAGCCCCCTTGAGATGATCTCTCTTTCTGCCAATGTGAGCGATAAAACAGAACGTTCTCTGTCACGTGGACGAATGCCACCAGCCCCTTGTATTATGTTCTGGATCGATGAATGTCCGCGATCAAAGAGCCTGCCTATGTCGTGTAAAGAATCGCCTTTCTTCCAGCGATCCCACATTAAAGCTTTATCCTTCTCTGAATAATATATTCGTCTTCGTTGTTTCATTTCTACACTCCTTCTTTTAAGCTAAAGAAAAAGTGTTGCGTCGACAAGTTGAATTCGCAACTCAGAACGGCCATTCAAGAAGCGACAAATTCAGGTGAGAGCCAGAGGGTAATATGATGGAAAGTGTCCAGACGGTTGATGCGCTGCGATGGCATCATGACTTCACTTCCCACCTAATGTTGCAAAGCGGGATTAACCATTGAACATAGAAAAATTAAATGACTGGATACAAGCGATAGGGGTGTTTGGCGTAATTGTTTCACTACTATTTGTTGGGTATCAACTTCGCCAGGATAGGGAAATCGCAATTTATGAAGGTGCTGCAGCCAATGTGACCTCATCGTCAGAATGGGCGGCCCTCGTGACCAAAAATGTCGATGTTTGGCGACGAGGTTGTGTTGGGGAACAACTAACTGACGATGAACGGGTTGTCTTCTTTCACCTAATACAGCTGCTTGTGGATAGAAAAGTATACGAGTATGCCAGGGGTGAACTAATACAAGATGAGAGAATACAGACCATAAATGTTAATTTCATGGCTGCAAATATGCACCGTTATCCTGGTGTGAACGAAGCTTTGAACAAGTATTCGAATTGGGTATATCCGTCGGTTGTGCCTCAACTTCTCGAATCAGATTCAGTCTCTTCTAGATTCTTTCAACTGGTTCAGAAGCGAGCGTCGGAGATGGCTCAGCTGGAACCTAATCCACAGTTTGATGCCGGATTTTGTGGCGCATAAGAAGACAGAGTAATTTTAGGCTTTATGTTTATGCAGGTTGCAGGTCGCAGGTCTCGAATTTTGAATGCCCGCTTAGGGAAAAGTAGAGCGAGTCACCCGCTCTTAGTGTAGGGTAATTTACTAATTCCCTGTCTAACCCTATAACAATGAAAAAGCCCGAAAAATCTCACATAGCATCAAATCCATTAAATTCAACGGCTTACCGGCATGTAAGTCTTACAAGGGTTTTATAAACTATGAATTCCGAGAAAATTAATAATTGGCTAACACTGGGCGCAAATATCGGAGTCTTGGCGGGGATAGTTTTTCTTGCCTATGAACTGCAACAGAACACGGTAGCAACGCAACTGGAGGTCGCAAGCAACTTTCAAAACAGTTTTACCGAAATAGAGATGTTGATCGCGGGAGATCCCGAGTTTACTTCCTTACTTATGAAAGGGCGTGAGGGTGGCGATTTTTCGCCTACAGACCAACTTCGGCTGGGCGTCTTTTACACCAATGTTCTACGACAGTGGCAATTTGTCCATTTTCAGTACCTCGCCGATACGCTAGATGAGGGAATTTGGCGTGGGCAACTGGCCTATTTTAACCAGATAATCGGTGACGACTTAGGCCTGTTCGAGCACTGGAAATCGAGCAATGAACATTACAGCCCACGATTCAATGATCTGATACGGTCAATTACTACGGACCAATAGTTAGTTCAGAATTGGTAAGCAGGAGCAATGGAAAGAGTGAGGCCAACATATAACAATCAAATCAAAAAGGAATCTGGGCTTCGCCTAGCACATATTATTTAGGGCGTTAATCATAAATCTGAGCAGTTAAGGGCAACTTACTGCCCTTTCGCATAACAGCAAATACGCTAAATCCTTAGCGTGGTCTCTAGCGCTCAGGCGCGAGCTTACTGCTACTTATAGACACCCTTGCGATGAGAGACGCGGACTACGAGAACAACAAGCGTCAAGTTTTCAATATTGCAGATAACACGATAGTCCCTGACGCGATATCGCCATAAGCCAACCAAGTCTTTCGCTAAAGGCTTACCAAAACGTCGCGGGTCATCATCGGTTGCTATGCGTTCTCGCAAATAGTTAATTATCTCTCGTTGAACTTCATGATCGAGCTTGCGCAGTTCTTTTGCCGCGCGTTCATCAAACTCAACTATCCACGTCAATGCTCTTCTCCATCTCATCTAATGAAATACGTTTGCTCGGATTCTCCAATCGAGAAAGCGCGAGGTAACGGTCTTCCATATCATCAAGATGGGCAAGAATAGCTTCTTTAGCGTAAAAAGTTTTTGTACGACCAGTTTGCGAAGCCAACTCGGCCAGCCTATTTTCTATGTCTTTGGGTAATCGTACTGCTAGCATAACTATTTCTCTTTTTGTGTTACTTGTATGACAAGTATATCACGGAGGCATAGTTACACAAATTAGAATTTGGGGGAGTTATTTGAATTGTTTGTCTCGTTGCGCATAATGCGGGATATTTTCAATTGAGGAGCTTAACCGCTCCTTTTTTGAGCCCGCTCGACTGGCTGTTTAGGGACCGTCCCATTAGTCTGGGCAAAGAGCGGTCATCATCACAACAGCAATTACGTCATATGATTAGAGAGACCTTTTTAGCAAATGCCTCCAACTAATCGCGGTCTCCGCTACTCGCCTTTTGCTTGTACATCAATGGCGTTTCGCCAGTCCAGCTCTTGAATGCGCGTATAAATGCACTGGGTTCGGAAAAACCAACTAGGGTTGCGATTTCCTCTACTCGATGACGGCCTTGGCTTAGCATGTTTATAGCAATGTCTCGCCGGGTTTGCATCTTAACTTCCTTGAACGACGTTGATTCGCTTTGCAATCGTCGATGCAGCACTTGTTGAGAAATACGCAGATGCTCTGCGGCTTGTTTTAAGGTGCAATGGTAGTTGCCCTGACGTAAGTTTTTTTCTAGCCACTGTCGCACTTGGTCGCCAATAACCCGATAGTTCTTAGGCTGGTACAACAACGACAAATTAGAGCCCGCTAAGTAAGTGTCTAAGGTGTCGCTATTCTGCACAATCTCTACATTGGTAAAGCGCCCGTCCATTTCGATCATTGCCGTAGGTTGGTCGTAATTGATTTGTGCGCCGTAGAATAGGCGTTGAGTTTCTTCGCGATGCTTACTTGGAGGGTAGGGTAGAGATACAGCTTTAAGAGGGATAAACTGCCCGGCAAGCCAGCAATGAAATCTATGGGTGGTGGATAGTATGGCTTCCCATGCGTACGCATTGAGAGCTGATTGGTCTGGACGTAGATCAATCTGATAGTACAAACGACCGCTCGAAATAAGTACGTTATGTTCAAACGTGTTTTCAAACAAATTCCAGTAGCGTGCGCAGCGTCTAAGCGAACGTTTTATTGTACGGGCGCTTATGCAGGCCCGCGCCATCATATTAAAACTGCCCAATCGCTGCGGCTTACTGCACAGGCCTAAGTATTCATCGTCCAGCGCCGTCATGATCTCCACCGAAGCGCGTGCAAAATTGTCCAGTGGAATTCTAGCTTCTTGACCGTCTGGAACACTTTGATTTGCAGTGTCCTCTAAAGACCGTTGCAAGGACAGTGGCGAGATACCATGTCGCTGCAATATAGGCATGCAATCTAAGCCTTGTGCGCTAGCACCCTCAACAATTTGGTGGACAAAGGTGGCTGCGATACTGGATTTCTTCATTTAACAATTTAAGCACATTTTAGATGAAATAATAATAAAAGATGCCTATAAAAACGGCAGGTTCTGTCATTTAGCCTTTACGGACCACAGAGTACACTTCGGTTCGATTTATAGTATTTGTCCGTACTCGTTGCTTTAAACAAGCTTACCGAAATGACGGAATTCAAAAGACTTTAACGAGGAAACCCTATGAGCAATACCGCATTTATCTACGACGCCGTTCGTACTCCGCGCAGTAAAGGCAAGTCCAGCGGCACTTTGCACGAAGTTAAACCAGTCGATTTAGGCGCTGGAATGTTGCGTGCTCTGCAAGAACGTAATGACTTAGACACCAGTTATGTAGACGACGTGATCATGGGCTGCGTTTCTCCGGTAGGAGAGCAAGGCAGCGATATCGGCAAGATGATTGTACAAAATGCTGAATGGGATGAATCAGTAGCCGGTTTTCAACTCAACCGTTTTTGCGCCTCTGGCCTAGAAGCAGTCAATACGGCGGCACAAAAAGTAGCGTCTGGTTGGGAGCAGCTGGTCGTTGCCGGAGGCGTTGAATGTATGTCTCGCGTACCAATGGGTTCAGATGGTGGACCAATGGGTTCCGATGCCGCATTCATGGTTAAAACAAGCTTTGTACCTCAGGGTATTGGCGCCGATACCATCGCTACTTTAGACGGTTACAGCCGCGAAGACGTAGATGCTTATGCCATGGAGTCGCAACGTCGCGCTGCTCATGCGCGCGATAGTGGTTGGTTCGATCAATCGGTGATTCCAGTCCGCGACAAAAACGGCAATATTATTTTAGAGCGCGATGACTTTATCAAGCCAAACACCACTATGGAAGCATTGGGCGGCTTGCGCTCTTCGTTTGCTGAGATGGGTAAATACGGCTTTGACGATTTAGTGCTGCGCAAGTACACCGAACTAAGCCATATCAATCATGTGCACACTGCCGGTAATTCATCCGGCATTGTTGATGGCGCGAGTGCGGTTTTGATTGGTAGTGAAAAAGCCGGTAAAGATCTTGGCTTAAAAGCCCGAGCACGCATTGTTGCGGGATCCATCCTAGCGTCTGATCCAATCATCATGCTGGCAGGTCCTGGCCCGTCGGCTAAGAAAGCCCTTAAGACGGCGGGTATGACCGAAAACGATATTGACCTGTGGGAGATTAACGAAGCCTTTGCATCAGTCGCTATGCGCTACATGAAAGATCTGGATATTGATCATTCGATTACCAATGTAAACGGTGGATCGATTGCGATGGGTCACCCCTTAGGCGCAACAGGTGCTTGCTTAGTGAGCACTATGATCGACGAATTAGAGCGGCGCGACAAACAACGCGCGATGTTGTCACTTTGTGTAGGTGGCGGCATGGGTATCTCGTGCATTATCGAGCGCGTTTAAATCAGCAGAATAGGAAGAATTGAACATGAGTGTATTTAAATACGAAAAAGACGCCGACAACATTGTCACGATTACCATGGACATGACCGGGCCGGTCAATGCTATGAACGCTGAGTACCACGAAGCGATGAGTGAGACGATTGCAAAGGTAGAAGCGGAAACAGAATTGAGCGGTGTGGTTTTTGCATCAGCCAAGAAAGTGTTTTTTGCAGGTGGCGATTTAAACGATCTAGTCGCTGTAGAAGCGGATAAAACTGAAGAATTCTTTCATGGCGTAGAGTCTATGAAAGCAGGTCTACGGTTCTGGGAAAAACTCCCTGTGCCTGTAGTAGCCGCTATCAATGGCGCGGCTTTAGGTGGCGGTTATGAGCTGTGCCTCGCGTGTAATTATCGCGTTGCGTTAAACCACAAGTCAGTGCAGATAGGTTTGCCTGAGTGTTCGTTAGGATTATTCCCTGGTGGCGGTGGTGTGGTTCGTTTAACTAAGTTGTTGGGTGTTGAAAAAGCGCTGCCGTACATCTTAGAAAGCAAACGAGTGACGCCAGACAAAGCGCTTGCCGAAGGCATGATCCACGCAACGGTTGATACTCCAGAAGAACTAATCCCAGCGGCTAAGGCGTTTATTCTAGCCAATAAAGACAACCCTGATGCCGCGGTACAACCTTGGGATCAAAAAGGTTTTCGTATCCCAGGCGGTCCAATTAATTCGCCACGTAACGGTCAAGTTGCTGTGATGGGCCCTACTATGTTGCATCAAAAGTCACGTGGCTTAATGCCACAGCTGACGGCGGCTATGGACGTGGCTTTTCAAGCATCTGTGTTAGATCTTGATACCGCATTACGTATTGAAGGACGCGAGTTTACTAAAATAGCGGCGGGCCCTGTTGCGAAGAACATGATTACTGCATTCTTCTTTCAGTTGAACAAGATTAACGGTGGCGCGAGTCGACCCAAGAACGTGCCGCATTCGCCAACGCGTAAAGTGGGTATCTTGGGTGCGGGCATGATGGGGCAGGGTATCGCTTACGTATCGGCTATGTCTGGTATTGAAGTTGTATTGAAAGACATGAGTCTTGAAGCCGCTGAAAAGGGTAAAGCGTACTCACAGAAGCTGCTCGATAAACGTATTGCACGCGGGCAAATGGATGAGGCGAAAGCGGCTGGTATTCTCAGCTTAATAACGCCCACTGATAATAACGAGGATCTTGCGGGTTGCGATCTCATTATTGAAGCCGTATTCGAAAACATAGAGCTTAAGCATAAGATCGTAAAAGAAACTGAGCAGTATTTAAGTGATGACGGTTTCTGGGGATCGAACACGTCTACGTTACCTATCACACAGTTAGCTGAAGGCAGCTCTAAACCTGAGAACTTTGTGGGCATCCACTTTTTCTCTCCGGTCGACAAAATGCCGTTGGTAGAAATTATTGTAGGTGACAAAACCAGTGACGAAGCATTGGCAAAAGCGTTCGACTTCACTCTACAAATTCGTAAAACACCTATCGTTGTAAACGACTCATTAGGTTTCTTTACCTCACGTACATTTGGCACTTATCTAGACGAAGGCGCGCAATTGCTGACTGAAGGTTTGCATCCGATCAAGATCGACCGCATGGGACAAGCTATTGGCATGCCTGTAGGGCCATTGCAGATTCAAGATGAGACGAGTTTAGAACTCACTCGCAAAGCCCAAGAGACCTGGGAAGCGATGGGCGTTAAAGACAAGTGGGGCAATGGTGATGTTGTGCGTCGTGTTATTAAAGACATGATTACAGACAATGGTCGCGGTGGTCGTTATCACGGTGGTGGTTACTACGAATACCATATAGACGGCACTAAGAACATTTGGCCAGGACTCTATGATCTTTATTACGACGAGTCAGTGAGCTTGCCAGAAGCGGATATCAAAGATCGTTTGATGTTTCGCCAAGTGATCGAAGCTCTAAAGTGCTTAGAAACCAATGTTTTGCGCACTGTAGCTGACGGCAATATTGGTTCGATTATGGGTATTGGCGCGCCGCCTCACACAGGTGGCTTTTTGCAGTTCGTTAATACCTATGGCCTAGAGCGTTTTATGGCGCGTTGCGATGAGTTGGCCGCAGGATATGGTGAGCGATTTACGTGCCCCAATATCGTTAAAGAATATGCGGCGGCAGGTAAGCGATTTGTGTAAGTAAGAGTAAAGACGTTGAAAAATCAGGAGCGCCGCAACTGCGGCGTTCTTGCGTTAGCTAGCCCTCACCCTATGTTTTTCAAAATCAATTCGACGCAATAGTTTCTGTTTTTGAGACGATTTAAAGAGGATCATACATGTACATGCTCTACCTCAGTTTTTTAACGTTTTTGTCAATGCTAGTATCCAGCAAGCGAATTGCTGGTCGCGACTGGCAAACCGAGTTTTCGGCACGCCTGTTTAAACGATTCTTTAAAGCAGCCGATCGAAAGGGTCCACAGTGGTCGCGTAAAACACTTGATGAGGCGGGATCAAAAAGTTTGGTTGTGAAGCGCGTTGATTGGGAGACCGTTGAACTGGGTGTCGTATCGGCTCAAAAGGCCACTCCTCGTTCAGTTGATGCGGACTCGCTTCGGATTAACGTGTACATGCATGGCGGCGGCTATGTGACGGGAAGTGCCAAGTCTTATGGCGCGTTCGTTGCGCGGCTGGCCGATCAGAGCAAACTGTTAACGTACTCGCTAGACTATCCTCTGAGCCCAGAGAATCCATTTCCAATCCCTCAGGAAGTTAGTTGCAAAGCGATTAAGGAAATTGCGGCGCGCCATCCTAAACATCAATTAGTGCTAATTGGAGATTCCGCCGGTGCCGGTTTGGCTATATCAACGGCCCTGCACGCGGAGGCTGAATTGCGTTCGAGGATTGCAGGTTTAGGCTTAATATCGCCGTGGGTAAATCCTTTGGCGAAAACGGGTTCGATGGTGAGTAATCTCCCCAACGACATGTTCACTTTAGAAATTTTGGAAGCTAGTTATGCCGCGCACATGCAAGGCGCAGAACCTATGGATACTCGGGCTAATTTTACTGAGGCTGATTTGAGCAGTCTTCCACCCTTACTTATTCAAGGGGCAGGTGGCGAGATGTTCTTCGATCAAATTATTGAGTTTTCTGATCGCGCAAAAGCACAAGGTGTTGCTGTAACCACCGAAGTGTTTGATGCGCAATTCCATGTGTTTCAGGTGTTTGCGCATCACTTTGAAGAAGCCAAGCGAGCGCGCGCCAGCCTGGTGGCCTTTGCGCGCGGCTAGTACTGTTTGAATCGTTTTTTAGCGCTTAGGCGCAGTCAGGCAGTCAATACTGGCATCACCCAGCTCAGTTCCACCGTCCACAGTGAATATAGTGCCGTTAACATAGCGGCCTAAGTCACTGGCCAAGTAGATAGCTGCATCGGCAATATCCTTAGTTTCACCAAAGCGCTTACTTGCAATCTTATGCGCCATGTGGGCTTTGGCTTCTGGCGTAGGGGCCAAACGTTCTGCGCCTTCCGTACCGTTAATTGGGCCAGGTGAGATACCGTTAACGGTCACACCAGCCGCACCCCATTCAACTGCTAAGCATTTGATCATCATATTGATGCCCGCTTTAGCGGCACACACGTGCACTTGAAAAGGCATTACTTGCACCGCTTGAGGTGCCGTAATCGCGATCATAGAAGCGTCTTTGTTGACGTGCTTAAAGCCTAGATGAAACACGTTGTACGTTCCTATAAGATCGATGTCGACGACCGTTTTAAAGCCTTTTGGTGAAATACCAACAGCCGGCGCAGGAAAGTTACCCGCCGCACCAGAAATCAGACAATCAATCTTACCGAACTGTTCTACGCAACTCACCAGTGCCGCTTCGACTTGCTCTGGGTCGCGCACATCAGCGGTAAGTGCGATGGCGGCGTGGCCTCCAATACTGTCGGTAATGTCTTGAGCCGCCGCGGCGGCTTTCTCGGCGTTTCGGCCAAGCACTGCTACTTTTGCGCCAACAGCAGCCATGCCTTTGGCAATGCCCAGATTAATGCCGCTGGTACCGCCAGCAATGAAAACTACTTTGTCTTGTAACGTTGATGCATCAAACATGTGATCCTGCTCCCTGTTTTTCTATGTAATGGTTTAACCTAATGGTTTAACAATTTAGGTTAAATGTTTTAGTTGTTTGTTTTTCCACGCGTACTGTAACCGATTTAGCGTGAATTGCACGCTAGCCGCAACATTACAATTAGACCAAAATGAGGTGTTTAGAGTTGCTGGCTCAATGGTAATTCTGTGGTGTTTTTTATCTCGGTTACCGCCATGTGTGAATGAATCTCTCCAATCATCGGCAGTTCGAGTAAATGATTACGCACAAACTGTTCGTACTGGCGAATATCCTTAACGATAACTTTAAGCATGTAATCCCACGCTCCGGTCATGGTGTAACACTCCACTACCTCATCAAGCTTTTTAACGGCCTCTTCAAAACGTTCCATGTTCTGCCGACCAATCGAATTGAGATTGATGGTGGTAAACGCGACTAGGTCGAGTCCCAACTTCACACGATTAATTATTGCGACCTGCCGGTCGATGATACCTGCCTGTTCTAGGCGGTTAATTCTTCGCCAACAGGGAGACTGGCTCATATTGAGCTTCTCGGCTATTTCTGCGGAGCTTTGAGAGCAATTTTCTTGTAGTAATTCCAGTAGCTTTATGTCTTGTTTGTCTACAACTTGCATAATTTATCTAATTAGGTCTCTTTATGTGTCTATATATTTCAATTGTGCCATGTAAAGCGAATCACATAGCATAAAATTTTCAAAAAAATTCGGGTAGGATGAGTGACCAAAAAAGTTCAGATCTGGGTTGGGTTTTTGCCTTACATTTATGGGGTTTATTCACATGAGTCACGTACTGAATTTTTCGAGGGTATACTGATCTTGAGTGTTTCTAATAAGAATCTCAAAGAGATCCCGATACACTGAAGCGTTACCGCTTACTTGCTACATCGTTATGCTAGTGCCACATCTTTAAGGAGGATTGTGCATGTCTACTCTCAAGCGCCCTTTGCGCGAAGTCAATCTAAATGACAAATACACGTTAGATCAAACCGAAGCGTATCTAACTGGAATTGAGGCGCTCGTTAGGCTGCCTATTTTGCAGCACCAACGTGACCAGCAACGTGGGTATAACACGGCTGGCTTTATTTCAGGCTATCGTGGTTCGCCCTTAGGAACTTTAGATGAAGCATTGTGGAGCGCTGAAACGTATTTAGACAAACACAATATTAAGTTTGTGCCCGGCATTAACGAAGACTTAGCCGCTACGGCTGTGCGCGGATCGCAAGAGGTTGGCTTACAGCCTGGCGCTAAATTCGACGGTGTTTTTGGCATGTGGTACGGCAAAGGTCCCGGCTTGGATCGTAGCTTAGACGCATTTAGACACGCGAACGCAGCGGGCACCTCTAAGTTTGGTGGCGTGCTGGCAGTGGTTGGTGATGACCATGGGTGTAAGTCATCGACCTATCCATACCAGTCCGAACATTTGTTCATGAGTATGTCGATGCCCATTCTGGCGCCAGCCAATGTGCAAGAAGTGCTAGACCTTGGAATTTACGGGTGGGAGCTGTCGCGCTACTGCGGTTGTTGGGTAGGTCTTAAAGCGATTACAGAAAATATGGATTCTGCGATCTCTGCTGAGATTGACCCTGCTCGAATTGATATTAAGCTGCCTACCGATTTCGAGATGCCTAAAGACGGCGTTAATGTTCGTTGGCCAGATGCGCCGCTAGCGCAAGAAGAACGTTTAAACAAATACAAGATTTACGCCGCTCGCGCTTTTGCATTAGAAAACGATCTAAATAAAATCGTTATCGATACTAAAAAGCCGCGCCTTGGCATAATTACATCAGGTAAATCTTACCTGGATGTTCTGCAAGCGTTTGATGATCTAGGTATAGACGAGAAAACCGCCGCGGCGATTGGCATACGTGTTTATAAAGTCGGTATGCCTTGGCCGCTAGAGCCCGTGAAGACGCATGAGTTCGCGCTCGGGCTGCACGAGATTCTAGTGGTCGAAGAAAAACGCTCAGTCATTGAAGATCAGTTAACGGGTCAGCTATACAACTGGCCTATAAAAGATAGACCTCGTGTGGTTGGCGAGTACGACGAAAATGGTGAGGACTTACTGACTAATCTTAGTGAGTTAACGCCGGCGATGATCGCCCGCGCAATAGCCTCGCGTATTGATGCGTTTTACACTAGCGAAAAAATTGAAGCGCGCATTAAATTTATTAACCGCAAAGAGCGGACACTCAAGAAAGAGCGCAAAGTAACTGAGCGAAAAGCATCGTTCTGTTCAGGCTGCCCGCACAACACATCGACCGAAGTACCAGAAGGCTCAATCGCCGGTGGCGGTATTGGTTGCCATTATATGAGCACATGGATGACTAATCGTCCTGCGCATAACTTTACGCATATGGGCGGCGAAGGCGTTACTTGGACAGGTATGGCACCGTTTACCGAAACTAATCACATGTTTCAGAACTTAGGCGACGGTACTTATTTTCACTCAGGTGTGCTGGCCATTCGCCAAAGCGTGAGTTCTAAAGTAAACATTACTTACAAGATTCTCAAAAATGGCGCGGTTGCTATGACCGGCGGCCAACAGGTTGACGGCGAATTATCCATGCCGCGCCTAGTCGCACAGTTGCAAGGCGAAGGCGTTAAGCGCATTGATATCGTGTCGGACAACCCTAAGCAATTTAATTCGTTAAAAAGCCATCTAGTCGGCGTTTCGCACCGAGATGACTTATTGGTAGTGCAAGACAAGCTGCGTAACACCGAAGGCACCACTGTGCTTATTTATGAACAAGCGTGTGCAACGTCAAGACGCCGAGCACGTAAACGCGGTTTGGCACCACAGGCCGAAGAACGCGTAATTATCAATAGTGCGGTCTGTGAGGGGTGTGGAGACTGCGGTAAAAAGTCCAACTGCTTGTCTATTATTCCTAAAGAGACTGAGCTTGGTCGTAAGCGTCAGATTGACCAAGCGGCATGTAACCAAGACCTGTCTTGCGTTAAAGGGTTTTGCCCAAGCTTCGTTACTATTAAAGGTGGTGGTTTGAGAAAACCGACCGCAGTAGATGCGTTTAACAATTTACCAGAACCCACTAAGCCAGAATTGAATCAACCTTGGAACGTTCTGGTAACTGGTGTGGGCGGAACAGGTGTGTTGACGGTTGCGGCTGTATTAGCTATGGCGGGACATCTTGAGTACAAAGGTGTTGCCACAATGAATCAGACAGGACTGGCGCAAAAGTTTGGCCCAGTTGTGAGTCATCTACGTATTGCTGAAAATCAAAGCGAGATTCACGCGGTACGTATTCCTGCAGGCGATGCGGATGTAATGATTGGTTGCGACTTAGCTGTAGCGGCTAGCGATGACGCATTGGCTAAACTGCATAAGGATCGCAGTCATGTGGTGATCAACGACACGATGTCGGCTACGGCGGCGTTTATTGATAACCCAGATGTCGTGTTCCATATTGACCCCATGAAAGAGTCTATTCGTGGCGAAGTTAAATCAAATCGAGCTTACTTCTTGCCCGCAGGCGAGATTGCTTCAGCGTTGTTAGGTGACAGCATTGCAACCAATTTGTTTATGGTGGGTGTGGCGTATCAACGTGGGTTAATTCCGCTAACTCAAGAATCAATTTTTAAGGCACTTGAGCTGAATGGTGTAGCGGTTAAGTTTAACCAGCAAGCGTTCTTATGGGGACGCATGAGTGTGGTTGATCAAGCGCAGGTTGAAACCGCTGCACAGATCGATACCGGAAAACCAGAGCGCTTAGAAGGGCTTAGCGATATTATTGATTATCGTTATAACGACTTGGTGGCTTATCAAAATCAAGCATACGCTGACCGGTACCGCACCGTCGTAGAGCACGTTAAAGCTCAAGAGTCTGCTTTAACTGAAGGTCAAAATCTGCCGCTTACATTGGCTGTTGCGAAAGCATTCTATAAAGTTATGGCCTACAAAGACGAGTACGAGGTAGGGCGCTTATATACCGATGGTCGTTTCGATGCGCAGCTAAAAGCGCAGTTCGAAGGCAATGTAAAACTTACATTCCATTTGGCACCGCCTTTATTCTCGCCACGTAACAAGCACACGGGTGAGTTAACTAAAATGCGTTTTGGTGGTTGGATCAAGCCTGCGTTTGGAATGCTGCGCCGTCTTAAGTTTTTACGTGGCACCGCACTGGATATCTTTGGATACTCTGCTGAGCGACGTAGCGAGCGAGCACTGGTTCCTCATTTTGAGGCTACGTTAGAAGAATTACTTAAAGGCTTGAGCGCCGGGCGAGTTGCAAGCGCCGTTGATATCGTAAATTCGTTTAACAAGGTGCGCGGCTTCGGGCATGTTAAGGAGGAGAATCAAGCGCGTTTTGAATCGGCTTTAAAGTTCGCCATGGCGGGTTATGAAAAATCCCCACAGAATGCCGTTCAAGGCATTAAAGTAGAAAACGTTCAATCGTCGTCAGACCGAGTTGCATAATGAAAGACCTAAAGATAAGTGAGCTAGACCCCAATGATGTGGTGATTGTTGCAGCCAAGCGAACTCCCTTAGGTTCTATGCTGGGCCACTTTGCTGACATTACAGCGCCAGACTTGGGCGCTGTAGCCATCAAATCTGCATTAGCGACACTCCCCATCAACCCGGGCGACATAGATGAAGTCATTATGGGTAATGTGGTGTCGGCTGGCTTAAAGCAAGCCCCTGCCCGACAAGCATCACTGAATGCTGGGGTACCCACCAGCGTACCGTGCACGACTGTTAATAAAGTGTGTGGGTCAGGTATGAAGGCAGCTATGTTTGCACACGATCAAATTAAAGCTGGTTCAGCGCAGATAGTTATTGCGGGTGGCATGGAGAGCATGAGTCGTGCCCCATACTTAATGGAGCGCGCGCGCCAAGGTTACCGAATGGGCCACGCCCAGCTGTTGGACAGCTTGTTTCTAGATGGCTTAGAAGATGCCCAAACAGGTGGATCTATGGGGACTTATGGGCAGACCACTGCCGACGAAGAGGGATTTAGCCGTGAACAAATGGACGACTATGCGATAGAGTCTTTGCAAAGAGCAAAGGCCGCCCATGCGCAAGGGCGCTTCTTTTCGGAGATTGCCCCTGTTGAAGTAAAAAGCAGAGCGGGTACGTCGACAGTAGATCAAGACGAACAACCTGGTAAGGCGTCTATAGAAAAAATACCGAACTTACGGCCTGCATTTAAAGCCGACGGCACAGTTACAGCGGCTACGTCCAGTTCTATGTCAGACGGTGCTGCAGCGTTAGTGATAATGTCTGCGGCTAAAGCCGCTGAGTTAGATGTGGTGCCGCTAGCACGTATCGTTGCACATGCGAGCCATGCGCAAGCTCCCAATGAATTTTGTAAGGCACCCGCGGGCGCTATCAGCAAGGTGTTAGATAAAGCTAACTGGAAGGCGGGTGATGTTGATCTTTACGAGATTAACGAAGCGTTTGCGGTAGTTAGTCTGTACGCCATGCGCGAACACAGCTTAGCGCATGACCGAGTTAACGTGAACGGTGGAGCCTGTGCTATTGGCCATCCTTTAGGCGCTTCTGGAGCGAGACTCCTTGTGACTTTATTGCATGCTTTACGCACCAGTGGCGGACACACTGGAATTGCTAGCCTTTGCATTGGTGGTGGCGAAGCGACTGCAGTTGCTTTGGAGATGTGCTCTTCTTAAAGAGCACATCAGTTAAAAAAACGGGTTTCCTGTTTTAGCGTCAGTCGTTCCTTAATGTCTTTTACTCGCTGTGAGTTGAAACTGGCCGGCTGGGCACGTTGACATTACACACCTCAATGCGACTCACGGGGTCGGCGAACCAATCGTGCGTCCTCTTAGTTCGCGCGGCTACATAATCACGAAAAATTTGCGTATCGGTACGCATTACTTCCAAATGGATCTGTTGTTCAGTAGGTAGTTCATTACCGAAACGAACGCTGACAATAGGAGTAGCTTCTTCAGCTGTTTTATAAAACCCTAAGCTCTCAGTACCACGTGGCAATGTCGAAAGATGTTCCATTCCGATTAATGCGCGGCCTAATAGTGTGATGTTACGATCAAGGTGGCGTGGTGAATGCCCGGTTACCGCGTACAAGCCAGAAGCATTGCCGCTATTCATGGCCATGCCACGCGCGACACCAAGGGCGCCATAGCAGTGGGTTAGCCAAGCACGCGCCTCAGCACTGTTTCTCCCTTTCGCGTCTGCTCCTACAGCGAAGCCTTTTACAAAGCCAACCTCATCAGCGTATGCATCTCGGCTGACTATGTTTTGCAGCGCGAGACCTTTTTTAGCGCGATAGAACTCTGGTTCAACGGTCTCTGCAGCATCGCCTAGTGTTCGAAACTCACCTTCATCTTCTGCTGGGTCACCCCACTGCGCTACATAATTGTCTTGCGAACGAATGATGGCGAGCCCATCAAAGTACTTTTGTTTTACTAGCGTGCGCAAATTAGCAATGTGTTTTGGTGCAAAATCCTCTGCTAGCTCAAAAACTACTGGTGCATCGGTATTCGAGACTTGCACATACATTAGGTTACGCTGTTCAGGTAGTCGCCAGTCCGTGGCCTGGCTAGATGCTAAAACTTCGGTAGACGTTAGCTTTAGTTCCTTGGTTACCAATGCATTTTGCGCACTAGCTGTAAAGGCCAATAGTGAGCCGGTCAAAACAGCGATAATTAGTTGATAAATTTTATTCATGCTCAGATCCTTTTCTTCGTTACCGCGAGCTTGGGATTTCGTTACCGACGGGCTTCGTTCGTCTTGTGAATGGTTAGTTATGCATCGAGTCTACAATAAATTTGCTGACTTGAGCACGCTTCCTATGCGCTCAAGGTGTATGCTTCGATTGAACGTCCTTTTAGAGTTTGTCCGTGATTCTTGTAAGAATTAGACTCATGGCAACAGCCCCCACTATTCCGTGATAGCCTTCTTGTTCGGCGAGTAAAAAAATCTTGTGGGTGCAGTTTTGACTCCACCTAGTCACACACAATTAGAAATAGATTGAATGACAAATATTGTAGAAATTCGTGGGCTATCTAAAGTTTACGACAACGGTTTTCAGGCGCTCGACAGCGTTGACCTTGACATCGTCGAAGGCGAAATCCTAGCATTACTGGGACCAAACGGCGCCGGTAAAACGACGCTCATTTCGGCCATTGCAGGGATTGTCTCGCCGAGCGCGGGAAGCATAACCATTGGCGGGTTTGACAACCAAAGCGAATACCGTAAAGCCCGTCAATTAGTCGGTTTGGTGCCTCAAGAACTCACGTTGGGCTCGTTCGATACTGTCTGGAACACAGTGTCGTTCACACGAGGCTTATACGGGCACAAGCCAGATCCTGCACATATCGAAAAGGTATTGCGCGACTTATCTCTTTGGGACAAGAAAGACAACCAATTGCGTATGCTGTCGGGCGGTATGAAGCGCCGAGTGTTGATCGCCAAAGCGTTGTCGCATAATCCAAGGGTGCTCTTTTTAGATGAACCTACAGCAGGCGTAGACGTTGAGCTGCGCAAGGACATGTGGCGCTTAGTGAGCGCATTACGCAAAACAGGCGTGACCATTATTTTGACCACACATTACATAGAAGAAGCCGAAGAGATCGCAGATAGAGTGGGTGTGATCAACTCAGGAAAAATACTGTTGATCGAGAATAAAACTGACTTGATGAGCAAGATGGGTAAGAAGCAATTGGTGATCGACTTACGTGAGCCGGTTTCTGCGATTCCTGAATCACTGTCTAAATACGCTATTGAAATGTCCGAAGGTGGCGAAACAGTCACCTACACCTACGACACGACCGCAGACGCAACGGGCATAACGGCTCTATTGCAAGACTTCTCGGCGGCCGGTATGCAGCTCAAAGATATTAGAACAACTCAAAGCTCTCTCGAAGACATCTTTGTTGACCTTGTTCATCAGGACTGATCATTATGAATACTAGTGCTATTTACGTTATTTATCGTGCCGAGATGATGCGTGCTTGGAACACGTTGTTTCAGACTATTGCATCTCCGGTAATTTCTACGTCTCTCTACTTCGTGGTTTTTGGTGCAGCTATAGGCTCAAAAATCACCGCAATTGATGGCGTAGAGTATGGTTTGTTTATTGTGCCTGGCTTGACCATGTTGTCGTTACTGACGCAGAGTATTTCTAACGCGTCCTTTGGTATCTTTTTTCCAAAATTTAACGGTACTATTTACGAAATTCTTGCCGCACCGCTGTCGTTTTTCGAAGCCATGATTGCCTATGTAGGCGCGGCGGCGACCAAGTCACTTATTATTGGCGTTATTATTTTGCTGACCGCAAGTCTGTTTGTAGACTTACACATAGCGCATCCGTTTTGGATGCTTACTTTTTTAGTACTGACCTGTATTTCGTTTAGCTTGTTCGGCTTTATTATTGGGCTGTGGGCAAACAACTTTGAGAAGCTGCAGATCATTCCAATTCTTATCATTACGCCGCTCGTGTTCTTAGGGGGTACGTTCTATTCCATCAGTATGTTGCCGCCGTTCTGGCAAACGGTCACCTTGTTTAATCCCGTGGTCTACTTGATCAGCGGGTTTCGTTGGAGCTTTTTCGAAGTCTCAGATGTAAACGTTTGGTTAAGTCTCGGCATCATTTCAATCTTCTTGGCTGTGTGTCTTGCGATTGTGGCGTGGATCTTTAAGACGGGCTACGGGCTTAAGGAATAGACCGATTGTTTATTACAACAAACATGTGGTTAATCGAGCAACGCTCTTGGTGAGTTTGAAATAGATATGAATTCAATCGAGGACTTTACTTTAGAGCTTGGGCAAATTTCCGAAATCGGAATGGCGCTGACTCTAGCAACGATGATGTTTTCAGTTGCCTTAGGTCTTAGAACCGAACACTTTGCGTTCTTTAAGCATTCTCCTAGGTTGTTCCTTGGTGGCGTGATTGGTCAGTTGCTCGCCTTGCCCATTGTTACCTTGCTCATCTGCTTTTTGTTTGAGCCGAGCCCTACGATTGCACTCGGTATGATTCTTATTGCTTGTTGCCCTGGCGGCAATGTCTCGAACCTTTTAGTGCTCTTGGCGCGCGGCAATACAGCGTTATCAGTTTCTCTTACGGCAACGTCAAGCGTGGCCGCCGCGTTTATTACGCCTGTAGCGATCATATTTTGGAGCTCGTTATATCCCCCAACTAATGAGCTGTTAAACCGAATTCAGTTCGACACACTGAGTTTTCTTGTCCAGACCAGTGTTATCTTGGCGCTGCCGTTGTTTTTAGGGATGGGCGTCGCGCATTGGTTTTCCAGAGCAGCGGCTATAATGCAAAAGCCATTGGTAGCTCTTTCAAGTGTTGGTTTGTTCGCTATTATTGTTACCGCTACATACCGTTATCTTGACCAATTTGCGCTGTTGGGAATAAGCTTCTTCGCTCTGGTTATTTTTCATAATGCAGTTGCGTTCTTAGTGGGCAATATTACCGCTCGAATTGTTGGTGCTGATATCAGTTCTCGCCGAGCACTAACGTTTGAGGTGGGAATTCAGAATTCTGGCTTGGGTATTGTCATTTTACTAACCCAGTTAGGCGGTATGGGCGGCGCTGCGGCGGTGGCTGGCATTTGGGGAATCTGGCATATTGTGGCAGGATTATTTTTAGTGCTGATGTTTAGGCGTAGCGATGCGTGAATAGATGTAAAAAATATTAAAAAATTGAATGTGTTTACAGGAGGAATAAGATGTTTGATCTCAAAATCATAAACGGTCTAGTGTATCGCGGCGACGGTGCTGTGCCAGAATCGACGAATGTTGCCATTAAGGATGGCAAGATTGTTGAGGTTGGTGAATGTACAGGTGCGGCGACTAAGGAGTTCGACGCCAAAGGCGCTATCGTGACGCCTGGATTTGTTGATGTACACACGCATTATGACGGCCAAATATCTTGGGATGAAGAGCTTAAACCTTCGGTCAACCACGGTGTTACTACCGCGGTTCTCGGTAATTGTGGAGTTGGTTTCGCACCATGTCGCAGCGAGGATCGCGATAAGCTAATTCGTTTAATGGAAGGTGTAGAAGATATTCCAGGCACTGCGTTGCACGAAGGAATCAATTGGGAATGGGAAACTTTCCCTGAGTATATGGACGCCATTGATAGGCTTCCGCACACCATTGATTTTGCTGTACTTGTGCCGCACGATCCAGTGCGAGTTTTCGCTATGGGTGATAGGGCGGTATTTGATGAGCCGGCCAACGAAGACGATATTGATGCGATGCAAACAATCGTGCGCGAAGCTATGGAGGCAGGTGCGATCGGTTTCTCTACTGGACGTAGTGATGTACATAAAACGTCAGACGGAGAGTGGACTCCAGCGAGTGAAGCAGGCAAAGACGAATTAGTCGGAATTGCCAAGGCATTCCAAGGTTTGGATTATGGTGTTCTACAAGCTGTAAACGACTTCGACATGGTGCGCCCAGAAGACAACTTTGAAAAAGAGTTTGAGCTAATGGAGGCCTACTTTAAAGCTAGCGGTGGCCGCCCAGGATCAATGTCTTTGATGCAGCGAGACTTTGCGCCTGACGATTGGTTAAAGATTATCGAGCGCAGCGATAAACTAAATTCTGAAGGTTTAGACATCAGCCTACAGGTTGCGCCACGAGCCATTGGCGTTTTTAACGGCCTGAATTGCACGTTCCACCCAATGATGGCGTTTCCGAGTTATCTCGCAATTAAGGATAAGTCATTAGCTGAGCGCGTAGAGATCATGCGCGACCCGAAATTTAAAAAGCAATTGCTGTCTGAAGAGATAGTGACGTTAGCGGGACCAGGCTCTCCTGTACCTCCTTTAGTCGATATGATGATTGGACAGTTTCCGCAGCTGGCCGAAAAGATGTTCAAGCTAGATCATGAGGGCGTGGTTGATTATGAACAACAAAACGAAACTTCAATTGGCGGTCAAGCCAGACGCGATGGGCAAACGGTATGGGAAAAAGCCTATGACATCATGTTGGAAGATGACGGCAAAGCACTCATCTATTTTCCCGTGTATAACTACACAGAGATGAACTACGACAACGTTTATACAATGTTGACTCACCCTAAAGCGTTGCCAGGGTTGTCTGACGGTGGCGCGCATGTCGGCACTATATGTGACGCGAGCTTTCCAACCTATTTGCTCAGCTACTGGACTCGTGACAGAGCTCGCAAAGGCAGAAAGAGCATTCCTTTGGAACGCGCTATTCAGATGCTCACAGCGGATGGAGCAGATTATTTGGGCTTGCCGGATCGAGGTCGAATTGAAGTAGGTCTAAAAGCCGATATCAATGTGATCGACTACGATCAACTCGATCTTGGTGTGCCTCAAATGGTGCAAGATTTACCAGCGGGTGGCCAAAGGCTGTTGCAACCTGTAACAGGTTACAAAGCAACCTTTGTTTCAGGCGAACAAGTGCTTGAAAATGATGCCGTGTTAGCCGCACGCCCTGGTCGTCTCGTACGCATGAATAGTTACGCATAAATAAGTACGCACAAGCGTCTTGAGGTAAACGGGTTAGTCATGGCCACTATTCAGACAGACGGTCATGACTATCTATTATTTATGGCTAGCAAATGTGTTCCTAACTACTGTGTTCTTAACTTCAGGCTCAGGTCTTGTATTGAACGTTGCGTACGGTCTCGATTACTCTTATCGCTTTGGTAGAGTTCACGGGCTATTCGAACCGCCTTGTTTTTAAAATGAAAACGCTCGCCTGGTTCCAATGACATTGCGTAGGCTTTTTCCATATCCCGCAAAGCTTTTGAATAGCGGTTAGACAGCTGCCATGTTCGACTGCGCAATTCGTAAAAACGGGCATCTTCGTTGTGCATGGCTAGGGCTTTGTTAATGTGTCGTCTCGCCAGTCTCGAATCACCGTCATCCAGATATTCTTTAGCTAAAAAGTAGTGATGATATGGATTATGCGAGCGAATCTTAGTGGCCCTTTTTTGCAATTCAGTGGACTCTTCAAGTCTACCGAACTGCTCATACACTCTTGCTAAGTTGGTGATTGCAACGAGTGTTGAGTCATCAATGCTTAATGCATATCGGTAAATTGCGGCCGCTTTATTCACATCACCAAGTCGTTCGGTCACTACTCCAAAATTTACCCATAGGTTTGGATCGTTGGAGTAGGTGGACAATGCCGTTTTCATCAAGTGCGAGGCAAGGGTGTAATCTGTCTGATTGAGAGCATCTATCGCTGTATTGCTAATGAGTTGGGCGTAAGCATGCTCTTCGCTGATACGTCGCTGCGGGTAGTCAAATCGGAACCGTTCCATTGCTAAATCAAATACTTGTCGACGAGGCCCCCGTAAACGAATGCCGTTTACGTGGCGATAGAACACGACATTTTGGTCGTAGTTCATTCCCCAGTTTGCAGGAATGTCCACTTCGTTAATCTGAATTTCAATACCAATTTCGGCTACCAAAGCGCGCAGAAGCAATGTAAAAGAAAGGCAGTTCGCGCGTTTTTCGGCATAGGCTTGCACGGGTGTAAAGTTAGCGTCTATGTCGTATTGCATGGCTAAACCATCAGCGTCGACCATCCATTTGGCAATTCTACCAGCAGCAGGAACGCCAAGAACATTGGTCCAGTCCTTAAAAAGACCTCGCACGTCTTCGCGCATTTGCGGTGTAATTCGTTTAAGCGTTGCTAAATCTATTCGTTGCTCTAAGGGACTCAATGCTGAGTACTCACTAACTTCTATTAGAAGTTCTTTGCCATTGGGAGCGTTGCTCGACCAATTATTTGAGTTCATTTCTGAAGACAGACTCGTGCACCCGCTAAGAAGAACGCCCAAAAGCGTTATAGATAGAGATGAAGTTGCATAATTAAACATGATCAGGCTTCCTCGCTAATAGCTTTGTCTGAAACCAGTATATACCTGTGTTTTCAAAAACAGCTTTTTCATTAACTTTCAGCCAGATTTGGTTGCCATTGGGCAAGTGAGAAGAAGCAATGACGAGCTCGCCGCAGCGCTAGTAGTTTGATAAATACCGGTGTAAAGAGCATAAAAAAGCCGCTAAGCAATTAAGCAAAGCGGCTTATCAAAGAGGATTTGTAAAAGTCGTTATAGGCTAAAATCTGTAAGCTGCGCCAATCATATAAACGACAGGATCGATTTCGACGTCCACTGTTACTTCGCCAGCAGGTGAGCTGATTACTGCGTCAGTATCGATGTCGATCATCCAAATGGCTGCGTTGAGCGCCCATTTTTCATTTATCCAGTAGTCAGCACCGAGCTCTAGGGCTATGCCGAAAGAATCGTCTAGTTTCAGCGTGCTGTCTCCCAGTGCGCCGTCTAACCCTGGATCGGTTTCTTCGTCGAAGAAAGTAGTGTAGTTAGCACCAACTCCAAAATACGGCTGAAAGTTGGACGCTGAATTCATTGGGAAATACTGAATTGATAATGTTGGTGGCAAGTGGCGAGTAGAACCTATGCGCCCGATACCTAGCCCGCTTTCTGTGATGTCGTGCTGAAACGGAGTTGAGGCTAAAAGGCCTACTCCAAAGTGTTCATTCAACATGTAAGTTGCTGTAATGCCGATTTTAGTATCGCCATCAACACTTACGCCCGTTCCAGGTAGCTCTGCGCCGCCAAGACTGATGGCACTGCTTGAAGAGTCAGGGTCAACATTGGCTGGACCTGCACGAAGAATTAAATCGCCTTTTTCATAGGCATGGACTGTCGTCATTGGAAGCGCGGTCAACGCGGCTAAAGTTAGTGCTACAGCTAGTCTTGTCTTTTTCATAATTGGAACCTCATTTAGGAGTGAGTGGTACGTTGAATAACTACGGTTCTACAAACCAGCCGCACTATACGAAATCTCCTGCTGGCGCCACTTGATGTAGATCAACTATTTGTAAGGTTCTAGAGCCGTTGCATCTACACGCTAATGGCAACAATGTAGAGTGGTTGTAATGCCATAAAGTTTATAGTCTTTAATTTTCAGACACTTAGCTGAACGGCTCTAAAAGGGGGGATCCCTCACAATAATGATTTGGCGGTAAGATAGATTAAATTCGTGCAATGTGAAAAATTCGTTCAGCTAATAAAATGACGAATATAAGTCCAGGTGTTGAGCTCAGTAGAGTCAAACCGCTGTACTTACACCGAATTTCAAACGGTATCTTGGCTTTAAATAGAGTATCGAAACGAGTTAATGCTCTAAATGAAGTAACAAAGTGCACTTAATTGAAACCAAAATCGAATAATCATCGTCTAATTAGAAACAAGGGCGAAATGTAGTCGCCATTTCAATTTAGAGGAAGAATATGAAAACCCAATTCTTAAGAATGACTAGCGCAGTACTACTCAGCCTTATGTTTGTAAGCTTTGCAATCGCGAAATCGGATGATGTGTCGCAATCGTTTGATGTGGCTCCAGGAGGCACTCTTAATCTAGACTCTGATTCTGGTTCGGTGGAAGTAGAATCCCACAACAAAAATACGGTTGAAGTGACTGTAGAGAACAGATCAAGTGACGACGGCTTCACCGTTAATTTTAAACAATCCGGTAATGACGTTAGCGTTATTGGCGAGCGCGAGAAGAGCAGCTGGTTTGGACAATCATCTAGAGTTAGATACACGATTAAAGTACCTCAAGACTATAACGTGACTCTACAAACAGGTGGTGGATCTATTGATCTCTCCGATCTCAATGGCGAAGTAGATGTTAGAACATCAGGTGGGTCGATCAGCCTCGGTAAAATTCGAGGTGACGTACAGGCAAAAACATCAGGCGGCTCAATCCGTGTCGATGAAGTTGCTGGCAACATCGTTGCGCATACTAGCGGCGGTAGCATTAAAGCAACGCTCACCAAGCAACCTACTGCCGACTGTAAGCTGACAACATCGGGTGGCAGCATTACGGCTTATCTTGCGTCTGACGTTGCAGTAAACCTTTATGCGAAGACGAGTGGTGGTGGAGTGAGCAGCGACTTTAAAGTTAACGGTTACTTTTCGAAAAAGAAACTCGAAGGCGAGATCAATGGCGGCGGTCCAGAGCTTCATCTTAAGACTAGCGGCGGCAGCGTAAGGGTTAAAGAAATCTAGCGCTCTGATAGGCACACGCTTAGCCTAGTGCTTAAAATATGTTCCAAGAGGGAAAGGCGCGGAAGGGATTCCGCGCCTTTTTTTGTGGGTGAGCTATAGGTAGAATAAAGACGCGCCACATGTATCTATTTGCGCGTGATCGGAGTCAGGAGTACAGTTAATAGAGGGCTATAAGAAATAAAGTGCTGTTAGAGGCACAAACAAAAAGTACAAGAACGAGACTGGGACTAGTTAGATGAATAGCATAAGTGAACAAAGACTAAAAGATGCAGAACTTGTGGTGCGTCTAGTTATGATTGTTATCCTATTAACGGCGGGTACGAGCAAGCTTTTCAGTGGTGGTGGCTTTGCACACTATTATTTTGGCGCTTTCCAAGCTGACCTACGTATCGTACTCCCCGCACCTCTCGTTTCTTTCTATTTGTCGGTTATACCTTTTGTAGAGATAGCTCTGGGCTTGGCTTTAATCGTAACTCGACTAAAGCCTTATACGGTGTACGCCTGGTTCGCATTTATGCTGAGCTTGTTAGTTGGACATTACGTTTTACAAGAGTGGTCTGCGGTTAACCAGATGCTCGACTACTTTTTTCTAGGCTTGCTTTGTTTGGTGCTGCCAGCGCACGAGCGCTGGCGTGATATTTTTTACAGCAATAAAATGAAGGTTTTCTAGATCATATTTATAAGAGCATTATTTGGAGATTAGTTATGAAAAATGTTTTCACCGCTATCGCGGCATTTGGACTTTTATTGTATGTGGCTGGTCCGTCTGAAGCATTAGCTGATGAACCGCCGTGTTCGACTGAGGTGTATCATCAGTTTGATTTTTGGATAGGCAAATGGGCTGTCGAAACGCCAGACGGGAAGCCCGCTGGCGATAGTCAAATACAGCGAGTACAAGACGGCTGTATAATTTTGGAAAACTGGCAAAGCCTTACGTCCCCCTATACAGGAACAAGCGTGAATTTTTATGATCCTGATATACAGCAATGGCGACAGATTTGGCTCGACAATCAAGGTGGTAAATTGGAGTTGTTTGGTAATCGAATAGATAACCAAATGATCTTACGGTCAAAAACGACAGACGAGGGTGTGTATCAGCAGATCACCTGGACCGCTAACGAAGACGGATCGGTACGTCAGTTCTGGCAGACATTTACGACCGGCGAAGAGCCAAAAACTCTTTTTGACGGCAAGTACAATCGCGACGAACCGGCCGAAGACTGGACGTGTGATTCTTAGGCGCTGTTTAAATTTTTAGAAAGTGGATTCTAGTTAGGGGGCGGATTCTAATTACTCTACGTAAGATACGCACATCAAAGCTCTACCTCACTCCTGAGAACGCTGAGAACCGAATCATTTACAAATTCACCACTAGGAGACCAGACATGGCCACTACTAAAAAAGCGACAGACACTACTAAAAAAACAGTAAAAAAAGCGACAGTTTCTACTAAAACTAAAGTTGAAAACATTGTAGAAGACGTTAAAGAAGATGTAACAGAAGTTGCTAACGACGTTACAGAAACAATCAACGAAAACCTAGCGTCAGCTCAAGCAATGGCGAAGAAAGTATGGTTTGCTGGATTGGGTGTAGTAGGTCGTTCTTCAGACGAACTTCAAACGCGTTACAACAAAGCATCTGACCAACTTCAAACTCGCATTAAGCAATCTAAAGAAGATCGCGAGCAATTCCTACAAGACCTAGTGTCTCGTGGCGAAAAAGTTCAAAACGAAGCAGAAGTAATGTTGCAAGAAGGTCGCTCAACTATCGAAGAGCAAATCGAAGCAGCACGTACACGTGTCACTTCAATTGTAGACGTAGAAGCACGTTTACAAGCTGTTTCAGAGAAATTTGATTCTCTTAAAAACAGCTTGAAGAAAACAGCATAACGCTGGCTTCTAAGTAAAGACAGAAAGGCTCGTCGGAAACGACGGGCCTTTTTTTGGCGATGGTAAATGTCTAGCCATTCAACCAAAGATGGACACCCGTAATAATGCTTGCCGCATAGCCGAGCATTATTACGGGTGTCCATTTGAGGTGGCTGAAAAAAGTGTATTGACCTCGCGCTTGCCCCATTAACGCGACCCCTGCCGCCGAACCTATTGAGAGTAGGCTGCCCCCAACGCCTGCTGTCAAGGTAACCAAGAGCCATTGCGTTTGTGACATTTCTGGGTGCATGGTCAAGACGGCGAACATCACTGGGATATTGTCTATAATCGCGGACAAGAGACCTACCAGTATATTGGCGGTTGTCGGACCAAGCTAAACATAAAGGAACGTTGAAACACCGCTAAGATAGCCAATAAAGCTCAGGCCGCCTACCGCAAGTATCACGCCGTAAAAGAACAACAGGGTATCCCACTCCGCTTGGGCGACTCTATCAAATACATCAAAGTCATCTTTTGAGTGACCTCTATCTAAGTGATCAGAAACTACGCCGCTGCTATCCACAATTTCAACCTTAAGCGATTGTTTTAAATAGTAGCCATAGATTTTCAAATAAGCCAAACCCAGCATCATTCCGTAGACTGGAGGGATATGTAAAAAGTTATGGAAACAGACGGCGGTTACAATTGTGACGAAGAACAGTCCAACGATCATAAAGCCTCCACGTTTTAGCAATGCATCATCATCAACTTCTGCTCTTTCGGGACGACCATTGGTAACGGCGAAATTCATAATCAGAGCTGGCACTAAAAAGTTAACCAGTGATGGAATAAACAAGTTTAGGAACTCGCCGAATTCAAGAATACCTTTCTGCCACACCATCAACGTGGTTATGTCGCCGAATGGGCTGAAGGCACCTCCGGCGTTGGCGGCTACCACGATGTTGATGCAAGCGAGGCTCACAAACTTGGGCTTACCCTTACCTACTGCAAGGACCACAGCACACATAATTAACGCGGTCGTCAGGTTGTCTGCGATTGGTGATATAAAGAAGGCTAAAAGGCCTGTAATCCAAAATAGGGCTTTATAACTGTATTGCCTAGACACCAGCCAAGAGCGTAGGGCTTCGAATACGCCTCGATCAATCATCGAGTTGATGTAGGTCATGGCGACTAAAAGGAAAAAGAATAGCTCAGCGTATTCGAGGAAGATGTGCCTAATGCCTTCTTCAACTTCGTGCGAGATTCCATGTTGAGCGTATTTAATGCCAATGATCATCCAGATGATCCCGGCAACTAAGAGTACGGGCTTCGACTTTCTTAAGTGGATTTTTTCTTCGAGGATTACTAAGCAGTAGGCAATGCAGAAAAGTACCAGAGAAAGATAGCCTACCCATGTTTGAGTGAGATCAAAATGGCTTGTGTCAGCGAGTGTTTCGGCCGAGCTCTGCCCTGAGTAAACCGCCAAGCAAACAGTTAATACTAAGATCAGAGTTTTCATTTTTTGATGTTCGACCCTTATTGGTAAGGTGATAGACGCATTTACTATAACGCCCGTTTTCAAAAATGCCTGCTTCCAAACACTAAAATTAATCTTAAAAATCTTAAAAAGCCATTAGCCAGGCACTAAAAAGCCATTAGCCAGGCATTAAAAAGCCGAACTCTAGTTTAAACACTAGGCTCGGCTCTTTAGTTTGAAAAACAGGTTTAACGACTTAGATAATCGATTTCATGTCAGTCATGTGGTCGCGGAGTTCTCGGCCGATTTCTTCTACTTCGTGATTGCGTATCGCGGCGTTAACCAAAACAAGCTGTACGTTATCTACCCCAGAATCGCCTGTAACGCCCTCGCCAATCTCAATCTTAGTCATCGAAGGCATTAGTTTTTCGGCCAATAATGGTCGTGCAATATTGTCGAACAAGTAGCAACCGTACTCAGCAGTATCAGAAATAACCACGTTCATTTCGTAAAGCTTTTTGCGGGCAATCAAGTTAGAGATGAGCGGAGACTCATGTAATGACTCGTAATATGCTGATTCGCAAATAATGCCCGCTTCAACCATTGTCTCGTAAGCAAGCTCAACGCCAGATTTAATAAGCGCAACCATCAAAATACCTTTCTCAAAGTATTCTTGTTCGCTGATTTCGTCTGTTGTAGGTGCTTGTTTTTCGAAGTTGGTTTCGGCTGTATCAGCGCGCCACTTCAAAAGATTTGCATCGTCGTTGTCCCAGTCCGCCATCATGGTGCGCGAGAACTCGCCAGACATAATGTCGTCTTGGTGTTTTTGAAATAAAGGACGTAAAATTTCTTTAAGTCTCTCAGAAAGCTCAAACGCACGGATCTTGGCAGGATTGCTTAAGCGGTCCATCATGTTGGTTACGCCACCGATCTTAAGTGCTTCGGTGATGTTCTCCCAACCGTATTGAACCAACTTAGATGCGTATGCTGGGTCTATACCTTCTTCAACCATTTTGTCGAAGCACAAGATTGATCCCGTTTGCAGCACACCACATAAAATGGTTTGCTCGCCCATAAGGTCAGACTTAACTTCAGCAATTGGCGAAGACTCTAATACACCAGCACGATGACCACCGGTAGCGGCTGCCAATGCTTTGGCAATTTCTAGGCCGTCGCCATTTGGATCGTTTTCGCGGTGAACCGCTATTAGTGTGGGTACGCCAAAGCCGCGCAAGAATTCTTGACGAACTTCAGAACCAGGGCACTTAGGGCACATCATTACTACGGTGATGTCCTTTTTGATCTGCATGCCTTCTTCAACTAAGTTGAAGCCGTGCGCGTAATCAAGGCACGAACCTGCTTTCATTAACGGCATAACCGCTTCGACAACCGGCGTATGTTGTTTGTCTGGCGTTAGGTTCATGACAATATCTGCGTCAGGAATTAACTCTTCATAAGTGCCAACCACAAAACCGTTCTCGCTTGCGTTCAAATAGGACTGACGCTTTTGTGCGATGGCTTCAGGGCGTAGTGCATAGCTTACATCTAGACCAGAATCTTTTAGACATAGCCCTTGGGCTAAACCTTGCGCACCACAGCCGATGATGACGATCTTCTTGTCTTTGATGTAATCCACACCAGTAGTGAATTCGTCTTGGCCCATGAAGCGGCATTTGCCCAGTTCTTCTAACTGAACACGCAGAGGTAATGTATTGAAATAGTTTTGGCGCATCGTGTTTCCTAACGGCTCTTACTGTTTGATTATGTTTCTAAAAGTGGGGCGCAATTTTAATCGAAAAAGCCACTACACACTAATAAATTAGATGAATTATCGGACTAGGGCTAAGTCAAATGGGTTATCAGTCGTGAATTAGGGGTAAATTGCTCAAACCTTATTCCGAAATACGCCTTCCGCCGCAAAAAATGGTTGCAGGCGTTTGTTACTAGAGCAGCTAATCTGCTTCGAGACATAGTACACTCGAGTCATTAATAACAATGAGGAAGTAGCACAGGATGAGTGATAAACATTTTGTAGATATCAAAGTTGCCCAAAAAGGCATTTATGAAGGGTTTAATACGCTAATAGCGGTAACCCCAAAATTATTGCTCGGCGCGTTCCTTCTCTGGGCGATTCTTGATCAAGTTAACGCCGCCAACACATTAGATTCCCTTAACAAGTGGACCACTACTACATTTGGCGGCTGGTATGTTTGGGTAACGGCTTTCTATGTAGTGGTTTGTTTACTCTTGGCTCTCTGGCCAACGACCGGCCGCGTCATATTAGGTAAGCCTGGTGAGAAGCCTGAGTTTTCGCGCTTTTCATGGTTCTCGATGATGTTTGGTGCGGGCATAGGCGTTGGTATGTTGACCTACTCAACCGCTGAGCCCATTTTTCACTTTGCTGCAAACCCAGACACAATCATGGGCGCGACTACTGGTCTTGATGCCGACAATGTACGCAATGCCTACAAATGGGCATTTCTACATTACGGTTTAACACCGTGGGCTTGCTACGGAATCGTAGGAATGTCGATGGGCTATTTTGCGTATAACCGCGGCATGCCTCTAACAATTCGTACTCCGTTACAGCCATTGCTCGGCAGCAAAATCACCTCTGGTCGCGTAGGCGACTTTATCGATATCGTTGCGATCATCGCCACCATAATCGGCGTGTCGGTGACTATTGGTTATGGGGTGTCGCAGTTTACCTCAGGCTTTTACAACATAACCGGATTTGAATGGTTACTTAACGATCAAGACAAACCAACCTTATACGCCCGCTTGGGCGCACTGATAATTGTTATTGCCGCCTCTACATGGAGTGCGATAACGGGTGTAGAAAAGGGTATTAAGTGGTTGTCTAATCTCAATATGGGCTTGTCGATCTTCTTACTGTTGTTCTTCGCCATTTTTGGCGCAACAGCTGTGGCGTTTAAAGCGTACTTCTTCGGTATATGGGACTACATTACCGCTTTACCCAGTATGTCACTTACCGTGTGGGAAAACGACGGAACAGAAATAGGCAAAGGCTTAGCTGATTGGCAAGCAGGTTGGACCATTTTTTATTGGGCCTGGTGGATCGCGTTTGCACCTTTCGTAGGTCTGTTTCTGGCTCGCGTATCACGCGGTCGTAGTATTCGCGAATACGTTTTGGGTGCAATGATCGTGTCGTCGCTAATGTGTTTCACATGGTTCGCTTTGGCAGGCGGCACGGCCATTGATCTAGAGCTTAGGGGCATCGCCGACGGCAGCATTGTTAATGCCAATATCTCGGCGCAACTGTTCGAGACTATTAACTTGATGTTGAGTCCTGAACTCGCCGTTGCGATGAGTGTGGTGATCGTAATCTTGTTGCTTACCTATTTGGTGACGTCGGCTGATTCGGCGATTCTAATTATCAACACTATTGCATCAGCAGGCGACCAATCTCAGAAGCACCCCTTCCACATCGTTGTGTGGGGTTGTATCTACGCGGCAGTTATTGGCATCTTACTTATTGTGGGTGGGATGGACGCATTGCGATCGGCCATGTTGATTGGTGCACTTCCGTTTTCAATTGTTATGGCTCTAATGGGGCTAGGAATGATTAAGTCGATTGTGATTGATAAGAAGCGTTAGCCGGCGACTAACGGCTGAACAGAGCTACTGACAAAAAAGCCCCTGCTGGATAACCAGCAGGGGCTTTCTTTATATCGCTTAAGTAAAGAAATCTATTTGCGGTAAGCCGCTAATTCCTTACGTGCTACTTGCATGCGATGAACCGCATCAGGGCCGTCAGCGAAACGCAGTGTACGCATTTGCGCATACATTTCAGCTAATGGTGTGTCTTGCGATATACCAATACCTCCGTGCATTTGCATGGCTTCGTCAATAACCTTAAGCGCCATGTTAGGGGCCGCTACTTTAATCTGAGAAATCCAGGGTGCTGCTGCCGCAGGATCACCTTGATCCATCATCCATGCTGCTTTTAGGCAAAGAAGTCGAGCTTGCTCGATCTCAATGCGGCACTCAGCAATGATGTCGTAGTTCGCGCCTAGCTTGGCTAAAGGCTTACCAAAAGCAACGCGCGACAAAGAACGCTCACACATTAGTTTTAGCGCACGTTCGGCTTGGCCAATGGCGCGCATGCAATGATGAATCCGTCCCGGGCCTAAGCGGCCTTGGCTTACTTCAAAGCCACGACCTTCGCCAAGTAACAACGCAGACTTAGGTACACGTACGTCCTCAAAACGGATATGCATGTGGCCGTGAGGCGCATCGTCTTGACCAAATACTTGCATGGCACGCAACATTTTAATGCCCGGTGCATCCGCAGGTACAACAAACATTGAGTGGCGTGAATGACGTGGTGCTTCGTCGCCGGCTGTTTTCGCCATTAAAATATAAACCTTACAGCGATGATCACCAGCGCCTGAAGACCAATATTTTTCGCCGTTGAATACCCAATCGTCTCCGTCTAAGCGTGCATCAAATTCAAGGTTGGTTGCGTCTGATGAAGCGACATCTGGCTCGGTCATTAAGTAAGCCGAACGAATTTCGTGCTCTAACAAAGGCGCTAACCATTTGTCTTTGTGTTCTTGGGTTCCGTAACGCTCAAGCACTTCCATGTTGCCTGTGTCTGGAGCCGCACAGTTAAACACTTGCGGGCCTAACGCACACCAACCCATTTGCTCTGCTAGGTGAGCGTACTCAACCGTATTTAAGCCGTAGCCGTGATCAGAGTTAGTGAGCCAGAAGTTCCATAAACCTTCCTTACGCGCTTTTGCTTGTAACGTTTCTAGAATTTCGGTTTGACGTGGAGTAAATGCAAATCGATCTCCGCCGTCTTTACCGATTTCATGGTGGAACTCAACGTCGGCAGGAATAATTTCCTCTTGCATCATTTTAGTAATCTTCGCGAGTAGCGGTTTTACTTTATCTGAAATACCTAAATCCATAATGTTCTCCTGAACTGTATGATCTGAAAAATGAACTGCTAGGATTAAAATCTAAGCAGCGAATACGATGTTGTTTCTAAACAAGATTGCTTATGCTTTTTGCGAACGACCAGCCAAAACTAGAAGGCCAGCGGCAATGGCTAAATTCTTCATAAAGTTTTGGGTCTCGTGCGCCTGGCCTGGATCGCCCGCTAAGTCCCAGAAATTATGCATATAAAGATTGATGATAATAGTCAGGCCAAACAACAATAACGCACTAATACGCACTTGCTGATTGAACATGAGTAAGGCTCCGAGGCCCACTTGCATGACAATGGTTACTGGTAGCAGAAGCTCAGCTAAAGGCACGCCTTTAGTCTGCATGAGCGCAAGAGTGCCTGCGTAGCCAACAATTTTGGAAATACCAGGAACTACAAAATAGAGGCCAAGTAAAATTCGACCAAGTCCAGCGTAAACATTGTCGTAACGTGCGAGCATTTTAATTTCCTTTAGTTGTCGAGCTAGTTGTGGAATTAGTTAGAGCGATAGCGTCTGGTTCGATTGAGTCTTTACGCATTTCCCAAGATTTGAAATGCTCTAGTTCTTCCCGCAACTTACTAAACGTCCAGGTCAGTAGCGCAAGATCATCGGTTAAGCCAAGTCCTAAGAAAAAGTCTGGAATGGCATCAATGGGTGCAACAAAGTAAGCCACCGAAGCGATCAATAGCACCACGTTGTCGGTAGAGACTTCGCGATACGAACCCTCGGCGTACGCTTGCAATAAGCGTAGCGAAGCGTTGGTGTCGGCTAGTACAGCCGATCCCGCTTTTTGTAAGCGGGACACGACCTTCGCTTGACCTTTCTTAATCAGATTAAGTAATCGCATTGGCGCACAAACTACCGCATTGGCAATAGCAAGTGCGCGGTCGTATGCTTTGCTGCCTAGGGCAGCAAACAAACGACGCTTTTGATTTTCATCTGACATTTAGAAAGCAGCTAGGTTTCAATAAGCTAGGATGCAATTCCTAGCTAGGAATTACACAGTATTTCTCACCAGTACGCTTAGCGTTATATTCCGTAATGACTTCTGGCTTAAGAACGTCAGTTAACGAAATATCGTTAGTGAAATGGCTAGCAAATGTCGTTGTGATTTCATCCGCAACACGCTGACGCAATTGCATTGTTTTCTCTGGACCTGCTTTGCCGATAAAGTTCATTAATAACCAACCACCAATACCCCATGTCATTCCATATGCGCGGTTTAGTGTAGTGGGAGACATGTCTAAGCCGCCATACAAATACACTTGCTTCATATGCAAAGAACCGTAAGTGTTAAGACCTACTGCGTCTTTGCTGCCTACCGCTTCCATGGCCGTTAAGATATCACTCGCCAAAGTGCCGCCACCTGTTGCATCAAATGCAAGCGTTGCACCGGTTGCTAAGATCGCTTTGTAAAGGTCTACGTGATAAGTCTCGGCAGAAGAGTTAACGATGTACTTTGCGCCTAAGTCTTTAAGGATGTCTACTTGCTCTTGCTTACGAACAATGTTGACTAGGTCAACGCCGTCTGCCAAGCAGATTTTGTTTAACATTTGGCCAAGGTTAGAAGCCGCTGCGGTATGAACCAAAGCGGTATGGCCTTCCATGCGCATAGTTTCGACCATGCCTAGAGCCGTTAAAGGATTAACAAATGACGCTGCTGCTTGCTTCGCGGTTACGCCTTCGTTGTGTGGCAATACCATGTGCAAAGGTACTTTGCTGTATTTAGCAAACGCAGACCCAGAAAGAATCGCGACCGTTTTGCCCATCAAAGATTGCGCTTCTGGGCTATCGCCAGCGGCTACAACTACACCAGCACCTTCGTTGCCAACCGGTAGCTCTTGATCTACACGAGACTTAAAGCGTGGCACCCAAGACTTTTGCACTGGCGCTGTAAGTGTAAGGCCATCTTCAGATAGTTTAGCTTGGCTTAAGTCAGACGCACTGAACATAGGCCACATGTCCGAAGGGTTAATCGGTGCTGCTTGAACTTCAACAATCACTTCGTTTGGTTTTGGATCGCTAACGTCTACGTCTTGAATTGACAATACGAGATCGCCGCTGCTTTTTAGGTTTGAAAAAATCTGTTGTCCTTTTGGCATTATTTCTGTCTCCGGTTCTTCTAAAGTAAGAAGGTTAAATTAGTGTGGTCTATTCGAGCCTTGCTGTCCCAGTCCATTCCTTCTAGAGGGATCGGTTAGCAAAGACCGCTTTAAAATGGTTATGAGTAAAAATCTACGGCATTGAGCATAGCATCGCGCCCAACGTCGTAATTGTTAATAGGTGCTTCTGCTTCTGGGTAACCAAAAGACATGCCCATTAAAATCGCATGGCCTTCTGGAATATCAAGTAATTCGTGTACCGGCTCTGCAAACTGCGCTAAAGCGCCTTGTGGGCAGCAGCCGATGCCGTTTGCTGTCATTAACAGCATCAATGTTTGTACATATATACCAACATCGATTGCGTTCACTTCGCCAAAGTCTTTTGGCATAGTGATAAATGCACCGTGTGGTGCGCCAAAGAACTGCCAGTTCTTAAGCATAAGCGCTTGGCGTTTGTCTTTTTCTTCGTACTTAACGCCGACTGAATCGTACAGCGCTATCGCACAGTCAATTTGGCGTTTGCGAAATTCGTCTTTAAGGCCTTGATCACCCGGCTTAAAGCTCATGTTGGGCGCTTTGCCGCCCATAATGTCGGCGATCATGCGTTTTTCCAACTCGTCACGCATCTTGCCGGATACCACGCTAACGTGCCACGGCTGAGTATTGCAATTGGACGGAGCGAATTGCGCCTGCGTGAAAATAGTGTCGAGTAGCTCTTGGTCGATCGGTGTAGGCTTGAAGGCCCGAGTCGAGCGGCGTTTTTGAATGGCTTCTAATAGGTTCATGGCAAATTTTGATCAGTTCGCGTGTCGCATATATTAGGAGACATTATTGTAGAGAGATTTGGCTATGACGCAATGACAAGTAATCGGTCGTTTATAGACATTTTGCGTAATTTGGCGTCAATTTTAGCTAATTATTGGGCTAAAACTAATAATGAATGTCTATTAAGCAGATTAAATCTGCCATTGCGTAGATACCTAACGCACATACAATAGCCGCTTCAACCCCATCACTCCATTTAGCTAAGGACTTACTTTTGGTGTATTTATGAGAAATTTTACTGAAGAACAAGATATGTTTCGCGAGGCTTACCGTAAGTTCCTCGAAGCAGAAATAGCGCCAAACATGCCGCAATGGCGTGAAGACGGCATTGTGGCCCGCGAAGCATTTACTAAAGCCGGTGAGCAGGGCTTTTTAATGATTTGGCCGGACGAGAAATATGGCGGCATGGGCGACGATGATTTTCGCTACGAGCAAATCATTATTGAAGAAACCGTGCGCCAACAATGCGGCGAGTGGTTCAACTCATTACATAGCCGTTTAGTCGGCCCGTATCTCTATAAGTTCGCGACAGAGGAGCAGCGCGAACGCTTCTTACCGCCGTGCGTATCAGGCGAGAAAATTCTAGCCATCGCTATGACTGAACCAGATGCGGGCAGTGATTTGTCGGGTATGCGCACTAGTGTGCGTGACGCTGGCGACCACTTTGTATTGAATGGCTCTAAAACGTATATCTCTAATGGCATTAATGCTGACTTAGTGATCGTCGCTGCTAAGTTAGAGGGCGCGGACAGCTCACACGCTATGGTGCTGATGGTGGTTGAACGCGGAATGGAAGGGTTTGAACGTGGTCGTAATCTTGAGAAAATGGGTCTTAAAGCTCAGGATACTGCGGAGATATTCTTCAAAGATGTAAAAATCCCTAAAGACAATGTACTCGGCGAACCTGGCAAAGGCTTCTTTTACCTGATGGACGGCTTAGCAGAAGAGCGTTTATTAAACGCAGTAGGAACTCTTTCGGGTGCGCGTAAAGCATTTGATGTTACGCGCGAATTCGTAATGCAGCGCAAAGCCTTTGGTCAAACGATTGCTGACTTTCAAAACACGCAATTTCAAATGGCGCAGATGGATGCCGAAATTGAAGTGGCGCAAGTGTATTTGGATCACTGCGTAGAGATGCATAACCTTGGCAAGCTTACGGCCAACATGGGCGCTAAACTCAAGTTAATCGGTGCCGAGTTAGAATGGCGCATGATGGACTTAGGCGTGCAGTTGCACGGTGGCGCGGGTTACATGCAGGAATACGATATTTGCCGCATGTTTACTGACGCGCGTATTTCTAGAATCTATGCAGGCACTTCAGAAATTATGAAGTACATTTTGGGCCGCGATATCTTCTCGGATTCGTACACCAGCATCATGGATTAGTAGTAAATAAGAAAAAGGGGCCGTTTGGCCCCTTTTTTGTGTCTAGCTTTTGTTAGAGTAGACTGAGAAACAACCCCGAATAAGGTTACTGAGCTATGGAGCCCGACTAGTAACAGGTCGTAGCAATAGTCCAGTAGCAACAGCCAGTAGCTAAAAGCCAAAATCAAAGGAGATATCAATGCGAGCATTAGTGTGTAAAGAATTAGGAACCGCCCAACAACTCAGCCTAGAAGACAATTGGCCTGATCCAACACCAGGGCCTAAAGAAGTTATTGTTGACGTTAAGGCGGCAGGTCTTAACTTTCCTGACACTCTTATTATCGCGGGCAAGTATCAGGTGCAGCCTGAGCTACCTTTTATTCCTGGCGCAGAAGCGGCTGGCGTTGTCTCGGCGATAGGCGAGAAAGTGACTAATGTAAAAGTAGGCGACGAAGTAATCTTTATTGGTTCACACGGCGGCTTTTGCGAGAAAGCGACTGTCCCAGCAATGATGGTTGTTCCAAAACCACCTAAGCAATCGTTTCTGCAGGCAGCCGGTATTGGCATGACCTACTTTACCTCGCACTATGCCCTTAAGCAGCGTGCGAATCTCCAGCCGGGCGAGACGGTTTTAGTACTCGGTGCTGGTGGTGGGGTAGGTATTACCGCAGTAGAGCTTGCGGCTCAAATGGGCGCAACGGTTATTGCTGCGGCAAGTACACAGGACAAGCTAGACCTTGCAGAGAAGATGGGTGCCACGCATTTAATCAATTACACCAGCGAAGACTTACGCGCACGCATTAAAGACATTACGGGCGGCAAAGGTGTGGATGTTATTTATGACCCAGTGGGTGGAGATATAACCGAAACAGCGTTTCGCTCTATTGCTTGGAAAGGTCGTCACTTAGTAGTGGGTTTTGCGGCAGGCGATATCCCCAAGCTACCCATCAATTTAGCGCTACTAAAAGGCGCTTCTATTGTGGGTGTGTTCTGGGGCGCATTTACACAAGCCGAAACAGCCGAGCATTTGAGCAATGTAAAAGAACTGTGGGGCATGTTCGCGCAGGGCAAGTTGTCGCCAACGGTTACTGATGTGTTCGCATTCGAAGACTACGCTAAAGCCTTTGATCATTTAACAGGGCGGCTAGCGCGCGGCAAAGTGATCTTAGATATAGATGGTTCACAGACATAAGACTTTTGTAACAACGAAAGACAATAAGAATTACTCGATATCAGAACAAAAAATCAGGAACAAGCATGGATCTAAATAATAAAACCGCAGTCATCACAGGTGGCGCAGGCGGTATTGGCTCGGCATTGGCTCGAGCCCTAGCAAAGCAAGGCGCAAAAGTTGTGGTGTCGGACCTTAATTTAGAAGCTGCTCAAAAAGTAGCAGATGAAGTAGGCGGTATCGCCGTTGCGTGTGATGTAACGGATGAAGCGCAGATTAAGGCGCTCATCGTCGCCGCCGAAAAAGCCTATAACCAAGTTGATATTTTTATATCGAATGCGGGCTTCGCCGCTGCAGAGCCTGATCATGCGGCATCGGCCAGTAACGAAATCTGGCAGTTGAATTGGGACGTGCACGTAATGGCGCATGTTTACGCGAGTCGTGAATTATTGCCTAAGATGATTAAACGGGGTGATGGCTATTTAGTAAACGTTGCGTCCGCTGCGGGATTGTTAGCACAGATATCAGATGCAGCTTACTCGGCCACTAAACATGCGGCCGTGTCGTTGGCGGATTCATTGAACATCGCCCACACAGATCAAGGCATTAAGGTGTCGGTGGTTTGCCCGCAGTATGTCAATACCGATATTATTGGTGACGCAAAACGTACCGACGATCAAGACTTTCCTGCAGGCCTGTTAACACCAGAGCAATGCGCTGATGTCGTGATAAAAGGTTTGCAGGACGAGACATTCTTAATCTTGCCGCACCCTGAAGTGGCCGACTATGCTGTGCTGCGTGCCACTGACCCTAATAGATGGTTGGGTGGTATGCGTCGCTTACGCCAGCATATTATGGGTGACGACGGTCGTGTAGACTTAAAGCGTATGTTGATGCGCGAATAGCGTGTATCAACCAAACTATAGTTATAAGATTAATCATATTAAGGAGATCCGCCATGCGTATTAACGTTGCTTTTGTTCTATTGATAAGCGTTTTTTCGGCTACGGCCGCGTCCGCAAAAACAATCATCGTGGCGGATTCTTACGTTGATGTCGTCGCCGGTCGATTGGTACAACCCGCAAGAGTTGAGATTGATCAAGGTCGGATTTTAGCTGTGGCTTCCTCTGACTCTAAGCAAGTAGACGAAGGCGATGAGCTGATAGATTTGTCTGGTTATACTCTGTTACCTGGTTTGATCGACATGCATACGCACTTAACCAGCAATCCCACTCATCATGGTTATAGAAGCTTAGCAACATCACAAACACGTAAGGCGCTTGGCGGAGTAAGGTTTGCCAAAGACACTCTAATGGCGGGCGTAACTAGTGTGCGTAATTTGGGCGCAGCTAACTTTATTGATGTGGCACTGCGTGATGCAATCAACGACGGCGATGTTGTAGGCCCACGGATGTTCGTGACTGGGCCCTCATTGCAAATCACTGGTGGTCATGGCGACAGTAATCGGATTCCTCACGATATTCCTACAACGGTAGTTGGGGTTGTTGACGGGCCTTGGGCTGGAGTTCAGCAGGTAAGAGAGAACATTAAGTACGGCGCAGACGCTATCAAGATTAAAGCGACGGGTGGTGTTTTATCAAAAGGCACAGCCGTTGGCGCGCCTGAGCTTTCTTTAGAAGAGATGCAGGCAATTGTTGTTGAAGCACATCGCCGCGGCGTAACGGTTGCCGCGCATGCGCACGGCGCAAGTGGTATTAATGACGCTATTCGAGCAGGTGTCGATTCAGTAGAGCACGCTAGTTTCATAGACGACGAGGGCATCAAACTTGCGAAAGCACGTGGTACTGCATTGTCGATGGATGTTTAGGTTACCGAATACATTTTGGGCGAAGGCGAAGCAGCGGGCATCTCGCAAGAAAGCCTTGATAAAGAGCGTTCGGTGGGTGGAGTTCAGCGTGAGAATTTCAGCAAAGCGGTTAAAGCCGGAGTAAAAATGGTTTTTGGAACCGATGCCGGCGTTTACCCGCATGGCGACAACTTAAAACAGCTTTCGCGAATGGTTAAATTTGGTATGACGCCTATGCAAGCGTTGCAAGCGGCATCTATTAATGCGGCTCAACTGCTTAACAAAGATTCTGATATAGGTTCACTTCGAGCAGGTCGTTATGCCGATGTGATAGCCGTAAAAGGCAACCCATTGGACGACATTTCTATCTTAGAAAACGTGGGCTTTGTTATGAAGGGCGAGAAGTTGTAAAAGCCGACTAATTCGTTTTCAAAAGCAAACCACTTGCTACTTGCCGTTTAGAAAGCTGGGCTTTAAAACGCCCAGCTCAAAAGTGCAGTAACCCCACTGCCCAATAAAAATCCTGCGACCATAAACAGCAGGCCTGGCATACGTGCTTGGCTGGGTCTTTGCTCAAACTCTTCAGCTGTCAGAATAAACTGATCATGCTGTAATTCAAATACGGCACAGTAGGCCGCCACCGTCTCATGTGACGCAACGCCGTCTTTTTCAACGCGTTGCACCGTTCTCAGGCTTAAATGAGATTGATCGGCGAGCTGCTGTTGCGTCCAGTTTTTACCCAGACGCAGCTGCTTTAGTTTGTTTGCATCAACTAGCATAAGTGCTCTTTAAGCCTAAAGGATGTGGCTAAGTGAGACGGCAAGAATAGCGCCGGCTATTAGGCTATACCCCATGTATTTTGCTATGTCGCGTATGTTCATAACATAACGTCGAGTCTCCAACTCACGCTCATCGAGCACTAAAGTTGCAACTAAAGGGGCATTTACTTCTTTAAAATCATACGTCGCACTGCTGTCTTGGCGAATGTTTAGTTTATACGTTTGTTCACCAACCTTTATGTCGTAATGGCCAGACCGACACCAGATAGAATAGTCGCGCTTAATCTGTTCGCCATTAACGTACAGGGTCTTAACGCCCGTCAGTAATTGCAGCACCCAGACAATCTCATTGTCTTGATGTTGGAATACAAATTTTGGATTAGTCAGTTGGATCACGTCGTTAACCTTGTTCAATGCTGGTGCGTTCATATTAGAACTCCCGGTCGTAAAACCGTTTTGTGTTTAGGAGTTGCTATATAAACATCAATCGAGGGAAGAGCTTGCGACGATGCGCCGCCAGTCGCAAATCTGTCGTATGACAGTAATGTGCCACTGCGTTCATATTTATTTATGTGTTGCCGCGTCTCTTCGTGTTGATCAGACAAAGTTCAGTTAAGTTGAGTAGCATCAAAGCCACCGATCTCTAATCAAGCGCTCTAATCTGGAAAGCCGTCGTAACTTTTAGCGTTGAGTCCTTGTTTAAGCCATTCTGGGCTTTCGGCCTTAAAGATTTTTGCGGTAGGTACGATTGACGGTTTTTCGGTTAGCGAGCCCGCGGGTATAAATAGCGTAGTTTTACTCTTATTTATAAACGGTACGCCGGAACCACAGAGTTTACAAAAGGCTTTTGAGAACGCTCTAGAGGGATGCTCATAATTGGTTATATGCTCTGCCCCCGTTAGCCAATTGATATTGTCGGGGGTGGTCAATATGTTCGACGCAAAACCAGAGCCAGTCAGTTTTTGGCACTGGGCACAATGGCATAAGTAAAATGCTTTAAAACGTTCTTCTACAGAAAACGTTACCTCACTACACAGACAGCTTCCCTTAAGCACATTCATTGCTTTTATCCTCTTGTTTTGAAAGTCAGGCGGAAATCACTGATCTCCGCCGCTGCTATCCACATTAAATCACTTTCTATATTGTTTTGTTGGCCATACATGTTTTCCCGCCGCAGATATTGCAATGGGACATTTCTCCAACTGGGGCTCATTAGGCTCTCAATGAATGAGTGGCAGCCGTTTATAACTTGAATAATGCTTGACCTATCAAGTATTATTCAAGTATATTTCTTTCCCGCCACTCAATACTGATGTTGTTTGGTGAAGTTGAGACAGCTAATTAGAGCAAAACGGTAACAAAATGAATAACGAAATAACAAGCAGCGCACCGAAAAATATATTCCTCAGCGGTTCACTCGCTAAGCTCTTTGTTAAAACGGCTACCCCAATCATTTTGATAATGGCCGCCAATGGACTGTTTACCTTAGTTGACGCCTACTACCTTGGTGAGTATGTGGGTGCCGATGCGCTGACTGCGGTTACGCTGATGTTTCCGGTGTATATGCTTTTGGTTGCTGTATCAACACTGGTTTCCTCAGGTTACTCAAGTGTCTTCGCCAGACTGTTGGGTGCAAAGTCGAACGATGAAGCAGGTCATGCTTTGAGTGGTGCATTAGTGCTTTCGCAATGTGTAAGCTTAGTGCTTATTATTGGGATCTTGCTCTTTGGCGAGACCATGGCCTTAGAGTTATCAAATGGTAGCCAATTGTTGGGTTCGCTAGGGTACACCTATATATCAATCTTGATATTTTTCTCACCGGCGGTTTTTGTTTTAGGTATAAGTATCGACACACTTCGATGCGAAGGTCAGATGGGTGGCATGGTTGTTGTTACTCTTTTCTCGACCTTTCTAAACTTTGTGTTCAATTATCTTTTTATTGTACGGATGGACCTGGGCGTTGCGGGTTCGGCTTATGGTACTGCTTTAGCGCAAATCTGTGCGCTAGGCGTCGCGATCTATCTTCGGTCGCAGGGAGGTTCAACGGTGAGTATTGAGTTCGCTGGGTTCACCAAACTTCGAAGCCACTGGAGCGAATTTGTTGCGCTCGGTATACCATCAAGCCTTGGTTATGTTGGCTTGTCGTTATCAGCCGTTATTATCTTGTACAGCCTTCAAACATGGAATACGGATTCGTATGCATTAACGGCCGGTGCCTATGGGATTATTACGCGACTAATGACGTTTACGTTTCTGCCCCTATTAGGATTAAGCATGGCCCTACAAACTATTACGGGCAACAATTACGGGGCGCTGAAATTTAAACGTAGCTCTGAGGCATTCAGGATAGCCATAGCAATAGCGGCTGTTTACGGGATTGTTGCGCAGGTTTGTTTTTACATTTTTAAAGACCGCATTGGTTTTATATTTGTTGATGACGTAGGAATAGCCGCAGAAATAGGCCGTATACTGCCTATCAATACAATGCTGTTTTTTTTGTTTGGACCGACGTTGATGGTAAGCACCTACTTTCAGGCGATAGGTAAAGCCAGCAAGGCTGCATTACTTGGTTTGTCTCGAACTTACCTTTTTGGAATTCCTTTAATCTTGAAATTACCGAATTTCTTAGGTGAAGTGGGTATTTGGTATGCAGGACCAACGGCCGAAGTAATGATGTTATGTCTTACTGCTATGGTTTTGTTATCAACAAAAAGATCCACCGGCTCGTTCCTGCACGCTGTTGTAGGTAAGCACGCTCAAAGAACTAAATTAAAGCATGTCCAAGAGTAAACTCTACGTCTATTTTGCCTTAGCCGTACTTTGCGATCACTATATTCGAGTGACCCTAGGAGCTGCGGGATAAAACTGTCGATGGGTTTCAAAACATTGTATTTTGGCCAGAGGCCCCAGTTTGACCAAACAAGTATTCCAGAAAACTGATAATAGATGTCTCTGAAGGCATTCTCTATGTTGTTCTATTTAGGCGTTAAACAGAAGCACAAGCAGTGATGCAAAAAATGCCACCAATCCCAAGCCAACTCTAACCCAATGCCATTGAGCCCATTTGCGTAGTTCTTCAGCTACGCCATCAATACCTACCGAACCCGTTTCAAAGCTGTGGTTCGCGCCTTTAAAATAAGCGAAATAGATCACCAGCATTGTTGATACGAGAAATGCTGGGATTATCGAAAGCCCCACTGGCGCGCCTAGAATAATGGGGGTTACTGCAGCAGCAATCGGGATTATCGTGCCCAGAATTGTTAACGGCGCGAAATAGCCATAAAGCTTGGGACCAAGCGAGCCGTGCAGTTTCAAGAACTCTGCAGAATCCATTTCTCGCCAATACGGTACTAATATAAAGGCTTCGGCAAGCAGGCTACCTATCAATAAGCCCAAGGAAAGAGATGAGGCAATTAAGAGTATCTCGATAATCATAGTGTTTTCTCCGCAGATTTTATCGTTGAACTAAACGGCAGAATACACGTTTTGGAGGTTCTAGGCGCGTGCAAGAGACAGCAATACAAAGAATTTTGAGATAAGTTTTTTGGTGTTGTAAGTATGATTTCCTTTGAAGCACAAAATGTTTTTTGGTTTGGATTGAGCTAAGCGCTCTCTCGCTATTAATGCTTAGCAATAGGTGCACTTTTTGAGTGCGCAAATACAGTCGGTAGATAGTGCACTTAAAGACGAGGCACAAATATGGTGAATCACGTCGCACTAAGTCGGTGCTTCATATAACGAGCAGTTATGTTTTGGATGATAATTCGTCACTATCAAATTGGTCCACCTGCGAATACCTTGCAGCTGTCCCTGATAATTGAATGGTCATAGCAACGTAGTTATTGACGATCAACATCATGTTATTTTCAAATGCTATTGCAGGAGTTTTATATGTCTAACTTTCGAAATTTAAGTATCTCCATCTCTATGATTATTACCACTACAAGTACTTTCGCATCTACCATTGATAACGATTTTCAGCGTTGTGCTGCTGTCGCTATGCAGGAGAGCGGGCAAACGGTAAACAAAATTGTGATTGACAATGGGGGCTTGAAAAAAGGTGAGCTTGATCATGATCTTTCACCATTCAAATCTGAGTATCGTATGGAAGTAGTTGATAAACGCTCTGGTGAAAAGATCGGAGTTGTCACGTGCAGCCTCAGTCGTTCTGGCAACGTTATCAACTCTTCATTTGATCCATTGACCATTTAATAAAGACACTACCAACAGAAAGTAGAGCGTATAAGACGATAATCTATACGCTCTATTTTTAATTCAACTCGTACAGTCCAGACATGCCAAGCACTTGTTCTAGGGCTATAGCGGCAGCTTTGAGCTCATCGATTAATTGCGGATCGGTTAGATCTTCATAGGCAAGGCGATCACGGTAATGAGTGTTTACCCAGTCGCACAGATCTTCGTAAAGTGAATCGTCGATGAGTACTCGCGCGCCTAGTCCGTTTAGTTCCGCTTGTTGAAGTTGCACCCGTAAGCGCAAGCACGCTGGGCCTCCGCCGTTCTTCATGCTTTCACGTAAATCAAAGAACACGACTTCGTCGATGGGCGCGCTAGATGATTGCTCTAGTTCTTTTAGGTACGCACTAACGGCAGCGTTCTCTTCGCATTCAGTCGGCGCAACCAACATAAAGGATGGCTTGCCGCCTTGGCTTACGTCTAACAACTGCGTGTTGAAAAGATATGTACTGACGGCGTCTTGTACAGAGACCTGTGACGTAGGGACTTCGACGACCGAAAAATCATCACTGTTCATTTTGGCCTTGAGTTCGGCAATAACCTCAGCTGATTGATAAAAGGCTTGCTCGTGATGGAATAAGCAATTGGTGGTTCCAACGGCAATCACATCATTGTGGAATACGCCTTGATCAATTACATCAGGGTTTTGTTGAGCAAAAACGGTCTTATCAAAATCTAAGCCATGCAAGCGCGCAATAGCGTATGATGCTTCTAGGCTTTGACGCGCAGGGTAGCGGGTTGGCTTAACCCGAGTCTCGTTAAACGCCTGCTCTCCATATACAAAAAACTCGACACCTTTCTCTGAGTGGCTTGGTGCCAAGCGAGTGTGGTTCGCTGCGCCTTCGTCGCCAAAGTAATGACCCGCGGGCAGCGGGTCGTGATGTGCGAAATAGCGCTCATCTGCGAATATCTGTTTTAAGACACGCGCCGTAAAGCGGGACTCAAACGAGCGATGGAACATGCGCGTTAAGTTGGCAGGCGTAAAGTGAGTTTTGCCGTCTTGCGTGTCAGGTGCTGGCGATACGGTTGCGGCGTTGGCAGTCCACATAGCGGAAGCCGAAAAGCAACGTGATGCAATTTCAGGCGCTTGCTTCCATGCCTTAGCAATGACTTCGGCATCACTGCCTGTAAAGCCGATGCTTCGCAAAACAGATGTGTTGGGTCGTAAGTGCGGAGGTAGCACGCCTTGCGCAAAACCACGATCCGCCAACGCCTTCATTTTCATCAAGCCCTGTAATGCAGCGGCTTTAGGATTGGCGATAGATTGAGCGTTAGACTTAGACGCTATATTGCCGTCAGAAAGGCCAGCGTAGTGATGGCTTGGTCCTACTAAGCCATCGAAGTTTGCTTCTACGCCATAGGAGTTCTTAATTGCGCTCATAGCAAAAGACCAGGTCCGAGATTTTCAGGAACAGTGGCTACTGAATCCAACATGCTCGCCATTGGGTACGCGCAATAGTCAGCGGCATAGAATGCACTTGCGCGATGATTGCCGCTCATGCCAACACCACCAAACGGAGCTCCGCCACTTGCGCCTGTTAAAGGGCGATTGCGGTTGACGATGCCTGCGCGAATTCGAGTGTAAAACTCGTTCCACGAATCGTCGTTGTCGGTAAACATGCCCGCGCTTAATCCAAAGCGCGTGTCGTTAGCCATATCAATGGCATGGTCTAAATCGTTCGCCCAGTAGAGTTGTAGCATTGGGCCAAACAGTTCTTCGTCCTCAATGTCAGGCACCGCACTCACATCTAATAGCCCAGGTGTTAGCAAGGCATAGTCGTTACTTGGGCGTTGCATGCGTACTAGCTCTTTTGCGCCGCCTTTGATCAAGCTATCTTGAGCAATCATTAATTGATCGGCGATGCGGTTGTGCACTACTGGTCCCATAAAAGCGTTGCCGTTGTCTTGCGGTAGAGCTGCCGTAATGCCAGATAGACCTTTAGTTAACGCATCTACATAAGCATGGCCTTGCGCGTCGTCAACAACAATCAAGCGGCGCGAACACGTACAACGTTGGCCGCTGGTGATGAATGCAGATTGAATGGTGTGATAAACCGCTGCTTTGTGATCTTTGTTTTGATACACGATCAATGGGTTGTTGCCGCCCATCTCTAATGCCAGCATTTTTCCAGGTTGGCCTGCAAATTGTTTGTGCAGCGCAATACCTGTGCGAGTAGAGCCCGTGAACAATACACCGTCTACATCTTCGTGCTTAGTGAGCATCATGCCCGTTAGACCGTCACCTTGGGTTAAGTTAATAACGCCTTTTGGAAAGCCCGCTTCGGCCATACATTCGATTAACAGTTGCCCAACCAATGGCGTGTACTCACTTGGCTTGTGTACGATTGTGTTGCCGGCAAGTAGCGCAGGGACTATATGACCGTTAGGTAAGTGACCCGGAAAATTGTAAGGGCCAAGTACTATCATTACGCCATGTGGACGGTGAGTTAGTGCCGTAGTAAACGCAGCGCCTTCTTGCACGTTAGTGCCGGTACGTTGTTGGTATGAGCTAATTGATAAATCAATTTTACCGACCATGGCGCCGGCTTCTGTTTTGGCTTCCCACAAAGGTTTGCCAACATCTAACGCAATGGTTGCTGCAATTTCGTCTTGGCGACTCTTAAGCACTTCTTGATAGCGTTTTACTATTGCTTCGCGTTCGCCGTACGGCGTGCGCGACCAAGTTTTAAAACCAGCGCGAGCTGATTCGATAGCCGCATTCACTTGTTCTTGTGCAGCAGCGTTACCACGCCAAATTTCTTGGTTATTAGTAGACGAGGTAGCGCTTAATTCTGCGCCTGTACCCGCGTGCCATGCATTGTCGTAAAAGTGCGTTTTCATAGTGATTCTCTATTGTCTGTGTGTTCTATGTTTGATCTAGGGGTTAGTTATTAAGCTTCTACTACCCTGACTAATTCGCCGACGTTAACTTGCAAGCGTTGCATGGTTTGCTCATCAAGAGACACAGACTCTTCGTCGACCATGCCATTTGCTAAGGTCATGCGATAGTTGGTTAACGTGTTGTTGCTTAAGATTAGGCTAGGCGCTTCTGCCACTTCTTTTGAGGTGGTTAACTGGGCTTTCAATAACCGACTATTGGCGACGGTGCTAATGCTGTCAAGTTGTGCTTCAAGGCATGGGCCCGCATCAAAAATATCGATATAGCCCGTAAATTTAAAACCTTCGCGTTCAAGTATCTTCATCGCGCCTACGCCATGATCATGCGGCTTGCCAACAACGTCTTGTGCTGCTTCTGGCAATAGGTCTAAGTAGACTGGATGCTTAGGCATTAGGTCAGAGATAAACTGCCAGCCTTCAACGGCGCTGATAAAGTCGGCTTTCTTAAACGACAAATCAAAAAACTTGCGACCCAAGTGTTCCCAGAAAGGTGAACGTCCGTTTTCGTCAGTCCAGCCGCGTAACTCAGCAAATACTTTCTCGTCAAAACGTTCTGGAAAATCCGCGAGCAATAACATGCGAGCGCGAGATAAAAACTTACCGATGCCATCGCGACGGTACTCAGGCAATAAAAACAGCGAACCAATTTCGGTAGCGCCAGTGTAGTCATTGACCAAATGCAAAATACGCGTCTTCATAGTCAGGTCTAGCTTTTCGCTAGAAGACACAAGCGTTGTTAGCTTGTAAGAATAGAAAGGCACGCTTACACCAATGCCGGCATACAAAGCACCGCTGCCAACAATTGCGCCGGTATCAAGGTCTTCTAAAACCATGAAGTACTCATCGTTATTAAGCGCAGGTACTTCGGCATTAAAGTCGTGCTCGCTGCGCGTTAAACGTTCCATCCAACGGCTTTCATCAGTTGGCATCGATGTCATGCCGGTTCCAACGTGCTTAGACAGTTCCATACACGCTTTTAGGTCAGCCGGCGTAGCCGTTCGAATTACAAGGTTATTGCTCATAGCACCCAATCCTCTCGTTCAGTGGCGAGGCGCATAATAATCATTGCGCTCAATTTGGCGCGAGTCGCTAAGCTCTCGAGCAGTACATATTCTTCGTGCGAATGAATGTTGCCGCCTTGTACGCCAAGGCTGTCGACATTCGGCAAGCCTGCCGCAGCAAGGTTATTACCGTCGCAACAACCGCCTGTTGGCTTAAATGCAATGCTTAATCCGAGTTGGTTGCCGCAGTCAGTGATCAGCTCAAACAGTTTGTTTTGCTGAGGTGTGGCAGGTTTTGCGGGGCGGGTAAACTTACCTACAAGTTGCGCGCTATAGCCTTCGCGATCTGTAAAACTCGCAACCACCGCATCGATATGCGCTTGAGCGATATCCGCTTCTTCTTGGCTGTTGACCCGAACGTTAAAGTGACAAATGGCTTTGTCAGGCACAATGTTCACTGGGCCACCCCCTTGTACTTTACCTAAGTTGAGAGTGATTTCGTGGTCGCCATGATTAATCTTCTCTAAGTCGATCATTGCATCGGCCAATGCCGATATAGCATTTCGACCCAAATGAAATTCGCGGCCGGCGTGTGCCGCCTTGCCATTAATGATCAAGCTGAAGTTGCCGCTACCTTTACGCGCGCCGGCTAGGTCGCCCGAAGGCATGCTTGGCTCATAAACTAGGCCAATGTCGGCTTCTTTTGCGGCAGACGCTAGGTGTGGCGCCGAAGACAATGAGCCAATCTCTTCGTCTGGGTTAAGCAGAATTTGCCAATCTACTTGGTCTGCAACCGAACTGCGTTCGATGGCGCGCAATGCGTTAATCATTAAAAGAATGCCGCCTTTCATATCGGCAACACCGGGGCCACCCAGCATGCCAGGCTCAAGCATCGTGCAGGTTTGAAAACTGCTATCGATCGGAAAAACCGTATCCAAATGACCCGTTAGCAGTAATTTTATTTTTGGCTCACTAGGAGAATTAGTCTTACGAAAACGCAATAGGTCGCCTACCGGTTTGTGCTCGATATCGCCGCGGCCGTTTACAGTTTCTACGGGCGGCATGCTTAGGCGTTCAACGTTAACGTCTAGATGCTCGGTGATGTACGCCTGCACGGCCTCACCAAAGGTGTTTACGCCTTCGGGGTTGAACGAGCCAGAATTGATCTCGCTCCATTGCGGCAATACGCGTTCCATTTCGGCTTGCTGTTCGTCGAGCCAAGCTAATACAGACTTATCAATAGTCATCTATTTAGTCATCCGAGCGTAATCTAAAACGCCATCTAAGTTGGGGTACAGGGGCATAAACCTAAAAAATATCAGTCGCGCTATCTAATCGTACGAATACAAAGAAGCGATAGATCGACGGCCGTTTGCTCACGCTCGAACGTGTGGCTCCTATTACGAGAGCCACAGTTTAGAAGAGCATAAGGTATTAGGCAGAATTCATCTGCGCTTGATATTCAACCAAGCTAGTTTTGAGTTTCGCCAAGGCTTCGAGAATTTCTTTCTCACCAATAATCAGTGGTGGCAATAAACGTAGCGTGTTGCAGCCTGCTTTAGTGATTAAAAGATTGTGGGTGCGCGCTAGCTTCAGGATTTCGCCGTTCGCGCCTGCAGGAATACACTCGATACCAATCATCAAGCCCATGCCGCGCACTTCTTTAAGGATGTCTGGGAACTGCGTAACTAAGTCATTGAGTCCTTTGTTGAGCATGTCGCTGCTGGTCGTCACGTGTGCCATAAACTCAGCATCGTCGATAATGTCTACGACTTTAGACGCAACCGCCATAGCCATTGGTCCACCGCCATAGGTACTGCCGTGTGTACCAATAACCATAGAGTCAGACACGGCTTTGCTGGCAATGCATGCGCCCACTGGGTAGCCGCCGCCTAAGCCTTTCGCACTAGCGACAACGTCTGGTTGAACGCCGTAATGTTCAAATGCAAAGAATTTGCCAGTACGACCAACGCCACACTGAACTTCGTCTAACATTAATAAAATGCCGTGCTTGTCGCATAATTCACGAACGCTCTTTAAATAATCAGTACGTGCTGGAAAAATACCGCCTTCGCCCTGAACCGTCTCGATGATGATGCCAGCCGTATGATCGGTAATAGCCGCTTCTAGTGCAGGCAGGTCGTTAAAGGCGACGTGATCAAAGCGCTCGTCTTTGCCAATAAACCCTTTGGTGTGTTCTGGGTTACCCGCAGCACAAATGCCACCATGAGTACGTCCATGAAACGCATGATTTACACCAATGATCCGGTCTCGCTCTGGGCGGCCGTGGTCAAAGTGAAAACGACGCATCATTTTTAATCCGCACTCAACCGCTTCGGTGCCTGAGTTGCCAAAGAACACTCGGTCAAGACCAGCAATGCCCGCTAAGCGCTGCGCTAGTTCTTCGCCTTGCGGCACTCGAAGCGCGTTAGAGACATGCCAGAGCTTACCCGCTTGTTCCTGTAGAACGCTGACGAGTTCTGGGTGACTGTGACCCAGCGCGTTAACCGCGATGCCTGCAAAAAAGTCCAAATAACCTTCAGACTCGCCTTCCTTAAACAAGTAGCAGCCTTCGCCACGGGTAAATGCTTCTTCAGGCGGCCCATAAGTAGGAAACAACGCTTTACGCGACTCAGGGTAAGTAGACGTGGTTTTAACTGATGGATGTGCTGAGTGATTCATAGCGGTATGCTCTCTTTTAAATGGGTTTCTCTTAGAGTAATTAGGGTAACTAGCTGACCATTCAATTGGGTGCGATGGGTGTTGGTGCCTGAATCGATCTTGAACAGTTCTTAGCGCCAGCTTTATAGGCAACAATATAATCCTGAATAGACCAAATGAGCCACTAAATAATTCAATTTAACCAAATTAAATTTTGAAAGGTGAGTCTATATTAAAATAAATTCGGTAATTGCGCTTAAGTGATCGTGTTTCGAATCGGTAAGGTCGACTATTTAGGTTAATATGAGCGCTTAGCCGCAATAAATTCGGTGAAAGCCGCAAATGAAACTAGGCTTTGATGGCTAAGAAACCAAATAACACCTAAAAAAGAGCCAAAGAAGATGGAACAAATCGATTCAACCGATCTCAGAATTTTAAGTGCGCTGCAACATAACGCTAAGATAACCAACCGAGAGTTGGCAGCGCAGGTGCATTTATCGCAGAGTTCTTGCCTCACTCGCGTACGCAAACTTGAGCAAGCCAAGATCATTACGGCATACCATGCTCGTTTGGATCTTAATAAACTGTGCAGGTTCGTAAAGTGTTTGGTTACGGTGTCGATCAGCGGGCAAACAAAAGAGGACTCAGCTGCGTTTCAGGCGCATGTAGAATCAACGCCTGAGATTTTAGAGTGCTATACGGTGAGCGGCGCGTTCGACTTTCTGTTAAAGGTGGTCGCGCCCGACATGAAAAGTTATTTAGAAGTGACCGACGAGCTTATTCAAGCGGTTGATTCGCAAATAACCTTAAACACCCATGTGGTGATGGAAGAGGTTAAAGCGTCTAGAGAGTACCCATTAGGATCGTTGCTTTGATGCTATTACAAACAGCAATTCTAATTTGCTTAAACTCACTTTTCTCTTTGCCTACCTTTTTAGGTATAGTTTCGGCTCACCATTCATAAGTCGGTCTCCAGCTTGAGAGGCTCGCTAGACTTGAGATTTAAAATGCTAAACAAATTTTACTTATCCGCCATTCTTCTTTGTCTCGTAAGTTCTCCGACACTTGCAGACGGTGAGGCTACCTATGGGCAACGTTGTGTGGTGTGCCATGGCGCGCAAGCGCAAGGAATGGTCGCAATGTCTTCTCCACGTTTAGCAGGACAGTCGAGTGCCTATCTGCAGCGACAGTTAAAACATTTTAAATTAGGGGTTCGTGGTAAGGCTGACGGCGATAACACTGGCGTTCAAATGGTGGCGATTGCGGCAGGGTTAGATGACGCTGTAATGGTTGAGGTGAGCGACTATTTAAGCGCGTTATCAAATGAGCTTATTGCAGAGGCCGTTAACGGTGATGCGCGTACTGGCGGAAAGTTGTATCAGGCTTATTGCGGAAGTTGCCATGGCAGTGACGCTACTGGTAACGAGATGCTCAATTCGCCAAATTTGGCTTTATTGAGTAGCGCGTATTTTAAAGCCCAGTATCAAAAGTTTTTGAATGGTCAGCGTGGCTACGACAAAACCGACAAGTATGGCCGCCAAATGAAGATGATGGCCGCCGCTATGCCAGACCAAGAGCAAATTGATGATGTGGCTGCGTATTTACAGTCATTAGCCGCTAGCGAATAGACTGTTTTTGCACGTTGATGTCTCTGACAAAACAAGCAGGTACTAGGGGTTTAATGCAAACGGGTACTAGGAATGTTGCGAAAAATGCCTCGTTAGCCGCATGTCTGCTCGTATTAGTCGCGATGAATGCTTTCTATATAACATCGGGATACGCGGCATCTGAACGATTTAAATTGGCTGATCAATGCCCACAAGGCTTTCAGCTTACTGAACAAAACCAATGTTTGTTGCGTTCTTTATATCAGTTCTATGAATCCACGCAGAATCGTGGGGTGGGCGGTACACAAACAGGCCTGCCGCCTTATCGAGATGGCTTTAGCCCGCAGCAAATAGATTTAGGCCGGCACCTGTTTTTCGATCCGATAATGTCGGGCGACCAAACCATTGCATGTGCTTCATGTCATCAGCCAGACAAAGGTTTTTCAGATGGGCGTGCTGTTTCTGTTGGTGTACAAGGCCGCAAAGGTACTCGCTCTGCACCGAGCTTATGGAACTCCGCATTTTTACCCTATTTTTTTTGGGATGCTCGTGCAAAAACATTAGAGCTTCAGGCAATGGGTCCCTTGTATTCGCCGCTAGAAATGGCCACTACGCCACCCAAGTTGTTAGAGAGCCTTCAATTGAACCAACATTATCCTGCAATGTTTGCGCAGGCGTTTCCAGAGCAACCTGATATTTCTCTAGACACTATTTATACGTCTCTCGCGGCGTTTCAAACCAGCCTAGTATCGTTAAATAGCCGCTATGATCAATACGCGCACGGCAACCATAGCGCTCTAACCGATCATGAAATTGATGGACTCAACGTGTTCCGTTCGTTTGTGGCACGCTGTGCTGAATGCCACACACCGCCGCTATTCACTAATAACCAGATTGCGGTGATTGGTACACCCGAGCCAGTTGGAAAATCGTTGGACCCAGGTGCCGAAGCGGTCTTTAAATCTAAGAAGTTGCGCGCGGGCTTTAAAGTGCCGACATTGCGTAACATTACTAAAACAGCACCCTACATGCATTCTGGTGTCTTCACCACGTTAACCGAGGCTGCTGAATTCTATAGCAAAGGTAGAGGACATGCGATTCCAGAAGGCGAAGAGTTACAGATTCACTGGCACATATGGGAACCTGAACTAAAGGCGGAGGAAGTAGCCATGTTAGTGGCTTTTATGGCAACGCTAGACGATGAGAGTTTTAAGCCCAATGTACCGGTCGAAAACCCCTCTGGTCTGCCTCCAGTTTTATAGCGCTTGCAAGACCGGTACCGCGCTTTTAGCTTGCGTACATTGCGTGATTTCTAATGCTGTTCTACACTGCCTTTTCTTAGAGGAAAAATTATTATGAAACTTAAAAAAGTTCTTTATACGTTCGCGGTACTTGCTTTGGTTCTTGGGGCGTATTTTCTTGGTCAAAAAAATACAGGCTCAAGCCTTAGCTATACCGATTCTAGTTCGGGTAAAAGCTATGCGGGTGGGGTCACAGAAGAAACAGGCACATCGAATGCCGATGATGTAGCCGCTAAAGCTGCGCGCGTAACCGTGACGGTTAAAGCAGGCGAATCTATCCAAGAGGCGGTCAAGGCCGCTGAGCCGGGTACTATCATTCGCGTTATGCCAGGGCTGTATCACGAGACGGTTTATATCGATAAAGACGATATTAGTCTTATCGGCGTGATCGAAAAAGGTGAGCGCGCTACGCTTGATGGAAAAGGCGAAATGAATGACGCCATTCTCTACTCAGGTAATAACTTTGTAGTTGAGAACTTCAAGATCACCAAATACAAGGGCAATGCCATTATGGGGCAGGCTGGCAACAATTTTGAGATTCGTAATAACCAAATCGTGGATACGGGCGTTTACGGTATATTTCCGCAATTAGGCAAAAACGGGATTGTTGAATACAACGTAGTATCCGGCATTGAAGACGCGGCTATCTATATAGGTATGAGCGACAATGTACATGTAGCGCACAACGACGTGTTTGACAGCGTTGCAGGTATTGAGATCGAAAACAGTCGTCACGCGATTGTGGAGAACAACTACGTGCACAACAATACAGGCGGTGTACTCGCGTTCATTACGCCAGGATTACCAATTAAAACAACCTACGACGTCATTATTCGTAACAACTTTATTAGTGGTAATAATCATCCTAACTTTGCCGCGCCAGGGTCAACTGTATCGGGCATTCCGGCAGGAACCGGTATTTTGATCATGGCGGCTGATCAGGTTGTAATCGAAGACAACATTATTAGCGATAATAAAACAGCAGGCATTTTAATTACCGATCACGAAAATGCCAGCAGTGTATCGTTTGATCCAGAGTCTGAGCCAAATCCAGACGAAGTCGCAATCCTAAATAATGTAATGCTCAATAATGGCTACGACACCATTACTGAAGTGAAAGCGCTTATGGCGCTTGAGCTAAAGCAAGCTAATCCAGACATTGTGGCAGTGGGTGGTGGAACAGGAAGCTGCATTATTAACCGTCATCGCTACAATGTTGTTGGTATTTCAGATTACACAGATTGTGATTTTACTAATACCGACGATATTTTGACGTATCAGTTGGCTACGCCAGTTCCACCCCGCGAGATCAAGCCATCGGAACGAGGCATGATCGCCTACTTAGGTGTGTGTACAGGGTGTCATGCGTATTCAGGCCGCTTAGTGGGCCCACCGGTACAGATTATTCAAGCCTTATATATGGATGACCCAGAGGGCTTAATGGCATACATCAAAGACCCAACTAAGAAACGTCCTGATTTCCCAGAGATGCCTTCTCAGGCTTATCTTGGTGATGAGACGCTCAGAGCGGTTGCAGACTATATGTTGGCGTTAGAGAAATAGTCAAAGAAATAGGGTAGAGCGCCATCTTCGCTCATCATTGGTGTTGTGTTGTAATACACGTGCAGAGCGTGTTGGACAGGACTGTACCCTTTCTATTGCTAAACCGGTAATTCGGCTTGGTTTACACTCCCTGAAGGTATTTATAAGCTCCATTCGGGTGACAAGCTGTCTAATCAAAATCATTGGTCATCTCACTTTTTATACGACTAATTTCAACCCCAACTTTCCCTGATGCCAAACATTTCTACTATGAAAAAATAACCTCTTTATTTTTAATCGTTGGCGCCGCGTTGCTTTTAGTAAAGCCCGTATACGCCGCTTTTCCAGTCGACCTCAGCGACGTGGTTTTTACCGAAGCAGCCTAAGTTAAGAATTGGCCAGTCACTACGAACATGAACTTAAGAATTGGTGGTGGCATTATCAATATGCCATTCAGTGCAACCAATACTTGGCCTAGGGTCACCATTTTTGGCACATCTGTTAATGCTAATGCATGGGGAATCGTAAAAGAAAACGGGGTTTGGAAAGCCGGCACTTGGGATTATTTGCGCCCAGGGGGAACTTCCAAGAGTGAAGGTGCATTCAGCCCATCGCATTTTTTGTTCATCAGCGGCGCTCCATTAAAAAGTCCTGGCGATCTTTACGGTTTTTTCGTCTCGGGAATAGCTCGTGCTGGATTTCCTCACAACATAACCCAAAGAAGTAATTACGTAGTATACGAGTGGGGCAAAGGGGTTGTTTTTGTTGAGGGTCAAACTCCAGAACCAGAACCAGAACCAGAACCAGAACCAGAACCAGAACCAGAACCAGAACCAGAACCAGAACCAGAATCAGAACCAGAATCAGAACCAGAATCAGAACCAGAACCAGAATCAGAACCAGAATCAGAACCAGAACCAGAACCAGAACCAGAACCGCCAGTACTTCAAGGAGCTATTAACCTGCTTTTGGAAGAGCAGCCCGTGTCCGTGTCTGATCCTGCTTAAGCTAACTTCGTTTTAGAGGCATAGGTTGTTTTCACGCACAATGGTGTGGAAAGGCCTAAAAGTTATGAGAAAGCCGCTACCAGTGTGTAGCGGCTTTTTTGTTCGCGACTAAAGTTAGGTATTTGCCAGGCGACTACTCTCTGATAGCTGAGAGTAAGATTTCGTTCGCCCAGCATTGACATACATTGATTTACAATTACAATCGGTCAAATGCGGAGCTCAGTCTGCTTGCGCCGAGTCCCTTGGAGTGAATGACGTTACTTTAGTTAAACACTTATATAGTCCCAAGGCAAAAAACACTTTTAAAACCTCGCCCACTTCCAAACCCATGAAAAAACTATTTAGAACCCTGACCTTTTTAATACTTGTAGTGCCTGCATTTAGCGCCAATGCAGGCTTCCCTAATGATTTAAGCGACGTGGTTTTTACCGAAGCACCCCAAGTTAAGGGTTGGCCGGTCACTACTAGCATGAGCTTAAGTATTGGTGGTGGCATTATCAACGTGCCCTTCAGTGCGACCAATAGTTGGCCTAGAGTCACCATTTTTAACACTGTTGTTAATGCTAATGTATGGGGAATCGTACAAGAAAACGGGGTTTGGAAAGCCGGCACTTGGGATTATTTGCGCCCTGGGGGAACTTCCAAGGTTGCAACTGCATTCACCCCATCACATTTTTTGTTCATCAGCGGCGCTCCACGACAAAGAGTTGGCGACATTTACGGTTTTTTCGTCTCGGGAATAGCTCGTGCTGGACTTCCTCACAACATAACTCAAAGAAGTAATTACGTAGCATACGAGTGGGGCAGAGGGGTTGTTTTTGTTGAGGGTCAAACTCCAGAACCAGAGCCAGAGCCACCAGTAATTCACGGAGCCCTTAACTTACTCATGGAAGAGCCTGCCCCTGACTAAGCTAACTTCGCTTTAGAGGCATAAGTTATTTTCACTCACTATAATGTGGAAAGGCTTAAAAGTTATGAGAAAGCCGCTACCAGTGTGTAGCGGTTTTTTTGTTCGCGACTAAAGTTAGGTATTTGCCTGGTGACTATTCTCCGATAGCTGAGAGTAAGATTTCGTCTTATATTGCATTTAATTTGTCTATTTATCAAAACGGCGAATGCTGATTGTGTTTAGCGATTTACAGTTAGTGTTTCATTGTTCAGCGATAGGGCGTTTTTTTGGCTCGCTAAGCCTTCAGAGCGGCTAACCAATTGGTATTCTGGGTGAATCGATGAGTAGATAGTCGAAGGGTGTGGATTTGATATAACTGAATGTTTTTTAACACTCACGCCATTGCGTATCGGCGCCTAAAAGGAGCGGGGAGTAATTAGGGAAGTTTGTTTGGTCTATATTGGGCGTTAGTCAGAAGGTCTCTTGGCATCACATCACGGTGATGTTGTTGAACTTTATCAAATCCAAAGTTTCAATGAGCCGTCACTGGCGTAAAGGCCATAGCGTGTGCTGATTGCCGTGACTAGTGGTCAATCTTGTGGGCGCTTTGTGCAGGTTGATCCTGCTTTACTGAAAACTGATGGCGAGGGCGTTTAATACCTGTGCGATTGTTACTGGAAACTCTAAATAATATTCAAATTTAGAGTCAACAGTGTTTACTCTGCAGGTTCGATTTCGTCCGAGAGCAACAATAAGGATATTGCCCCAGCGATGATGATAGATTTAGGTGTGATGATATCTGCGAGTCTTGCATCCAACCATTTCTGAGCCATTTGACGATAGCCTTCAACGCTCGGGTGCAAATAGATAGGATTCCCTGAAACTGTGGCGAGTTCTCGCACCATTAATGGCTGATAGGTCGATGGGCTTGCTCCAAAAACCGCATGCTGATCGACCAAAAATGCGCCTCCATTGCTTGCTGCGCTTGCTATAAATACATTCAGGTTTGCAATTTGGGCTGGGGTGCGATCACTTCTAGGAAGTGTCGTTCCAATTATCGGTTCAAAACCTTGATTTCTTGCCTTAATGATCATTTGCAGAATATTGAAGCGAGTGGTGCCAGGGTCAATAGATGATACGAAATCGTTTGTTCCGTAAATAATGAGCACGAGGTACTCTGAGCCCGCATGAGTTGATTTGGTTGAGGCCAAGTCGTTATCGATGCGGCTCAGCCCATTGCCCGGAAGATTTGGAGGCGGCGGTGCTGGTTCTTCTTCTGGATCTGGGTTTGGATCTGGTGCCGCGCCAGTCGTAGAACTACCAAACCCCCAATTTGCAACTACTGCAGGTCGTTTTAGGACACCTTCGTTCAAAATTTCGCTTAGATGAGTCGTGGGAGTTCCGCGAGTTGTCGTACCAGCACCTTCCCGGTCTGTAAATCCGGTGTCGCCAGCACTTGGGGGCACATAGCCCACGGTTGTGCTGTCGCCAAAAAGGGCGATCACGGTGGGAAGCGTTTCTGCGCTGCTACTTCCGCCGTAAATGACTAAGCAAATTAGAAGTAAGCTTTTGGTGGATATGTTGTGCTTCATACTTATGTATTTAAAGAGTCTATTGACGCAACGTTAACAAAAAGATCGTTTAAGTTACAGGAGCCCGCAATGATCATAAAGCCCCTTGAGCCAAGAAATCTGTTAAGCTCGGCTTTCTATATGAGGAACGGTATTATATAACCCTTAAGCGTTGTTTCCAACGGTAACTTGCTTGCGATTTGTAACTTTAGGTGAATCAATAAATGGCTCGAAATGTCGCAATAGACCAACTACGGGGCGGCTTAATCGCTTTAGTCATCGTTGGTCATATCGTGCTTGGGTCAGTCCACGACAACATTATTCGTTACGCAATCTATGCGTTTCATATGCCCCTATTTATTGTTCTTACCGGTTATTTGATCAATACACCCTTGCTGCTAAGACAAAGTATGAGCGCTACGCTAAGCCGTTATTGGCAGCGAGTATTAAAGCCTTTTGTTGTCGCATTTATCTTTTTTACAAGTGTATTGGCGTTTCACGCATGGCAAGAAAATCGTTTAGATAGCGGCTGGCTTGTTTTTTCATTTGTTTCGCCTTATTACCATTTATGGTTTGTTCCCACATTGGTAATCTGGGTAGTGGGCTTAGCCATTATTTTAAAGACCAAAATGCCACTCTGGTTTGCCTTGTTTGTGAGTGTAGCATTCTCGCTGTTGTGGGGCAGTGTGGCCTCAGATGAGTTACCTAAGCTGGTTGCGCTTTTACAATCTAAAAAGGTAGTGTATTTCTTTAGCTTCTTTTTGCTGGGTGTAAAGCTTAGACAATTGCAGGCAGAAGGTCGCTTACAGGCGCTTGGTCGTTACATGCCAGTTTTGATTCTGGTTTGTGGTTCTACGGCGTTGGTTTACATGCTGGGAATGGGTGCGGTTAAAACACCGATTAAAGCGATTGCTTGGTACGCATTTAACGTATCACTGTTTTTGATTGCACTTAATTGGATTTACAAAGTGGGTTCAGTTAGCCACGCCGACGTTGTTCAAAAGTCCCAACCTGTTGTTTCGTTTGCACAGAGCGCAGCACAACAATTTGAGATGATGGGTAGGCTGTCGTTGCCCATTTACCTCTGGCACGTTTTACCGCTGTTTCTATTAAAAGGCTTTGATGTTCATGAGACCCACACGTTGATCTACTATCTAACAGGCAGCGTGCTGTGTATCGCGGTTGTTTGGCTGGTTGGTCACTTCGAAAATAAATGGGCGAGTGTCGATCGATGGGTCTATGGCGTGCCTACAATCACTACTAAATAGTTCTAAGATATGTGACTCGCGTGCCTTTCGTTTACTGCTGCAACGGCTTACGTTTACTGCTGCAACGGCTTACGTTTACTGCTGCAACGGCTTACGTTTACTGCTACGACACCTTACGTATACTGCTACGACACCCTATCGTTTAAGGCTCTAGCACCTTGGGTTTATGCTTCTTTATGTCAGAGTCTTCTAATCCAACAAGTTCGTGTGGAAACACTATCCATTCAGCTGTTTCGTTTATGAAATAGTCTGGTTGAAGTGATGTAAGGTTGCGCGACGGTTTATACCAAGGGCAAGCAACTTTGATAGCAATGTTTTGGCAGCCTTCGAGTTGGCGAAGCGAATCTATAGCGCCTTCCATAGTTCTGCCAGTGTCGAAGATATCGTCTACCAGTAAAACTCTAGAATCGTTTGAGAGTAACTCTTTTAAAGTATCAAGCCCTGTAACTTTAACCTGTTCAGATTGTTCGTTGATGCCTGTATAAGACTTTGCCCCAATAACGGCATGATCTAAGCGAGCACCTCGGTACGCTAAGTACTCATGCACCGCAATAGCAATGGGCGCCCCACCTCGCCATATCCCAAGAACAAGCGTAGGCTTAAACGCACTTTTATGCACCATGTCCGCCAACTTGAAGGAGTCTTCCAAAAGCTGGTTGGCACTTACAAAATGTTTTTCTATTGGTTTCACTGCGGTGATTCTATCAGGGGGACTAAGCTCTGTGTCAACCAACGATGCCGCCGCTGACCTGATCGACGACATCCTTAACTAAACAATGTTCTAGTCTAGGTCAATCGCACCCAGATTCAAGCCATGCTCTTTAGCGCACTGCTTAGCAATGTCATAGCCAGCGTCAGCGTGGCGCATAACGCCCGTTGCCGGATCATTCCATAAAACCCGCTTAATCCGCGCTGCTGCTGCATCGGTACCATCACAACAAATTACTAATCCCGCGTGTTGTGAGTAGCCCATGCCTACACCGCCGCCGTGGTGAAACGACACCCATGTAGCGCCACTTGCAGTACTGAGCATTAAGTTAATTAACGCCCAATCAGATACGGCATCTGAGCCGTCTAACATCGCTTCTGTTTCGCGGTTAGGGCTGGCAACGGAACCAGAATCTAAATGGTCGCGGCCAATCACAACGGGTGCTTTAAGTTCGCCATTTTTAACCATCTCGTTGAACGCTAGTCCAAGACGATCACGATCGCCTAAACCTACCCAACAAATACGTGCAGGCAGACCTTGAAACTCAATGCGCTCTTGCGCCATGTCTAACCAGTTATGCAGATGCGGGTCATCAGGAATAAGCTCTTTTACTTTGGCGTCTGTCTTAGCAATGTCTTCAGGGTCACCAGACAGCGCTACCCAACGAAATGGGCCTACGCCGCGGCAGAAAAGTGGGCGGATATATGCGGGCACAAAGCCTGGGAAATCAAAGGCATTTTTAACGCCATGATCTTTGGCTTCTTGGCGAATGTTGTTGCCGTAATCTACCGTAGGAATACCTTGTGCATGAAAGTCCAACATGGCCTGCACATGAATCGCCATGGACTTGCGCGCCTGTGCAGCAACCTCTGTCGGGTTAGACTCAGCTTGCTCACGCCATTGCTCCACAGTCCAGCCAATGGGCAAATAGCCGTTTACTGGATCGTGTGCCGATGTTTGGTCGGTAACTAAGTCTGGCTTAATCCCGTCTTTTACCATTTGGGGTAATAGCTCGGCCGCATTGCCTAACACGCCTACTGATATTGCTTTGCCTTGCGCGTGCGCCGCCTCGATTTTTTCTAAGGCTTCTTCTACGTTAGCAGCGCTGGTATCTAAATAACGATTACGCAAACGAAAATCAATTCGCGTCTGGTCACACTCAATAATCAACATCGAGAATCCAGCCATGGTCGCCGCTAGGGGTTGTGCACCGCCCATGCCACCTAAGCCAGCGGTGAGTACCCACTTGCCTTGAGGCTTGCCGTCAAAGTGTTGGCGACCCGCTTCAACAAACGTTTCGTAGGTGCCTTGCACAATGCCTTGCGAGCCAATGTAGATCCAGCTGCCCGCCGTCATTTGGCCGTACATCATTAGATCCTTTCGATCTAACTCATTAAAGTGCTCCCAGTTAGACCAACTAGGCACAAGATTGGAGTTAGCAATAAGCACACGCGGAGCATCGGCATGAGTTTTAAATACGCCTACGGGTTTGCCCGACTGTACACACAAGCTCTCGTCGTCTTCCATCGTTTCAAGAATGCGCAGTATCGCGTCGTATGACTCCCAGTTACGCGCCGCGCGACCGATACCGCCATACACCACTAAGTCTTCAGGGCGTTCGGCTACTTCGGCGTCTAGATTGTTTTGCAGCATGCGGTAAGGGGCTTCGGTGAGCCAGCTCTTACAGTTGAGCTCGCTGCCACGAGGTGACTTAATGTTTCGGCTAGGGTCGTGTCGGTTCATTTTATTCATAGTGATTCTCTTGCTAATAAATCGTTGTTTACTATTTGGCTTACTAAATATGGTCTTATGACGGAGCGTACCGCGCCCCTAAGTCATAGCGGCTAGACGGATACACTAAGTCGACTGCAGTCACTACACGCTGACCTTTAAACGTGCGGCGGCGTAATTTTAAGCAGGGCTCGGTGGCCGGTATGTCTAAGTGTTCGGCAATAAACGTGCTTGGCATAATGGCTTGTACGATATGTTCTAGCTCGTCAGGGCGAATGCTCTTAATCAGATGTTCGGCTGGAGTAGTCTCGGTAAAATCCACCTCTAAAAAATCAGGCACAAGCTCTGGGTTAACGTATCTAATTTCAATTTGAATCGGCACGCTATCTTGTGAATGCACCAGTACGACTTTGTACACTGGTGTTTTTTCAGCCAGCTGCATGCGTTCGCTCAGCTCGGCATCGCTGATAACTGTTTCCACGCTCAATAATTGCGAGCTGTGCTGTTTGCCTTGTTGTTTGATTTCGTCGCTTATTGATACCAACTTCACCAAATGCGCATGGCGTGGTGGTTCGGCTACAAACGTACCTAAGCCGTGTACACGCTTTAGTAGTCCTTCGGCGGTGAGTTCACGTAGCGAGCGATTAATGGTCATGCGGCTGGCATTGAGGCTGTCGGCCAATTGATTCTCAGATGGAATCATCTTACCCGCTTGCCACTCACCAGATTGCATTTTGGCGCGAATAGCATCTTTAATCTGTTGATAAACAGGCGTGCCTTTGTCGCCAGACAGCTTAATAGTAACGAGTCTAGAGTTCATCGAACAGACCCTTTAAACATAACTGTTTGGCAAGGGTTGTCGCCAATACGATAGCTTAGAGCGGCAGGGTCGGTGGTATTCCACAACACCATGTCCGCGTGTTTGCCGACTTCAAGCGTGCCTATTTGATGGTCGAGCCCGAGTGCTTTCGCAGCATTACGGGTTACGCCTGCGAGCGCCTCAGCCGGGGTCAACTTAAATAACGTACACGCCATGCTCAACATCAATAGTAGAGAGCTCACGGGTGAGCTACCTGGGTTGCTGTCGCTGGCGATGGCTATGGGCACTCTGTGTTGGCGCAAAGCAGGTATTGGTGGTAATTGAGTTTCGCGTAAAAAATAAAAAGCGCCCGGTAAGAGTACCGCTATCGTTCCGCTGGCCTTAACGGCTGCAACATCGCCTTCGTTTAAGAACTCAATGTGGTCAACCGATTGAGCACCCATTGAGGCTGCAAGTACTGCTCCTTTCTGATCGCTGAGTTGCTCGGCATGTAGTTTAATTGCTAAGCCGTGTTTCTGCGCCGCTTGAAAAACCCGTTGCACTTGTTGTGCGCTAAACGCAATGTTTTCGCAAAAGGCATCAACGCTGTCGGCAAGCCCCTTAGCCGCGACAGCAGGGATCATTTGGTCACACACCAAATCAATATAGGCGTCTGAGTTATCTTTATATTCAGGTGGCGTCGTGTGCGCCCCAAGAAATGTAGTGGTCACGTTAATTGGCAATTGCTCGCCGAGTTTACGTGCAACGCTGAGCATCTTAAGTTCGTTGTCTAAATCCAAGCCGTAGCCAGACTTAATCTCGACCGTAGTAACGCCTTCGGCCATGAAGGTAGCAAGTCGATTTTTCGCAGAGTCAAAGAGTTCGTCTGCTGTGCTGGCCCGAGTAGCCGCTACGGTAGAAACAATGCCGCCACCGGCCGCCGCAATTTCGGAATACGTCGCGCCGTTTAAACGCAGTTCAAATTCTTTGGTACGGTCGCCGCCATACACAAGATGCGTATGGCAGTCGATTAAGCCAGGCGTAACCAGACGGCCTTGGCAATCGAGAGTCTTAGCTTGGTTCGCATCTACTGCGTCTTGGATGTCTTGAGTTTCGCCAATCCAGACAATTTTTCCATCTTGAACGGCAATCGCGCCCTTACTTATCAAGCCATAGTCTATCAATCCGTTTGCATCATCTGCACGCATAGTCGCCAGCTCGGCGTTGTACCAGAGTGTATCGAATGGCGGTAATGTTGGTGTTGAATTAGACATTGCGTTGGCTGTATAGCTAATCAGTTCAAATGTTTTTGTGAGCTTACGAAAATCTCATGATGCAGGGATTTAAACACAATTCAGATCACTTGTATATACAAGTTGAGTTCTCTATACTCAGCACATCAAAACGCGCCCCAGCGCAGATACTGCTGTGGGTTTTACACCTTTTTACTGAGACGTATTACGCCATTGGCCACTAAACTCATTTATCAGACTGCATTGCTCTCGACTGGCTGGGCGCACAATGTTGCCGTTTCGGTTAATGACCGAGGTGACATTGTGGCGATTGAAACAGGAGTGAATGGCGCGCAACCCGGGGTACTTGTTCCAGGCTTAAGTAATCTGCACTCGCACGCGCATCAACGTGCTATGGCAGGACTTGCAGAACGAGCAGGCGATACACCCGATAGTTTTTGGACATGGCGCAAGACCATGTACGCCTTTTTAGATGCAATGCAGCCTAGACATTTGTTGGCGATTGCATCTCAGCTTTATTTAGAGATGTTGAGTACGGGCTACACACGCGTTGCTGAATTTCAATATTTGCATCACCAGCAAGATGGGCGCGGATACGACAATCCAGCCGAGATGTCGTTGCAAACGCTAGAGGCTGCTCGACATGTCGGGATTGGTATAACCAACCTGCCGGTACACTACCAGTTTGGTGGCTTTGGCGAACAGGCGATTAGCGCGCAGCAAGCTCGCTTTTACAATAAGCCAGAAGACTTTTTAAGAATAGTTGAGTCATTAAGTGAACACTGCAAAGGCGATGCCAATACAAATGTGGGCGTAGCTGGGCACTCGCTAAGGGCTACCAGTAAACAAGCCTTTGGCGAAGTGTTGGCGGGCGTAGACGGTATGCAAGGGTTGGCCGGTCAAAGCGCACCAATACATATTCATATTGCCGAACAAGTAAAAGAAATTGAAGACTGTATTAAATGGTCAGGCGCACGCCCAGTTGATTACTGCTTAGATAGTTTTGATGTTGATAAACGCTGGTGCTTGGTTCATGCAACACATATGAGCGACAGCGAGACATTGCGTTTAGCCCAAAGCGGTGCAGTCGCTGGCTTATGCCCAACTACCGAAGCCAATCTAGGTGATGGCTTTTTTAACGCCACAGAATATCTAGCGGCGGGCGGCGCACTAGGCATTGGTTCAGACAGCCACATTTCAACCTCGCCAGTAGAAGAATTGCGTTGGTTTGAATATGGGCAGCGCCTTATGCACAAGTCACGTAATCAATTAGCCGGTGGAGCAAACCGCAACACAGGTCGTACTCTGTTTGACGTGGCGCTTAAAGGCGGGGCACAAGCTTGCGGACAAAACAGTGGTTCGATAGCCGTTGGTATGCGCGCTGATTTTGTGGTGTTGGATTCCGAGCATCCGTTGTTGGTGGCTAAGGAGCAAGACGAAATAATCGACAGCTGGATATTCTCAGGCAACGCTAACCCAATTAAAGATGTCTATGTGGGCGGCAAACAGGTAATCAGTAATGGTGCACATGCACAGCAAGAAAGTATTAATAAGGCGTTTAGACAAACGCTTAAAGAACTGCGTAACATGTAAAGAACTAACCCAAAATAATAAAAACTCATTATGAAAAAATTTACTCTAGTACCCGGCGAACTCAGTCTTGCCAAAATGCGCGATGTTTACTTTAACGGTGTTCAATTAAAGCTGGGCGCAGACACTTGGAAAACTATTCAAGTGGCGCAAGCTCTGGTTAAAAAGACGGTGGACAGCGGCGAGATCGTTTATGGGGTAAATACAGGCTTTGGCCGTTTAGCTCAAAAGCATATCGAACCCGAGCTGCTTAGCGAGTTGCAACACAACTTAATTTTGTCGCACGCAACGGGCGTAGGTGCTTACCTCGACGACCAGACAGTGCGTTTAATTTTGATGTTAAAAATTAACGGATTATCGCGTGGCGTATCTGGAATAAGAAGCGTAGTGCTTGAGTTACTGATTTCTATGCTCAATAACGATGTATTGCCAGCGATACCTGAAAAAGGTTCGGTGGGTGCATCAGGCGACCTTGCACCGTTAGCGCACATGAGCCTGCCGATTATTGGCGAAGGTAAGGTACATTTAAACGGTGAGTATTTGTCGAGTAAAGACGCCTTTAAAAAACTAGGCTTGGAGCATTTACAACTCACGGCTAAAGAAGGCTTGGCTTTGCTGAACGGTACGCAAGTGTCTACTGCGTTAGCGCTAAAGGGTTTGTTCGAAGCCGAACAGAACATGAACGCCGCACTAGTTGCGGGTAGCCTTACGGTAGAGGCGGCATTAGGATCGCGCACACCTTTCGATCCGCGTATTCAGCAAGTACGCGGGCAGCCAGGGCAAATAAAAACCGCAGAGGTTTATCGCGCACTATTACAAGACAGCGAGATTGCGAATTCCCACGCTGATTGCGACAAAGTACAAGACCCGTATTCATTAAGATGCCAGCCACAAGTTATGGGCGCGTGTTTAGATCAGTTACGAAATGCCGCGGCTATTATCGAGATTGAAGCCAATGCTGTATCCGACAACCCTCTAATCTTTGTAGAAGAAGGCGAAATTTTGTCCGGCGGAAACTTTCACGCGCAACCAATTGCGTTTGCTGCCGACAATATGGCGCTCGCCATTGCAGAGATTGGCGCTATGTCTGAACGACGAATGGCGTTGTTGCTTGATTCTCAAATGAGCCAACTACCCGCATTCTTAGTTGAAGATGCAGGCGTAAATAGCGGCTTCATGATTGCTCAAGTTACGGCTGCCGCGCTAGCGAGCGAAAACAAAAGTCGCGCGCATCCAGCCAGCGTTGACAGCTTGCCGACCTCAGCAAACCAAGAAGATCATGTAAGCATGGCAACCTTTGCAGCGCGCCGTTTAACTGATATGAATTTGAATACGCGTTACATCGTTGCTATTGAGTTGTTGGGAGCCTGCCAAGGAATTGAGTTACGCAGGCCTTTAAAATCCAACAAACAGTTAGAGGGTTATTGGGACAAAGTAAGAACAGTGGCCGCGTATTGGGACCACGACCGATACTTTCAGCCTGACCTAGAAGCGATTGAGCAGTTGATCCGAGCCAACTCATTTGATGGTTGGGTTAATAGTTATATTGAAGGTCAGTAGATCTTTCGTTTTTAAAAAAACATAAGGGCAACGACGATGGCAGTAAAAGAAATACTAACGATTGGACATCCAATTCTAGCGGCGCGCGCTGATGAAGTAGATGTAGGCACAATCAATTCGCCTGAAATCCAAGGCGAGATTCAAGACATGATCGACACCATGCGCGACGCCAATGGCGCAGGTATTGCGGCAAATCAAATAGGTATACCAAAGCGGATGTTTGTAATTGAAGTAGGTAACAATCCGCGTTACCCCTATAAGCCTAAGGTGCCTTTAACTATTATCATCAACCCGAGCATTAAGTTTCTAAGTGACGAAACGTTCGTATCAAACGAGGGCTGTTTGTCGGTACCGCAAATGCGCGCCAATGTAGATCGGCACGTTGAGATTCAGGTTGATTACTTAGACCAGACTGGTAAGGCTGTGCAGCAGACTATCCGTGGTTATTCGGCCTGCACTTGGCAGCATGAATACGATCACCTCGATGGCCTGCTTTTTCCAAACCGAGTGACTGACATGAGTTCGTTTTGTTCGTGGAAAGTGTTTCAAGAATTCAAACAGAAAGAATTCGCCGAGCAAGTGCAGGCGCTGGTAGATAAGTGGGGTGCATAGAAACGATCACTTTGTGATATAAAAGAATCCGTTTCCGTTAACCATGCCTTCACAAAAGAGCGCTCACCATGAAGTTAGAGAATAAGAATGTAGTAGTTACTGGCGGTGCCGGTGGTATTGGCGCAGCGATGTGTCGTTTGTTTGCTCAGCAAGTCGCTAATGTGTTGGTGTCTGATCTCAACCTAGAGGCGGCTCAAGAAGTTGCTAATGAAATTGGTGGGTTCGCAGTTCAATGCGACGTAAGTAACGAAAGCGCAGTCCAAAGTTTGGTTAAACAAGCCGAAGATCATTTTGGCCACGTGGATCTTTTCTGCTCAAATGCAGGCTTTGGCGTAGGCGAGCCTGGCCATGCTGCATCAGCCAGCAACGACGTATGGCAAAAAAATTGGGATGTGCACGTAATGGCGCACGTTTATGCGTCGCGCGCGTTGCTTCCAAAAATGATTGAACGCGGTAGCGGGTACCTAATGAGTACTGCATCGGCCGCAGGTCTTTTGTCACAAATAGGTGATGCGGCTTACACGGTTACTAAGCACGCTGCCGTAGCCTTTGCCGAGTCTTTGGCTATAACACACGGCGACGACGGCATTAAAGTATCGGTGCTTTGCCCTCAATACGTGAATACCAACATCTTAATGATATCTGACGAACAGCGCGCCAAGCCCATGCCTGGAGTGCTCAGTGCTGAGGAATGCGCACAGTGCGTATTAGAGGCAATCGAGAACGAAGTATTCCTAATCACACCGCACCCAGAAGTGCGCGATTATATGATGCACCGCGCCAGCGACTCCGACAGATGGATTGGCGGAATGCAGCGATATCGAAAAACGCTTATTGATGAAGATGGCAAAATGAATTTCGCCAAAATATTTGATAAGTAAAGTGTACTAAAGTGCACTGAGAAGCTTGACTGAATCGCACGGCAAGTGTATTTTCTCGCTTCTCTGAAAACGCTCGTTTTTACGACTTTTATTGAAATGGTTATGTAGCTCAGTTGGTTAGAGCACAGCATTCATAATGCTGGGGTCGGTGGTTCAAGTCCACCCATAACCACCAAACTTTCTCTTTATAATCAATAGCTTATCTGCTGTCCCTGCTCTTTGAGATCGGCTGGATTTGAGCTGTGACCAAAATGTGACCATTTTGTGACCAGATATAAAGTTGGGTGATTTTGAATCTTTCTCATCAAGCGTCTTTTAGTGTGAACAACTCTTCTAGAGAGCATTCCAAATACTTGCAAAGAGTATAGATAACCTCCAGTTCGATTCGTTGAGCGGTGTCGTAATAAAGCCTGTCAACCGTACCTCTGTTGATGCCAGTATCTCGACATAACTCCGAAACCTTGAGTTTCTTCCGGCCTAGTATTTCAGATAGGTTACACGTAATCATTTCTTATAGAAGATATTAATTTGCTCCTATAGATAAAAAATAGTTGCAAAAGAGAATTATATGCCTATAATTTACCTCCTGTAGACAATATTTATCTACTAAAAATAAATTATTTCTCAAGGAGAGAATTATGACACACACTTACCTTACCACTGAAGAGCTTTCACTCAAAATTAAATACGACTCGCGAACAATTCGAAATAGACTCAAAGATTCTGTTTTACTTGAGGGCGTTCACTACATTCGACCTTTTGGTGGTCGCAAGATTCTCTATATCTGGGAAAAAATTGAGACCGATATGACTAGAGGGGTTGATGCAAGACAATTGATGGTCGGAGCAATTTGAGGTGGGTTCTATAAACAACAGGGGTAGGCTTTTATACCTTGACTTTCGGTTTCTGGGAGTCAGGTGCAGGGAGCAGACTAAGTTGAAAAATGATGCTGCTGGAAGAAAAAGGGCGTCCTTAATCTTGGATCGAATTGAAGCAGAAATATTACTTGGTTCCTTTGAGTATGCAGACTACTTCCCTAATTCAAAAATGGTCGAGCGTTTCTCATCGCACAAGAACCTAATTCAAAGGAGCAAATCTAAGAGTCCAACATTTAGAGATTTTCAGGAGACATGGTTTTTGGAAAACGAAGTGCGATGGAAACCATCCTATAAGCATACTCTCAGAAGCTCTCTGGATAAGCACGTACTTCCAGTTTTTGGGAAGTCGCCCGTGTCGTCAGTGACTAAAGCTGAAATTCTTGCGTTTAGAGCGTCACTGACTAAGTTGGTCCGCCCTGGAGGTCAAGTTGGTTTATCGCCTGCCAGAGTGAATCATGTAATGACTCCGCTTCGAGGAATTCTAACGGAGGCAGCTGATCGTTTTGGTTTCGAAAACCCCTACAAGAACATAAAACCTCTAAAGGTTCCTAAAACTCAGGTTGATCCCTTTAGTCTGGATGAAGTGCTGCTAATCATTCAGCACGTGAGATCCGACTATCAGCCCTTTTACACAGTACGATTTTTTACTGGTATGAGGACCGGCGAAATACATGGTTTGAAATGGAAATATGTTGATTTCGAACGTAAACAAATTGTTGTAAGAGAATCGTTTGTTATGGGAGAAATGACCGATACAAAAAACGATGGTTCTCAGAGAGAGATCGATATGTCTGAACCAGTCGAAGAGGCTCTGAGAAAACAATACAGCGCAACAGGGGGCGAGGAATTTGTTTTCTGTAACGCAGTAGGTAAACCACTTTCAGTTCACAACGTTACCAAAAGGGTTTGGTATCCAATATTGCGATATTTGGATTTACCTAAGCGACGTCCTTATCAGGCAAGACATACGGCAGCAACACTGTGGCTTGCTTCGGGCGAGGCACCAGAGTGGATTGCTAAACAAATGGGGCATGCCTCAACAGAGATGCTCTTCAACGTCTATAGCAGATATGTACCCAATCTTACCCGAAGGGACGGGTCGGCTTTTGCAGCAGTACTGGCAGAGAAGATGGAAAGCAAAAAGGACATTCGCAAATTAGTGGAACTAAAAAATAGTAATACGGAGAAAAAATGAACGAGACAGAATTGAAACAGTTAGTTGATAGTAAGAAGGAACAAAAGCTTCGATTAGCATTAGCGCAAACGGTGGCGAGTAACGTCATGCACCAGCTACAGATTCCTGATGGCAACCATTTGGTGTTTGCTTTAGACCAACCGCGTCAAGTGACTAACAGAGACGCCATAGTTCGATGGGTGCTCCCAATGATTAATAGTCGTGGAGTAAGCCGTGAGCAATACGAGTCACTGCGTGTTAAATTGAGATCGCTACTTGAAGATTCTCAAAGAGAAGAATTTTTATGAACTATTCCCAGTTTCTTAACAAACCTTACGATTCTTCTGATGAACAGAATCAGACTATCATTAAAGTTTGTTTGAAGTTTTTTGGGAGCATAGCGATTCTCTGGGAGCTATCGGAATTACAAAAGCGAGCGATTCTCGCTTTAAGCAACAGTCATTACAAAACCGTCGTTTTAGAGAGCAAACTCTGTAAACTAGATAGTGATGTGGAAATAAAGCTGTTAGTCAGACTCAGCTGGCTCGCCACTGTGCGAAAAGAAATAGAGTTATTTTTCCCTGACACATATTGGTACGAGTATGTAAACGCTCCAAATAGAGATTTAGGCGATAAAAGCTTGGTAGATATTATGGTTGAAACTGAAGAAGGGTTATTTAGCAGCCAAAAACTACATATTGGCTTCAAAGCAAACGGGCTATCTCTGACAATACCCACTGCTTTGCTCGTAATGATCTATCTATTATATCGTGGGCAGCGCTTAAATTAGTCTTTAGAATAAGCGCAACGAATGTCCGTTTATACTTAAAGGAGATATTGAACGATGGCCATTGATCTGAATAAATTTAGTTATGATGAGCTGGTTACACTAAACGCTAAAATCGTGGAACGTTTAAAGTTTCTTGACTCTGTGCACGCACACCAAGAAATGGCATCGCTTGGGCTTGGGGCTAAGGTAAGCTTCGAAGCAAATACTGGCAGACAAGTTGGAACGATTGTTAAATTTAACACGAAAACGGTGGGAGTGCTTACCGAAGCCGGGAGGAAATGGAACGTATCTCCTCATCTACTGTCACTAGTTAAGGATGTGAAATCAGATAGCCAGGTTATCAATATCAACAAATCTCGCAAGCCAAAAAATAAACGTAAAAGATAGTTCGATGCAAAAGTTTATGGGTGAGGGGTGATGTTACAGATGTTCATTTCACCAATATCCATTCACAAATCAACAACCATTTTAATCATCAGCGCTATTTGCAAAAACGAGAGATTTTTAAACAACAGAGAAGTGAATCTCTTTCCGAGTGGAGAGTGCTTTGCATTGCGTAAAACAGAACGCTGAACGATAGAAATTAAGGCTCGTTCAGTTTAGTCTGACAACACCTGATCCAGCTATTGAAGAGCTTGCATCTTTAATGCCCGGCACCTTCACAGTGCGTAGCGAAGAGAGTACAGGTTGGTCGATCAGCAGATTGGAGCAATAGCTTGACAAAAGCAGATAACAAGAGCCGATGGTCGGTAGGTAGAATGACTGGCTATAATGGGCAAAACTCGGACGGTCGCCTAGATTTCTTCTCAGTTTTCTGCACGTGATTTAATTCAAAACCGTAATTTTCTGTTTAAATGCCCCCGCTGGTCCATCCTCTGATTATCATCGCCCCCTCAAATAAAAAGATGCTAAGGGGCGTATACCTGAGTCCAATATGCACGGATCTCAATAAATAGATATTTCCATGGCAGTTGACTATACTTTTATTTAATCACGCGTATTAGGCTATCAACACCGCACAACCTTTTGGAGGGAATTATGAAGTTAATCTTCACGTTTCTTATCGCTATAAGTCTTTCAGGATGCTCTAACTATTATCGTTACTACGAGGTTCAATTTTCCGACAAAGAGCAAGCGGTGAAAGCAGCTCGGTCTAGTCTACGAGACGCGACCTCACTCATCAAAAAACAAGAATCACCAACAGTAGATTCTGAGTTGGTGATAGATATTCCATCTCACGCGGGCATGAGGACAATAATAAATCTCATCAACAACCATAAAGCCCTCAACCTAGACGTCTTTGACTATTTGATCCGTACAGATGATCTGAGCGTGAAGGCTGTAGCACGTGCAGCTGAAATGAGTGGAATATTCGCTTCAACTAAACTCGCCGAGAATTCTTCCTACACAAATGCATCACAGTACAAACACGATGGAACATGGAAATTACTCCATACATGGAATGAGATAATCCGCGCCCCTCGATGGCTTTTAATTAACCCTGACGGCGAAGATTATGTAATGGGATCACTATCAACTATGTGGGGTAACGATGAAACCAAGTTTCAACAGTTCGTTGAGGAACTTAGAAGATTTGCAACGCGAGGAACGTTGGTCTACAAAGCTAGCGTTGGCGAGCTGACAAGCGACAGCATTGATGAACCTCAATTCGTTATCGAAGCACCAAAGTCTGGCCCGAAGATTGACGCCAGTCAGGAACCGAAAGTTGTTGAGAGCTTTGCCCCTAAAACGGTTAAGGGGAATGGTAAATGGACAATCAGTGTAGATGAAGACCCAATTACTGACGCTAAAAAAGTTTCTGCTCTATTACGCAGTAATGATTACGCAGAGACTAGAAGCGGGAAAACTTTTTTAGTTATTAGGTGTTATCTAAATGACATAGAAGCATATGTGAGTTTTGACGATTATATGACCGACAGTGCTGTTGTAGATTCACGGATCGATAAACAGACGCCAGAAAAATTAGTGTGGCAATCTTCAACCGATAAGACTGCGGTTTTCTATCCCCGTAACGCAAAGTTGTTACTACGTTCCTTGTTTTCCGCAGACAGATTTGTTGTCAGAGCTACTCCGTACAACGAAAGCCCCAAGACCCTTATATTCGACGTCAAAGGTCTTCACAATGCTATCTATCAGCACGGCGATGCATGCAAATGGTGAACTAATGCGTAAATTCAGCAAACATGGCGGTGTGCCCACATAGCTGTACAAAACGGCAAGATTTAGGGTATTCTGGCATGTCCCCCAAAAAGTTCTATTTTGGGAGTCTAAGCCCTAACTATGGGAAAGATCCGAATCATCTGCTTTCAAGTATGATAGGTTCTCGCGTATCTAACGGAGCAGCTTTGAATTTTTTTCAATCCAGGTAAAGCTGCATCTCTGGGTTCTTCGTCAGGTTTGGCTCTTGATTTTTCTGTTGAGCCGATTATTGGGATTTTGTGTGAAACGCCTTTGAGTCGTCGATCACCGTTTTATCATATCAGTCCAGCTTTCGGAATCAAGGCAAGACTGATTTGTTTGATCTGTCGGGTCTTTCGCACAAACCATTGAGTTGTCATCAAAATTTTCTGGAAACAGCGCGACACACTGGCCTCCATGCACAGTGGATGGAAAAATGATTCCTGTGTATCCTGCCTCTCGCACAAGGTTACCAAATATCTGAGACGTAGCGGGTATAGACAGTAAACTGGGATGTAGCCGCCAGTTAGCATCCAAGCACATGTGGAATAACTCGTCGTAATTCGAAACTAAAGTCCATTGGTCTATACCAGCTCTTTTGGCTAACGCTTTGCATCCCTGGCTGATCTTAAATCGTGATATCACGCTCAGGAATTCCGTTAGACCATCCCCATCACTGATGTCGAGTAGACCAGATACGGTTCCAGTTAGCTTTACATAGGCATACGAAGTGCTTTTGGAGATCAAGTGTAACTCTTCGGTTGTCAACTCGGACTGGGTTTTGCCGGGTCGAAACTTTTCGTTATAGGCCGTTTCTTCTCGATCAGCGATGTAAAGGGCATAGTTGGATACTATTTCAGGATTTACGTCTTCTCCGATATTGAATCGACCGCCTATGAACTTAATGCTTCCTTTTGGACTTACAGGGTCGTTGGCATACTTTAGATTAAGGATTCGAACATAGTCTTCAACGTCTAGGGTGACGTCTGTACCAGCCCTCAACGAATCAAGAATGGTTTCTTTGTATCTGGTTCTTTGGGTATAGAGCTCAGCATAGAGCTGCAAGTGGTAGTCCGAATACCTTTCGTAAAACTTTCGGTCCTGATTCAGCTTTGCTGCCGTAATTTTCTCGAGGACTACTAAGCGATCCTTCGCATTTTTTGACAATTTTTACTTACCCTTGTTTGGCCTGTAAAACAAATTTTAATAGTTTTTTGTACTTTCCAAAACGCATCATGGTTTTTGGTGATATATCACCTAACGCGGGGTTGGGTGTTTCGAGCCACAGTTTAGTTTTGGCAAGATCTGAATCAAAGTACTCAGCAACGTGAGTGCAGATATTAGCCATACTTCTTAAGTGGCGCTCTAACTCTCGTGGCATACGATCATCAAACCGGACCGATTTCGTCTTTATATGAGCGATTTTAGCGGCTTCATGAGTGCTTATATCGACAAACCTCGCAACTTCTTTTCCATTAAGGTTGCCATTAGCGTGCCAAAATCCAACAGGATCCCCTTTTGGAACAGAATCTAAAACGCTTGCATGTGTCATGGCAGGAGGCTCATAAATGTTATCAGTGATAGACTATGACCAGTTTAAACCCAAATATCAACCACATTACGACCAAATCAATAGCTAGCGACAATTCTAAATAGTGCGCGAAGCCCAACAGAACGAAACAGGTGACTTACGGTAGAGGGCGAAAAACCACTCTAAGGGTGTTGTCAGACAAACTTAAACTTGCCAAAAATACTCAAAGCCTGGAACTTCCCCCTAAGCAGCGCAAAGCCCTCTCCATTCGGAAAGTGAATTGCTTCTTTGTCGTTTGAAAATTGCTCTCTTTTGTAAATGTCGCTGGTGGTTAAAGTGGTTGTAGATTTGTGAATGCATACTGGTGAAAATCTGTAAAGTCACCCCACTCTTAAACTTTTGCATCGACCTTTCCTTTCGCCTAAATGGAAGGTGCGAGTTTTCGCAGCTGTTATTTAAGTAGACCCCGGTTTCTTGTCGGCTTAAGCCACCAATTTCCTTTAGAGTAGCCTCATACGAACGTAGTTTATCCGTCACTATTTCTTTGGGTGCGCCATGTTTTCTCATGGCTTTCTTTAAAAACCTCAAGGCCGCAGCTTTGTCTCTTCGTCTACTTACGTAGACCTCAAGAACTTCGCCTTCATGATCTATCGCTCGCCAAAGGTAATGCAGTTCACCATTAATTTTCACAAAAACCTCGTCCATGTGCCAGCGCCAATTGGATTGAAAGCCTCTTCGTTTACGACGAATTTCACCTGCAAACTCCAGACCAAACCGCTCTACCCAAAAGCGAACGGTTTCATGGCTGAAAAGG